>ENA-OUQC01000464-OUQC01000464.1-human-gut-metagenome-genome-assembly--contig:-NODE-464-length-29062-cov-5.486296_pt1 | contig 29062 bp, 29 predicted proteins | sample MGYA00237942_ERZ548815 | MGnify/ENA primary metagenome ERZ548815 (study PRJEB26490, sample SAMN05194722) | human gut metagenome | biome: terrestrial biome; feature: human-associated habitat; material... | reverse complement strand
CAAAGCATTGCGCGGCGCACCCATCAGCATGGGCCGGGGTGAGATTCCCGTGGGCGGCTGCCAGCCGCCGTCCGGTTTTGCCATTTCCCTTATGTTCATTTTTTGATTCAATTACAACACCATGCTACAATACCACTTGAAGCATGGTGCTGTGGTCATAGAGAGGAGGTTACCATGAGTATTGACCATAGCAGTCCTTATAATTCCCTCGCCGGGAAGCGGACATACACCGTCGAGGAAATCGCAAAAATTCTTGGCATAGGAAGAACCGCCGCATACAGCCTTGTCCATTCTGGCGTATTTAAGGCTGTGCGTATTGGTTCTTCCATCAGAGTTTCCAAAGTGTCCTTTGATGATTGGCTGGATAAACAGAATATGTAGGAGGTTTATTATGGCATCCATCAAAAGGCGTAGAGGCAAATACCATGTTGTCTATTACTATCTCAATGAGGACGGAGAGAAAAAACAAAAATGGGAATCGTTTGACACGGAGGCAGAAGCGAAACACCGCAAAGCCGAAATCGAGTACAAACAAGGTTCCCGAACCTTTATTGCCCCCAGCAAAACAACCGTTGCCGCGTTCCTTGAGGATTTTGTGAGCCTATACGGAACAAAGAAATGGAGCCCCAGCACCTATGAAGCCAATACGGGACTGATTCGCAACTACATCAATCCCAAACTTGGCAGTACGCTGATGCAGGATGTTACTTCTATCGCCGCAGACCGTTTTATCTCCGCGCTGCAAAGGACGAAATGCCCCACTTATAAGAACCGATACAGCAAAACGGAGTATATGACGCCTGCCAATATCGAACGCATCAACAAATTGCTGCGCTGTGCTTTCGGTCAAGCTGTGCGCTGGGACATTATCGCAAAGAACCCCTTTGAAAACACAACGCTTCCGAAAATCAAACGCAAACCCCGTGAAATATGGGATGCTGCTACCATTCGCAAAGCACTTGACGAGTGCAAAGACGGAAGATTGTATGTCGCAATCAACCTTTCTTTTGCCTGCTCCTTGCGGATTGGCGAGATTGTCGGCCTGACCTGGGATAACATTCACATTTCCGATGCAGATATTGCCAGCGACAATGCTTATCTATGTGTGGAGAAAGAGCTGGTGCGTGTGCGTGAGGACTCTCTCGCTGTTTTGGGAGAAGAAGAAATCATCAAGAAGTTCCCCCGCACAATGTATTTGGAAGATGCCAGCACTGTGATCGTGCTGAAAACGCCCAAAACAGAAAGCAGCGTTCGTAAAGTGTGGATGCCAAAGACGGTTGCCTACATCCTGCGGGAATGGAAAGCGTCACAGGACAAGCAGAAAGAATTTCTCGGCAGCGAATATCTCGACTATAACCTTGTGGTGGCGCTGCCAAATGGACGCCCCTGTGAGGAAACCGTAATTTCCAACGCATTCCGACGCTTGAAGCGGGACGCACAGCTCCCCGATGTTGTGTTTCACTCTCTCCGTCATTCCAGCACTACCTACAAGCTGAAACTCAACCATGGTGACATTAAGGCCACGCAGGGGGATACCGGCCATTCACAGGCCGATATGGTCACAAAGGTCTATGCACACATTCTTGACGAAGATCGCAAGGTCAATGCGCAGAAGTTTGAAAGTGCCTTCTATGCAAATCCTGATTTGCGTGGCGTCCAAGCACCTACCGAGCCAGCGCCCGCCTTAGATGTGCAGAGTATCATCTTGCAGCTTCAGCAATCCCCGGAACTTTTAAGTGCGCTCACATCCCTCATATCGAATCAAGGTTGCAAATAAGCGGTTGAGTGCCGTGGTGCCAAGGTGGTGCCAAACAACGGAAAACACGAAAAATGGTTCGATATAATCATCTGGTGCCAATCGTGGCAAAGCCATGTTTTACTTTCTCCTATGTCGGTGTGTCTTTTATTGATTTTCAAAAAGAAAAAACGCCGCAATCCCTTGAGATTACAGCGTTTTTGGTACGCCTGAGCGGATTCGAACCGCTGGCCTTCCGCTTAGGAGGCGGACGCTCTATCCTGCTGAGCTACAGACGCTTGTTATGAAATTGTGGGAAAAGTGGTGCCATCGGTAATTGATGTCCGTGCGCTTAGGAGGCAGTCGCTCTATCCAACTGAGCTACCGAGGCCAGTATTTAGTTTTATGCTCGCAGGGTGAGCGACCACCTCACACTTAGGAGGCGACCGCTCTATCCAACTGAGCTACGGAGGCGTTTCCTTCCGGCTCCCGCCGGACATATTTATTATACCCGGAAAATCGCAAAGGTCAACAAAAAATCTTCCTGCCGCTCCACAATTTTGAATTTTTCATATTCCCCCTTGCGCCCTCCGGCACATCCGAATTATAATAGGGAAGCAAACTAACCACCCTGCCAAAGGAGCGATCCCATGGAGAAATATGTTTTGCGCTATCGGAAAAAAGGCTATACCCAGTCCCAGCTGGATGCCGCCGCACGGTGCTTCGGCGCAGACCGGGGCCTGCAGGACATCAGCTGCGAGCCCTATCATGATTTTGAGGAGCTGGCCGTCTTTGGAAAGACCGCCGAGGGGCAGCCTGCAGAGACCGCCATGCCCTTTGCCCAACTGGAGCGCTGGGTGAAAAAAGCGGCGGCAGAACAGGAGGCGTGCAGCAAATGAAAAAGAAGCTTTTATTGATCCTGAATCCCTTTGCCGGCCAGAAAAAGGCCAAGCGTCTGCTCAGCGACCTGGTGAATCTCTTTCAGTCCCACGGCTATGAGGTGCTGGTCCACCTGACCCAAAGCTCCGGCGATGGCAGCACCGCCGCCCGGGAGCTGGGCCGGGACGCCGATCTGGTCGTCTGCTCCGGCGGTGACGGCACCCTGAACGAGGTGGTGCGCGGCCTGCTGGAATCCGGCGCAGAGACGCCGCTGGGCTATCTGCCCGCCGGCAGCACCAACGATTTCGCCTTCAGCGCCGGCCTTTCCACCGATCTGCTGCAGGCGGCCCGGGATGTGATGGAGGGCGTCCCCACCCGCATCGACGCCGGCAGCTTCAACGGCCGCCGCTTTGCCTATGTGGCGGCGGTGGGCGCGTTTACCGAGGTGAGCTACCGCACGCCCCAGGCGGCAAAGAATCTGCTGGGCCGCCTGTCCTTCGTCATGGAGGGCTACCGGGAGCTGCAGGACCTGCGCCCCATCCATCTGACGGTGGACTGCGGCGGCGATCTCCTGGAGGACGATTTTATTTTCGGCGCCGTGAGCAATGTGCCGCCCATGTCCGGTCTTTTCCCCAGCAGCTCCAACGCTAATTTCAGCGACGGCCGGTTTGAGGTGACGCTGCTGCGCTTCCCCACCACCGCCGCCCAGTGGACCCAGCTCATCGCCGCCCTGCGGCAGGGCAAGGACTGTCCGCTGATCCTCCGCCGCCAGACGGAACGGGTCTCCATCACCTCCGCCGAGAGCGTCTGCTGGTCGCTGGACGGCGAGCCCGCCGATGCGGCCCAGACCTTCCTGATCGAAAATCTCCATCAGGCGCTGTGCTTCGTCATGCCGCCCCGCCGGGACGGCGATCCCCGCAGCAGCCTTGTCTGATGCCTTTTTTCCGCGCTCCGAAGCCTCCGCTCCGGGGCGCTTTTTTCTTTCCCCTCTCCGCCGGCAAACCTTAAGAAAAACCCGCTTGACGGCAGAAAGCGCCTTTGCTATAATAGAAAAAACTTCAATATTTTTACTTAAATATCCTGATGTTCTTTCAGAAAAGAGGCTGTATACATGGATCTGTTTGAAAAATGCTACCGCCGCTCCCACATCGACGACCTGCGGGAGCAGGATCTGTTCCCCTACTTCCGGGAGCTTCAGTCCCGGCAGGACACCGAGGTCATCATGGAGGGCCGCCGCCGGATCATGCTTGGCTCCAACAACTATCTGGGGCTCACCACTCAGCCGGAGGTGATGCAGGCCGGGCTGGACGCGCTGCGCCGCTATGGCACCGGCTGCTCCGGCTCCCGCCTGCTCAACGGCACGCTGGAGCTCCACCTGACCTTCGAGCGGGAGATGGCCGCCTTCCTGCGCAAGGAGGATGTGGTCTCCTTTTCCACCGGCTTCCAGTCCAATCTTGGCATCATTTCCGCGCTGGTGGGCCTGGGCGACTATGTGATCTGCGACCGGGAAAACCACGCCAGCATCTACGACGCCTGCCGGCTCAGCTACGGCAAAATGCTCCGCTACCGCCATAACGATATGGCCGATCTGGAGGCCCAGCTGCAAAAGGTGCCGGAAAAGGCCGGCTGCCTGATCGTCACCGACGGCGTCTTTTCCATGGGCGGCGATATTGCCGACCTGCCCGCCATCGTCCGTCTGGCGAAAAAATACGGCGCCCGGACCATGGTAGACGACGCCCACGGCTTCGGCGTCATCGGTGAGGGCGGCCGCGGCACTGCCAGCTATTTCGGCCTGGAGGATCAGGTGGATGTGTATATGGGCACCTTCTCCAAGTCGCTGGCCAGTCTGGGCGGCTATATGGCGGCGGAAGCCCGGGTCTGCGACTATGTCCGCTGCAATTCCCGCCCCTATATCTTCTCCGCCTCCGTTCCCCCGGCCTGCATCGCCGTGGCAAACGCCTCCCTGCGCTATCTTGCCGCCCATCCGGAGCGGCAGGCCCAGCTGCAGACCATCTCCCGCTATATGCGGGACAGGCTCACAGAGCGGGGCGTCAAGATCATGATGGCGGAGACGCCCATCATCCCCATCTACACCTATGAGCCGGAGATCACCCTCCGGGCTCAGAAGGCCCTCTATGAGCGGGGCGTTTATGTGAATGCCACGCTGCCCCCCGCCTGCGCCCCCGGCGGCTGTCTGCTGCGCTGCAGCCTGATGGCCACCCACACGCCCGCCCAGGTGGATGAAGCGGTGGATATCATTGCAGCCGTCCTGAAGGAGCTCGCCCTATGAGCCGGGTAGCATTGGTCACCGGCGGCACCTCCGGCATCGGGCTGTGCACGGCCCGCGCGCTGGCGGCGCAGGGCTGCCGGGTCTATACCCTCAGCCGCCGGGGCGGCGCGCCGGAAGGGGCGATCACCCATCTGCAGGCGGATGTGACCCGGGAGGATCAGCTTCGCGCCGCCGCAGAGACCATCCTGCAGCAGGAGGGCCGCATCGACATCGTGGTGAACAACGCGGGCTTCGGCATCTCCGGCGCAGTAGAGTTTACCGAGACCGCTGATGCACAAAAGCAGTTTGATGTGAACTTTTTCGGTATGGTGCGGGTAAATCATGTGCTGCTGCCCATTCTGCGGCAGCAGGGCGGCGGCCGCATCGTCAATATCAGCTCCGTGGCCGGCCCCATCCCCATCCCCTTCCAGGCCTATTATTCCGCTGCCAAGGCCGCCATTGACAGCTACACGCTGGCGCTGCACAACGAGGTAAAGCCCTTTGGCATCACCGTCTGTGCCATCCTGCCCGGCGATATCCGCACGGGCTTCACTGCTGCCCGGGAAAAATCCGCCGCTGGCGACGCGCTTTACGGCGGACGCATCTCCCGCTCGGTGGCCGCCATGGAAAAGGACGAGCAGGGCGGCATGGACCCCGCCGCCGCGGGCCGCTTTATCTGCCATGCGGCCCTGAAAAAGCACACCCGTCCCCTGATGGCCATCGGCCTGCAGTATCAGGTGTTTTGTATGATCGTCAAGCTGCTGCCCCGCCGCTTTACCAACTGGCTGGTGGGCCAGCTTTACGCAAAATGACCGCGCCCGTCCCGGGCCGGAGATGCGGGCTCCTGCGCCAGACGCGGAGCCCGTTTTTCCTTGGAATTTCATTGACATCTCCCCGCCGCCGGGGTATGCTATGCTCCAGTGAGGTGGTTTTATGCAAGCCTTTCCAAAGCCGGCCGGCGGCAAGGGTATTCTGCCGCAGCTGTTTCTGACCTTTCTCAAGATCGGTGCCGTTACCTTCGGCGGCGGCTATGCCATGATCGCCCTGCTGGAAAGCGAGATCATCGACAAGCAGGGCTGGCTCTCCCGGGAGGAGTTTTTAGACATGGTCGCCATCTCCGAATCCACCCCCGGCCCAGTGGCCATCAACAGCGCCACCTATATCGGCTACCGGCTGGGCGGCGTTTTGGGCTCTGCCGCCGCCACGCTGGCGGTGTGCCTGCCATCCTTCGTCATCATTTATCTGATCTCCCTGTTTTTTGACCGGTTCCTTTCGCTGGTCTGGGTGGAGCGAGCCTTCCGGGGGATCCGGGTCTGCGTGATCTATCTGATCTGCTCTGCCGGGCTGCGGATGCAGAAGGCGCTGGAAAAAACGGTCCTCTCCCGTCTGCTGCTGATCGCCGTCCTGCTGGTGATGACGGTTTTCTCTCTGTGTGCCGTCCGCTTTTCCTCCGTGTTTTACATCCTGATCTGCGGCGCGCTGAGCCTGTTTCTCTTTCTGCTGGGCCGCCTGCGCCAAAGGGAGGGAGACCGATGATCCTTCGGCTTTTCCTTGCCTTTCTGAAGATCGGCGCCGTCTCCTTCGGCGGCGGCTACGGCATGATCTCTCTGATCCGGGAGACCGTTCTTTCCAACGGCTGGCTGTCGGAGGGCGACTTTCTCAGCTTCATCGCTGTCTCCGAATCCACCCCCGGCCCTCTGGCTGTCAACATGGCCACCTTCATCGGCGCCTCCCAGGCAGGTCTTCCCGGCGCTGCGGCCGCCACGCTGGGCGTGGCGCTGCCCTCCTTCTGCATCATTCTGCTGATTGCCGCCCTGCTGCGGGATCTGCTGCGCTATGCCGGCGTGGAGGCCTTTCTCCGGGGCGTTCGGCCCTGCGTGGTGGCCATGATCCTTTCCACCGCCGTCACCATGGGGCTGAGCACGCTGCTGGGCCTTTCCCGGCTGGGCGAGCCGCTGCTGCCGGATTGGCGGAGCATCGCCGTGCTGCTTCTGCTGCTGGCCTTCCGCCTGCTCTGGAAGCTCCGCCGGAGCAAGGCCCCCTCCCCCATGCTGATGCTGCTGCTCTCGGCCCTGCTGGGCATGGGACTGTTTTCTCTGTAAGAAATAAAAAACTCTTGACCTGAATCCGGCTTCAGGTGCTACACTTGGCTTATACAATTCCGGCGGCTCCATGGCCGCCGAAAAGGAGGATCCATTTTATGGAATACCGAGTGCTTCCCCACGGCGCTCCCACAAAGCGCTTCAGCACGCTTGGGCTGGGTCTGGGAGGCATCCAGCAGGCCCCGGCGGCAGAGATCCGGCAGGTCATCGAGACCGCCATCGCCCACGGCATCAACTTCTTCGACCTCTGCGCCGGCGCAGCCAAGACCTACGCGCCCTTCGGCCAGGCCATCCGCGGCCGCCGGGAGCAGGTCTTCTTCCAGCTGCATCTGGGCGCCGTCTACAACGAAAGCGGCGAATACGGCTGGTCCCGGGATCTGAGCGAGATCCAGCGGACCTTCGCCTGGGAGCTGGAAACGCTGGGCACCGACTATGCAGACTTCGGCTTCCTCCACTGTGTAGACGAGCTGGCCGACATCGACGCGCTGGAGAAAAACGGAATTCTGGAGTTTGCCCAGTCCATGCGCCGGGCCGGCCATCTCCGCCATCTGGGCTTTTCCTCCCATACGCCCGCCGTAGCCCAGCGTCTGCTGGACACCGGCCTGATGGACATGATGATGTTTTCCATCAACCCCGCCTACGATCTGGAGCAGGGCGATGAGTTTGCCCTGGGCTCCAGCGGCGAGCGGGCGGCGCTGTTCCGCCGGTGTCAGGCGGAGGGCGTGGGCATCTCCGTCATGAAGCCCTTTTTTGCCGGCAAGCTCCTCTCCGAGGCGGAATCGCCCTTCCATCAGGCCCTGACCCGCTTCCAGTGCCTGCAATATGCGCTGGCCCGGCCCGGCGTGCTGTCTGTGGTCCCCGGCGTCCGCGGCATGGACGATCTGCAGGCCCTGCTGGATTTCCCCCAGTCCTCTGCCGAAGCGCTGGATTATTCCTGCATCGGGCAGTTCTCCCCGCCCGGCGCCACCGGCTGCTGCGTCTACTGCAACCACTGCCAGCCCTGTCCCGCCGGCATCGATGTGGGTCTGGTCAATAAATACTACGACCTGGCCCGGGCCGGCGACGCCCTTGCCGCCAGCCATTACGGCAAGCTCTCCGTCAACTCTTCCGCCTGCATTTCCTGCGGGCATTGCGCCGCCCGCTGTCCCTTCGGCGTGGACCAGCCCTCCCGCATGGAAGAGATCGCCCGCTATTTCGCCTGAACCGGAGGAACTTATGCTTCTGAAAGAGCTTTCTCCCGCCTGCGTCCCTGCGCTGCGCCCCTGTCTGGAGGCTTTGGCGCAGCACCATAACCGGGTCTCCGTCCATTTTGCCGGCAGCTATCCCAGCCGCCCCTATGAGGAGACGCTGGCCCTGTTTTCCCGCGCCCTCGCCGAAGGCTCCTCCCGGATCGCCGCGGCGGAGCAGGACGGCGCGGTCCTGGGCTTCTGCAAGGTGGATCTGGCGGGAGCTTCCGGGCGCTTTCGGAGGTGACCCCATGAACGCGCTTCGCCCCGGCGCCGTTTTGCTGGCCGTCCGCCCCTTTTCCGGGGGAAGGGCGCGCTCCCATGCGCTTTTGCAGCAGCTGGCGGTATCCTGCGCCCCGCCGGAACGGCTGACGCTGGCCTTCGGCCCCCACGGAAAACCCTTTTTTCCAGACTGCCCCAGCCTGCGCTTCAGCATCAGCCACAGCGGCGGGCTTTGGCTGTGCGCCCTTTCCTCTCAGGAGGTGGGGCTGGATGTGCAGCGGCAGGACGCCCGCCCCTGGCAGGCCATGGCGGAGCGGTATTTTCATCCCAACGAGGCCGCCTTTGTCCGCGCCCGGGGCGAGACCGCCTTTTTTGAGGTCTGGAGCGCCCGGGAAAGCTATCTGAAATACCGCGGCACGGGCCTTCTGCTGCCTGCCCGGCATTTTTCCACCGTCGACGCCGCAGGCCGCTTCCCCGCCCTGCCGGATGCTTTTCTGACCCGGCCCGCCTTCCGCCCCGGCTTTTCCCTCTTTCTCTGCACAGAAAAACAGCCAGAGGAGCTCCTCTGGCTGTAGCTGCTGTTTTTGTGCCGGCCCGGCGGCTTATTCCAGGGCCTTGCCCGCTTCAAAGGCCTTTCCGGCCACGCCCCCGACGCTCCGGTAATCATTGGTGGCGTGGTCAAAGACCAGCGGCGTGAATTTCTCCATGGAGATCCGGCCCGCGCCGTCCAGCACCGCCTCATTCACGCTGATGTTGATGAGCCGGCCAAGAACATTGCCTTCCTCGGTGATCCGCACCAGCTCACATTCCCATGTGACCGGCAGCTCCTCAAAGATCGGCGCATTCACCGTCTCCGACCGGCGGACCGTCCAGCCGGCCTTTTTCATTTTGTCCGGCGTGTCGTTGCCGGAGACCAGCCCCACATAATCGCTGGCGGCCAGATTGGCCTTGTCTGCAAAGCTGACGGTAAAGGCCCCGGTCTTTTGAAGGTTCCGGAAGGTCTTTCTGCTGTGGGCAATGCAAAACTCGATCATGTCCGCCGTATAAAGCCCGCCATAGGCGGCGTTCATGGCGTCCGGCACGCCGTTTTCGTCATAGGTGCCGATGATGAGCACCGGCAGCGGATAAAACCACGGCTTTTTTCCGATATTTTTACGCATTTGTGTTCGCCTTCCCTCCGCGCCTCGAACGGGGCGGTTTTTTTATTCCAGCCAGGTAAGATAGGCGGGGTCGATGCCTTGGATGCCCAGACCCGGCGCGTCGGAGACGGTGATCTCCTTCTCCCGGAACACTGCGCCGCCCTGAATGGGATCCACCGAGCAAAGCACCGGCCCGTCCAGATCCACCTTGGTGATGATCTTTTTGGCGCAGGCCAGCTCCACCGCCGCGTTGACGGCGATCTTCGCCTCCAGCATACAGCCGATCATGCATTCCACCCCATAGACCTCGGCGGCGGAAGCGATCTTCAGGGCGTTATACAGTCCGCCGCATTTCATCAGCTTGATGTTCACCAGATCCGCCGCCCGCATCTGCATGATCCGCAGCGCATCCTCGGGGGAAAAGACGCTCTCGTCGGCCAAAACGGGCACATAGCTGCGCTCGGTGACATATTTCAGGCCGTCAAAATCGTGGGCGGCCACCGGCTGCTCCACAAATTCGATCTGCAGCCCCCGCTCCTGCATCTGGTTCAGGATCCGGACGGCCTCCTTGGGCTGCCACGCCTGATTGGCGTCGATGCGGATGCAGACCTGCTGTCCCACCGCCTGCCGCACTGCGGCCAGACGGGCCACATCCAGCGTGGGATCGGCGCCCACCTTGACCTTCAGGCAGTCATAGCCCCGGCGGACGGCGTCCAGCGCATCCCGGGCCATCTCCTCCGGCGGATTGACGCTGATGGTGATATCCGTAATGATCTGTCTGCGCGCGCCGCCCATGAGCTTATGCACCGGGATATCATAAAGCTGGCCGTAAAGATCCCAGAGGGCCATGTCCACGGCGGCCTTGGCACTGGTGTTTTTGACGACGGACCGCTGCACCGCCTGCATCAGATCCTCAAAGTCGTCCACCTCCCGGCCGAGGATGGCCTTTGCGATATGATCCCGGATGGCGCCCAGGATGCTGCCCGTGGTGTCGCCGGTGATCACGCCGGTGGGCGGCGCTTCGCCATAGCCCACGGCGCCCACATCGGTGCGCACCTCCACGATAACATCCTCCACGCTGTCTACCCGGCGCAGGGCGGTCTTAAAGGGGACTCTCAGGGGAACGGAGATCCTGCCAAGCCGGACTTCTGTGATTCGCATGATATTCCTCCTTTTTATTTCAAAAGCGGCACAGGGCAAAGCGCCGTGTGCCGTTTCCTGTTCTTCTTTACCGGATCGCCGTCCAGGCGCAGAACACCAGCGACGCCGCCATCAGCAGACTGATGGGCAGACGCCATTTCTCATAAAGCCGTCGGATGCCCTGTCCAAACAGACACCAGATCACCGACGACAGCAGAATCATCAGACAAAAGGCCAGCGAAACGCCCGCAACGGCGGATCCTCCGGTGGTGAAGGGCATGACATAGACGGAAAACATACTCAGGGCGGAAAGCCAGCTTTTCATGTTGAGGCACTGGAGCAAAACGCCTGCCATAAAGGTGTTTTCCCCCTGCTTTTCCGGCCCCTCTCCCTGCTGAAAGCCGCTTTTCGCCATGCAGAAGGCCAGATAGAGCATATAGGCCGCCCCCAGCCATTTCAGGTAGACCGACGCCGCCGGCAGCCACTTTGCCAGCAGAACATTCAGTCCGCCGCAGATCAGCGCCTTCAGCAGCAAGGTCAGGGCGCTGCCGGCGAGAAATTTTGTGCTGCCCCGCAGCCCATGGTGGATGCCAAGATACATGCTCATCAGGTTGTTGGGTCCCGGCGTGACGGACGAGACCGCCATATAGATCAGCAGAGCGGAAAGATTCATGCGCGGCGCCTCCTAAGAATGATCGTTTCTATTGTACCGCAGATCCGCGCCTTTGACAAGGGAAGCCTGCGGTATTTGCCAAAAGGCCGCCGCTCCAGCGTCTTTTCGCACTCCGCATAAAAAGAGCTCTCCCCAGAGAGCTCTTTTCTTTGTGTCTGGCTGCATTTACAGCATATGATGACAAGCCACCAGATGGCCGCCGCCGATATCCTCCAACGCGGGCATCTCCGATGCGCACTGCTCGGTGGCAAACCGGCAGCGGGTGCGGAAGGGGCAGCCGCTGGGGGGATTCAGCGGCGAGGGCACATCGCCCTCCAGAATGATCCGCTGGCTGACAGCAGCGGCCCTGGGATCGGCGATGGGCGCAGCCGACATCAGCGACTGCGTATAAGGATGGCGCATATTGGTATAAAGCTCTTCCACCTCCGCCACCTCCACCAGATGGCCCAGATACATCACGCCCACCTGATGGGAAATATGCCGGATCATGGAAAGGTCGTGGGAGATGAACAGATAGGTCAGGCCAAGCCGCTCCTGAAAGTCCTCCAGCAGATTGACCACCTGCGCCTGAATGGATACATCCAGCGCGGAGATCGGCTCGTCACAGACGATAAACCGCGGCTCCAGACCCAGCGCCCGGGCGATCCCGATGCGCTGCCGCTGTCCGCCGGAAAACTCATGAGGATAGCGGTTGGCATGGTCATCCTTCAGGCCCACCATGTGCAGCAGCTCCAGAACCCGCTCGTCCTGCTCCTTTTTGCTGCCGACCATCTTCTGCAGCCGCAGCGGCCCGCCGACGATCTCATTCACCGTTTGGCGAGGATCCAGCGAGGTCATGGGATCCTGAAAGATCATCTGCAGCTCCCGCCGCATGGAAAAAAACTCCTTGTCCGTCATCGCAGTAAGGTCCTTGCCGTCGTAGATCACCTTTCCCGCTGTGGCCTGATACAGCTTCAGGATGGTGCGGCCCACCGTGGTCTTGCCGCAGCCGGATTCTCCAACCAGGCCGAAGGTCCTGCCCCGCTGGATGGAGAAGGAAACATCGTCCACCGCTTTCAATACGCCGCCATTTTTGCTCAGGCCCTTTCCCCGCACGGGAAAATGCATCTTCAGGCCCTGTACATCCAGTAATACTTTATTCTCCTCCATGATGGCACCTCAATTCTGCAGGGATTTGACCTGGGGATGGTGCAGCCAGCAGGCGGCCCGATGATTGGGGCCGAGCTCTGTCAGCTCCGCCGGCGCCATGCTGCAGATCCGCATGGCCTTGGGGCAGCGGGCCGCAAAGGGACAGCCCACCGGCGGATTCATCAGATCCGGCGGACTTCCGGGGATGGGGATCAGCTTTTCTCTGGAGCCGGAGCCATCTCCGGGAACCGACCGCAGCAGGCCTTCGGTATAAGGATGGCCCGGCGCATAGAAAATGTCCTCCACGGAGCCCTCCTCCATGATCTTTCCGCCGTACATGACCATCACCCGGCTGCAGACGCTGGCGATCACGCCCAGATCGTGGGTGATCAGGATCGTGGCCGTGGAAAACCGATCCTTCAGCTCTGCCATCAGCTCCATGATCTGTGCTTGAATGGTCACATCCAGCGCCGTAGTAGGCTCATCTGCAATCAGCAGCTTTGGTGTGCAGCACATGGCAATGGCAATCATCACCCGCTGCCGCATACCGCCGGAAAGCTCATGGGGATATTGCTTCAGCCGCTTTTCCGGCTCATTGATGCCCACCAGCCGGAGCATCTCCAGCGCCCTTGCCCTTGCTGCCGCGCGCGTCATCCTCTGATGCTGCCGCAGCGGCTCCATCAGCTGGTTCCCGATGGTATAGAGCGGGTTCAGCGAGGTCATGGGATCCTGAAAGATCATGCCGATGCTGCTGCCCAGCAGCTTTCGCATCTGCTTGCGGCTTTGCTTCTGCAGATCCATGCCGTCAAACAGGATGGCGTCGGCCCGGACGGCGGCGTTATCCGCCAGCAGCTGCATGACCGACATCATACTGACGCTCTTGCCGCAGCCGGATTCGCCGATGATGCCGATAAACTCGCCGGCGTCTACATAAAGGCTCACGCCGCGCACCGCCTGAACGATCCCGCCGCCGGTGGCAAAGTTGGTGCGAAGGTTTTTCACTTCCAATAAATGCTCGCTCATATCCTTGCTCCTCCCTTGCTCATTTCTTCAGGCGGGAATCCAGCGCGTCCCGCAGACCGTCGCCGATAAAGTTCAGCGCAAACATGGTCAGGCTGATGGCTGCGGCGGGATAGATCATCAGATAGGGATACATGCCCATGACCTTCATCCCGTCGTTGGCCAGCGTTCCCCAGCTGGCCACGGGAACGGCGATGCCGATTCCGATAAAGCTCAGAAACGCCTCCTCAAAAATGGCGGCAGGCACCAGCGAGGAAACGGTAACGATAATGGGGCCGATGCTGTTTGGGATCAGGTGCCGGAGCAAGATCTGAAAATCCGTCTCCCCCGCCACCTTGGCCGCCATGGCGAAGTCCTGATTGCGGATGGACAGGATCTGCGCGCGGGTCTGCCGGGCTGTACTGAACCAGTAGGTCAGACACAGTGCGATCAGAATGCTCTGCAGATTGGAGCCGAGAAACATCATCAGCAGAATGATATACAGCAGCGAGGGGACTGCGGCGAAAATATCCACAATGCGCATCAGGATCATATCCACCTTGCCGCCGAAGAAGCCCGCGATCCCGCCGTAAAGCGCGCCGATGACCATGTTGACCAGCGCGGCCACAAAGCCGATGGTCAGGCTGATCCGGGCGCCGTAAGCGATCCGGGTAAAGAGATCCCGGCCGAACATATCGGTCCCCAGCAGATGCTGGGCGTTTGGCGTTTGGTAGATGGCCTCATAATCCTGCTGCTCATAGGTATATGGGCTGAAGATCGGGCCAAACACCGCCAACAGGATCATCAGGAAAATAAAGATAAACCCAATAACGGCCAGCGGATCCGCCTTGATCTTCCGATAGGCATTTTGCCAATAGGAAATGCTGGGCCGGTTGATCTGATCCATGGTCCGCTCCGCCTCGTCCATGGGCTGAAACAGCTCCAGGGGAATGTCCCTGCTCTCCATGGTATAGGGCGGCTCCGGAATGGGCGGAAACATATTGATCTTTTTTGCCATAGCTGCTTCCTCCTTACTGGTCCAGCTTCACGCGGGGGTCAATGATCGCGTAGGCGATATCCACCAGCAATGTGCAAAGCATGATGAAGGCGCCGTAGAAGATCGTCAGGCCCATGATGACCGTATAGTCCCGGTCGCCCACGGCGTTGACGAAATACCGGCCGATGCCCGGGATCATAAAGAGCCGCTCGATGGCAAAGCTGCCGGTGGTCAGCGCGGCTACCAGCGGCCCCAGATAGGTGACCACGGGCAAAATGGCGTTGCGCACCATGTGCTTGCCAATGACCTTGCCCTCCGGGACGCCCTTGGAGCGGGCCGTGCGCACATAATCCTGCCGGGAGACCTCCAGCATGGAGGATCGCATGAGACGGGTGATATGGGCGATGGGCGCCAGACAGAGGCAGGCCACCGGCAGAATAAAATGCTTCATCTCGCCCCAGCCGGTGTTGGGAAGCACGCCCCACTTCATGCAGAACTGATACATCAGCAGCATGGCTATGACAAAGGTGGGAATGGAAATGCCGATGGTGGCGATGATCATAGCCGCCATGTCTGACCAGGTTCCCCGTTTCAGCGCCGCCAGGATCCCCAGAGGGATGCCGATGACCAGCGCAACGATAATGGCCACCGCGCCCACCTGCGCAGACGCCGGGAAGCCGCCGATGATCAGTTCGTCCACCGTATAATTCACTTTTTTATAGGAAACGCCCATGTCTCCCTGCAGCAGCTTGCCCAGATAGTTCAGATACTGCTCGAAGACCGACTTGTCCAATCCGTAGCGCGCCCGGATGGCCTCGACGATCTCCGGGTTCAGGTCCTTCTGCTCGCCGGCGCTGAAGGGGCCGCCGGGGATGGCCCGGGTCAGGAAAAAGGTGATCGTAATGAGGAAAAACATGGAGATCACAGCCGCGATCACCCGTTTGATTATATATCTTGCCATAGAAATACCACCGTTTCTCTTTCATTTCCAAATCGGAAGCTGCAGCAGGGCCGCGGGGCTTGCCCGCGGCCCTGCAAGGATATCTGTCAGCGGCTTGCCGCTTCTTTATTTCTGCCGTGCATACTGGAAGAACACATGGCCGATATAGCTCTTGACGATGCCCTCGATCTTGGGGTTGATCAGGATGGTGTCACGGTAGAAATACACCGGGAGCACGGGCATATCATCGAGCAGGACCTTTTCCGCCTCACGGAACAGCTCCATGCGGGCTTCATAATCGGTCTCCTTATAGGTCTCCTTCAGCAGCCGGTCGTATTCGATGGCCGCTTCGTTGTGCCAGCGGGCATCCTGCAGCGTGCCGTCCGCCTTGACCTCGCGGTATTCCTCCCAGAGGAACATATTGGTGTTGGGATCGTCAAAGTCGCCGGTCCAGCCGTCGTCGGCGATGTCCCAGTTTTCGGTGTCAAACACATCCCAGTAGGTGGAGGATTCATAGGAAACGATCTCCACATTTACGCCGATGGCCTTCCACATGTTCTGCAGGGCCTGTGCGCGGTCGGTCGCGGTATTGTAGCAGATGTAGGTATAAGTCGGCAGGCCCTCGCCGTTGGGATAGCCGGCGTCGGCCAGCAGCTGCTTTGCCTTCTCCAGATCATATTCCACCAGCTTGCCGCCGTTTTTCTCGTCGGCAACATCGCGCCACTGCTTGCCGTTCCAGTGGATGCCATAGGGCACCAGGCCGGTGGCCGCCTTGTGGGCGCAGCCCTCGATCTTGATAAGCATATCCCGGTCAATGGCGTAAGCCAGCGCCTTGCGGATGCGGTTGTCGGTGATGTGCTCCGTATTGCAGGTGATATAGCGGACGCCGATCTTTTCCGCCGCGTAATAGTCCGGCTTGTCCCGATAGGTCTGCTCTGCCTCAGCGCTCAGGTTGTCGGAAACATCGATCTCGCCGTTTTTATAGGAGGAAAGCTCCACGGCCTCATCATCGATCCACTTGAAGTTCAGCTTATCCACCTGAACCTTGTCCGCGTCAAAATAATAGGGGTTCTTTTCCGTCTTGAAGCTCACCTGATCCACGATCTCCGTGACGCGGAAGGCGCCGTTGGTGATATAGGTCTCGGGGTTCTTGGCCCAGTTGGCGTTGGCTTCCATCACATCCACCTTGTAGGGGATATAGGTGCAGACCACATCCAGGAAATAGGTGCAGGGATTTTCCAGCGTGATCTCCAGGTTATGATCGTCGATCGCCTTGAAGCCCACCTCGTCCCAGGAGCATTCGCCCAGACGGTACTTCTCGCTGTTTTTGACATACTTCTTCAGGTCATAGGCGCGGCAGTTGACCTCGGGGCGCATATGATATTCAAAGCCCCTCACCCAGTCGTGGGCGTTCAGCTCGGATCCGTCAGACCACTTGCTGTTTTCCCGGATGTGGAACTTCCAGACCAGGCCGTCATCACTGACAGAGTAATCGTCGGCATAGGCCAGCTCAGCAACGCCATTGGCGCCGATGCGGGCCAGGCCGCAATAAATATTATACATGACGATGGAGGTTGCCGCGTAATTGCTGGTGATGGGATCCATTGCTTCGGGCTGCTCGCCATTGCTGTAGGTGATGACAAACTCATCCGAGTTTTCCTTGCCGCCGGATGGCTTGCTTCCATTGCCACAGGCGCACAGGGTAAGCACCATGGCAGTCAAAAGAAACAGTGCGATCAATTTTTTCATACTGGGGCCTCCTTTTGGTTTTTTATTATCATAAAGCTGCTTTACGCTTTATTGCAGAGAAAATCGCCGGGGACGGCTGTTCCGTGCTGTATTCTTTTTATGAACGGCCCGTGTATTTTTATGCCCCTATTCTACACGATAGCGCCTGCTATCACAATTGCATTTTCTATCTGTATTGCAAATTCTATTGCATTTTTTCTCTTTCTTTGTTATAATTGGTGTCGGATACCCAAATAAATACGCGTTTTATAGTGCATTTTGCCAATTCTATTCTGTGTTTTTTGATTTTCTCCCCAAGCCCCGCAAAATTTCTTCTTCCGGAGGCCTGCATATGATCACGCTGACCCGTTCCCTCTCCTTCAGCGCCGGCGCGGAATATTTCCTCTATGAAGATACCCGCCGGGACTTTTCCACCGCGTCCCACACCCACGCCTTTTATCAGTTTTATCTGGTGCTGGAGGGCAGCCTTCTGCATCAGCAGAACAACCAGCACTATGAGCCCGGCCCCCGGGATCTGATCTTTACCCCGGCCGAGGTCTGGCATGCTCTGGATTTTTTTGAAACGCCGGCCCACTATTTCTGCCTGTCCTTCACCCCGGCCATGGCGGCGGAGATCTTTGCCCGCTTTCCCCGTCTGACGCCGGAGGAGCTGGGCCGTCAGTGCCTTTTCCATCTTTCCGCGCCTATGGCGGCGCGGCTGGAAGCGCTGTTGCGGCTGCTGCTCAGCGAACAGGCCCTGCCCTATCATGTGAGCCAGAGCTCGGGGTCGCTGCTGTCCAAGGCGATCCTTCTGGAATTCCTGCGCTCGCTGGATCCCACGCAGGATGCGGGGCTGTCCCATTCCTCTGCAGAAGCCGCCGTGGAGCAGTGCGTGGCCTACATCGCCGCCCATTATGCCGAGGATCTGACGATAGACAGGCTGGCTCAGCTATGCACACTGTCTAAATCCGATCTTTACCGGCAGTTTCCCCGCGTCACCGGCAAGACCGTCCGCAGATTCATCTCCGACCAGCGCATCCTTGCGGCGGCTCAGCTGGTGGGCGAGACGGATCTGCCCATCTCCCGGATCGCCGAGCGGGTGGGCTATCAGGATTTTTCCACCTTTTACCGCAACTTTATCCGCCTGGTGGGCAGCTCGCCCTCCGAATACCGGAAGCAGGCCACGCCGCTGCTGGAGCAATACTCCGCCGATTCCTGAAGCAGGCAGACCGCCGGGCTTCGCCCGTCCTTTCCGATTTTCCAAAAAGAAAAGGCTCCCCCGCGGGGGAGCCTTTTTCTGTCCTGACTTTATTTATGATAGAGCTTTTTCGTCTGATAGGCGGGGTCGCAGGTGAGGTGGATGCCCAGCTTCCGATAGATATCCGCGTCCACCTGGGGCAGGATCACCGTGGAATGGGCCTCGCAGCCCCGGAGATCGGAAAGATGGGCGCAGGCCCGCTGGGCCTCGCCGCTGAGGGCCGCGCTGATGGACAGCGCCACCAGCACCTCATCGGAATGGAGCCGGGGATTGTGGTTGCCCAGGACCTCCGTCTTCAGGCTCTGGATGGGCCCGATGACGCCGCGGGTGATCAGATTATCCTCCCGCGGGATGCGGCAGATGCCCTTCACCGCGTTGAGCAGGGCTGCCGCAGAGGGGCCAAGCAGATCGGAGGTGCGGCCCGTTACCAGCCGTCCGTCCGGCAGCTGGATAGCCACGGCGGGCTTCCCCGTCTCCTCCGCCCGGGCCTGGGCCGCCGCCACCACCGGCCGGTCGGCAGAGCTGATGCCCAGCATTCGCATGAGCATCTCGATCTTTTCCACGGCGGCCTCGGTCCCGGTGCCCTTGCGCAGGTCGCACAGCGCGCCGTAATACCGCCGGATGATCTCCGCCTTGGAGGCCTGGCAGCAGGCGTCGTCGTCCACGATGGCATAGCCCGCCATGTTGACGCCCATATCCGTGGGCGAATGATAGGGGCTGCTGCCGTTGATGCGCTCAAACATGGCGTTCAAAACGGGAAACGCCTCCACATCCCGGTTGTAGTTTACGGTGGTAACGCCGTAATACTCCAGATGATAGGGGTCGATCATGTTCACATCGTTGAGATCGGCTGTGGCGGCCTCATAGGCCAGGTTCACCGGATGCTTCAGCGGCAGGTTCCAGATGGGGAAGGTCTCAAACTTGGCGTAGCCGGCGTTGACGCCGTGGAGATTTTCATGATACAGCTGGCTCAGGCAGACCGCCAGCTTGCCGGAGCCGGGGCCGGGAGCCGTCACCACCACCAGCGGCCGCTGGGTCTCCACAAACTCGTTTTTGCCAAAGCCCTCCTCGCTGATGATGCCGGTGATGTTATAGGGATAGCCCTCGATGGGATAATGCCGGTAGACCCGCAGGCCCAGCTTCTCCAGCTTCTGCTGGAAGGCCTGGGCGGAAAGCTCGCCGCTGTAGCGGGTGATGACCACAGAGCTCACATACAGGCCAAACTCCCGGAAGGCGTCGATCAGGCGGAGCACATCCTGATCGTAGGTGATGCCAAGATCGCCCCGGATCTTGTTTTTAACGATATCCCCGGCGTTGATGGCGATGATGATCTCCGCCTTGTCCGCCATGGATTTCAGCATCTGGATCTTGCTGTCCGGCGCAAAGCCCGGCAGGACCCGGGACGCATGATAATCGTCAAACAGCTTTCCGCCAAACTCCAGATAAAGCTTGCCGCCAAACTGCTGGATGCGCCGCTGGATCTCCTCCGACTGCCTTGTAATGTAGATCTGATTGTCAAAGCCCTGCTTCTGCATGCTCTTTTCCCCGTCTTTCTGTCAAAAAAGTGACATTTTCAATAACTTATTTATTTTATACCAACCGGAAGGCCCTGACAAGGCCCATTTTTCACCGCCTTCCGCCAAATTTTCCGGGAAATCTTTGTTCATTTTTTCCCGCTTTGCGGGGTTCATTTTTGTCCGCAGTTCGGGTACAATCAAGGTGCGCCCGCTGCGGCGCAAATATCAGAAAGAAAGTGAGCGAGATCCCATGAAGAATCGGAAATTCCTTGCGCTGTTCCTTGCCCTGGCCATGGCCCTTGCGCTGGCCGTCCCCGCCTTTGCGGAAGACGCCGTCATCGCTCCCGCCCCCACGATGGCGGGCAAGACCGTGATCCTCCATTCCAACGATGTCCATGGCGCGGTTGCCGGCTATGCCTATATGGCCGCGCTGAAGACGCAGTATGAGGCGCAGGGCGCCGAAGTGATCCTGGTAGACGCCGGCGATTACAGCCAGGGCACCACTTATGTAAGCTCCACCAAGGGCGCCGACGCCGTTGCCATGATGAACGCCGCCGGCTATGATGTGGTCACTCTGGGCAACCATGAGTTCGACTACGGCTACGCCCAGCTGGCGGAAAACATGAAGCAGGCCAAGTTCAAGGTCCTGTGCGCCGATGTGTTCGATGCCAACGGCAAGACCATCTTCGACGGTAATACCACCTACACCACCAAGTCCGGCGTCAAGCTCGGCTTCTTCGGCATGGAGACCCCCGAGACCCAGACCAAGGCGAACCCGGCGCTGATCAAGGGCCTGAAGTTTGCCACGGACGAGGCCTTCTACGCCGCCGCAAAAACGCAGGTGGCTGCCCTGAAGGACGCCGATCTGGTGATCTGTCTGGCGCATCTGGGCGTGGATGCCGAATCCAAGCCCTATCGCTCCTATGATCTGTATTCCAAGGTGGAGGGCATCGACTTCATCATCGACGGCCACTCCCACACCGTCATGACCAAGGGCGAAAATGGCGAGCCCATCCAGTCTACCGGCACCGCCTTTGCCAATGTGGGCCTCATCGTCATTGACGACGCCACCAGGAAGATCGAGAAAAACGAGCTGCTCCCCGTCTATCATACCGAGAAAAACGCCGAGGGCAAGGATGTCTCTGTCCCCAACTATGAAGGCGACGCGAAGGTGGCCGCCGCCGCGCAGGCCATCATCGACCGGGTCATGGCCGAATACGGCGCCGTCTTTGCCAAGAGCGAGGTGGAGCTCAACGGCGCGAAGGCCCCCAACGGCAACCGTGACAGCGAGACCAACAACGGCGACCTGATCGCCGACGCCATGGTCTGGCAGGTCATGCAGAATCGGGAGGGTCTCACTGTAGACGCCGATCATGTGGTCGCCATCACCAACGGCGGCGGCATCCGCGCTGCCATCAAGGCGGGCGACATCACCAAGAACGATATCAATACCGTCCTGCCCTTCGGCAACACGATCTCTCTGGTCTATATCTCCGGCGCCAAGCTGCTGGAGGCGCTGGAGGCTTCCACCTACTGCACGCCCAATGCCGTGGGCGCTTTCCCCCAGGTCTCCGGCCTGAAGTTCACCGTAGACACCGGCAAGTCCTATGACGCCAACGCCGAGACCTATCCCGGCTCTACCTACTACGGCCCCAAGACCATCAACCGCGTCACCATCGAGAGCGTCAACGGCAAGGAGTTCAAGGCCGATGACACCTACGCCGTCATCACCAACAACTTCTGCGCCGGCGGCGGCGACACCTATTATGCCTTCGCCTCTGCGGAGACCATCATCGACACCGGCATCCCCATGGATGTGGCTGTGATGGATTATATCACCAACCAGCTGAAGGGCGTCGTGGGCGAGACCTATGCCAAGCCCCAGGGCCGCATCACCGTCGTTATCCCCGAGACGCCCGTCGAGCCCGAGCAGCCCGCTCAGCCCGAGCAGCCCACTCAGCCCGAGCAGCCCACTCAGCCGGAGCAGCCCGCTGCCACCTATGTGGTCATCAAGGGCGACAGCCTGTGGAAGATCGCAAAGAAGCTGTTGGGCGACGGCGCCCAGTGGAAGGCCATCTTCGAGGCCAACTCCGCCACCGTCAAGGATGCCAACCGCATCTATGTGGGCCAGACGCTGAACATCCCCCGCTGATCCGTCTTTCCATTTCCAATGGCTCCCGCAGACCTGCGGGAGCCTTTTTTAAAACAGAAGCGGTTGCTTTCTGAAGCGAATGCTTTTGCTGACCCTTTGCCTGCTGCTGCTGTGCACCTGCGGAAGTCCAAAAGAACCGGCCGGACTTGCGCTCCCCGCGGCGGAAGCTCTGCAGCAGGGCTATGCGGGCCTGATCTTTTCATCTCAGGCCGCCCCGGCCTATCTGCTTTCGGCGTCGGATCTCCCCCGCCTGCTGACACTGCTTGCGCAGGCGGAGCCGGCAGCGCTGCCGCAGGCTCCTGAAGTGCTGTTCCGGCTGGAATATCTCTGCCCGGACCCGGTCGAAACGCCCACGCGGCAGTATCTGGACTTCTGCAGCCAGGACGGTCGGACCTTCTGCAAAAGAACCGCCGCCGGCCAGTGGTTCCGTCTGCCCGAGGCGTTGGAGCAGTTCTGGACCGATGCTGGTATAGACGCAGAATTTTTATATGACCCGAACCGGCAGCCTGCCAGGCGCTTTGAAGCCTGCCGGGAAGCTCTGGCGGAATACCGTCTTCCCCAGCAGGACGCCGCCGGCCCGCAGCAGGCGCTGGAGCTGCTCTTTGGCCAGTTTCTTGCTTCCCTCCATCAGCCAAGCCCCTATCGCACCTTCCTTCTTCTGGACGAGGTGAGCATGGAGTGCCGTCTGTTTGACAGCTCCGCCATCGCGGCGGAGCCCTATCAGGACTGGGGCTATGCCAGCGAAGGCCTGCCGGATGATCAATGGCTCACCGTCTGCTCTGCCGGCGTCACATTTTCAGGCACGCTGGACACCTGGGGCTTCAGCTGCTGCGGCCAGAGCCCCGGCGCAGACGCGCTTCGCTGGGGCAACCTGCGTCTGGAAGGCGGCGAATATATCTTTCTTCCCTGCGAGTCTGCCGTAAGCGCCCTTTCGCCTGACGCATAGCCTTTCGTTCGGAAAGGGCCTCCCGGTAGGGGCGGCCTTTTTCCGCGTATTTCCCTGCTTTCATGATTTTTCCCCACTGCGCCGAGTTTTTGTTGCGGGAACAGGAGATTTGGAGTATACTGATATCGTTGAAAAATCTGGCCGACAGGAGGCTTTTTCATGACGATCCAGGAATATCTGCGCAGCACCGCTGGCAAACGGATCACCGTCATCGGCATCGGTGTTTCCAACCGCCCGCTGCTGCGGCTTTTGGCGGGGGCGGGCGCAAGGCTCACCGCCCGGGATAAAAAAACAGCGGAGCAGCTGGGCGCGATCGTACCGGAGCTGCAGTCGCTGGGCGTGGAGCTGGTGCTGGGCGAGGGCTATCTGGACGGGCTGGAGGGGGACATCATCTTCCGCACGCCAGGTCTGCGGCCCGACCATCCTGCGCTGCTGGCGGCAAAGGCCCGGGGCGCAGAGATCACCTCGGAAATGGAGGTCTTTTTTGCCGTCTGTCCCTGTATGCAGATCGCCGTTACCGGCAGCGACGGCAAGACCACCACCACCACCCTCATCGCGGAGATGCTGAAGGCCGCGGGCAAAACCGTCTGGCTGGGCGGCAACATCGGAACGCCGCTGCTGGATCAGGCGGAACAGATGCGCCCCGAGGATGTTGCTGTGCTGGAGCTTTCCTCCTTCCAGCTGATGAGCATGGAGCAGGCGCCTCACATCGCCGTCATCACCAACCTGAGCCCCAACCATCTGGATGTCCATAAGGATATGGACGAATATGTCAGTGCCAAGTGCAACATCTTCCGCCGGCAGGGGCCGGAGGATGTTCTGGTGCTGAACTACGACAACGAGCTCACCCGGGCGCTGGCGCCCCAGGCCCCGGGCCGTGTGCGCTTTTTCTCCCGGCAAAGCAGGCTGGCGCAGGGCGTCTGTCTGGAAGGCGGCGTCATCACAGATGATGGCGCGCCGGTGATGGCCGCCGCCGATATCCGCATCCCTGGCGTCCACAACATTGAAAACTATATGGCCGCCTGCGCCGCCCTGCGCGGTCTGGTCTCTCCGGAGGTCATGGATCAGGTGGCCCGCACCTTCGGCGGTGTGGAGCACCGGCTGGAGCTGGTGCGGGAGCTGGACGGCGTAAGCTGGTACAACGATTCCATCGGCAGCAGCCCCTCCCGTACCATTGCCGGCCTGAAGAGCTTTTCCCAGAAGGTGATCCTCATCGCCGGCGGCTACGACAAGCACATCCCCTTCGACCAGCTGGGCGAGCTGCTGCCGGAGCATGTGCGGCTGCTTCTGCTCTGCGGGGCAACGGCGGAAAAGATCGAGGCCGCCGTGCTGCGCTCCTCCCATTACCGGCCCGGTGCGCCGGAGATCCTGCATTTTGACCGGCTGGACGATGTGATCCGCCGGGCCCGGGCGCTGGCCCGGCCGGGGGATATCGTCCTGTTCAGCCCGGCCTGCGCTTCCTTTGATCAGTTCCCCAATTTCATGCTCCGCGGCCAATATTTCAAGGAGCAGGTTTGGGCGCTGAAATAAATCGACGACCTGAAACTACAGAGAAAGAGGTGTATCGGAATTGACCTTACAGGAGAAGATCCGAAAGCTCACTTCGGAATACGGCGTTTCCGGCGATGAGCACCGGGTGGCGGAGATCGCCCGGGAGCTGATGGAGCCTTACTGCGACCGTGTTGAGGTGGACGCTTTCGGCAATGTGCTGGGCTGGCGCAGCTGCGGCATTCCCGGCGCAAAGACCGTCCTGCTGGACGCCCATATCGACCAGATCGGCTTTACCGTCACGGAGGTGACGGAGGATGGCTTCCTGCGGTTCACCACCGAGGGCGGCGTGGACCAGCGGATGCTGCTGGGCAGCGAGCTCACCGTCCTCACCCGGGACCGCGGCCCCATTCTGGGCATCGTGGCGGCCATGCCGCCCCACCTGCAGAAGGCCGGCGACCAGAAAAAGTCCGTCCCCATCCCCGAGATGGTGGTGGACATCGGTATGACCGGGCCCCAGGCCCGGGAGGTCGTCCATGTTGGCGACTTTATGGCCTTTGCCAACGACATGATAGAGCTGAAGAACGACTCCATCTGCGGCAAGGCCCTTGACGACCGGGCCTGTCTGGTCTGCCTGCTCCACGCCATGGAGCTGCTGCAGGACAAAAAGCTGCCGGTGAATGTAGTCCTCTCCGCCTCCACCAAGGAGGAGACGGGCTTCGACGGCGGCCTGATCAACGCCTATAAGGTCCATCCGGACTATGCCATCGCCGTGGATGTGACCCACGCCCGCACCGGCGACGCGCCCCAGGTCTGCGCCAAACTGGGCGACGGCGCCATCCTCTCCATCGGCTCCAACAGCCTGCCCCGGCTGGCGAAAAAGGCCATGGAGGTCGCCCGCGCCAAGGAGATCCCCCATCTGGCAGAATGCTGCCCCAGCCGCAGCGGCACCCACGCCTGGCCGATACAGACCCAGCGGGAGGGCTGTCAGACGCTGGTGCTCTCTCTGCCCCTGAAATATATGCATTCCCCCGTGGAGCTGGTGCGCATGGAAGATGTGAAAAGCGTCGGCCGGCTGACGGCGGAGTTTATCCTGTCGCTGGAAGGAGGTCGCGCTGAATGAAGGAGCTTTTAAGACAGCTTTGCCAGCTGGACGGCGTGGCAGGCTATGAGGACGAGGTCCGCGCCTTTATCGAGGAGCAGGCCCGGCCCTTTGCAGACGAGCTGTTCACCGATGCGCTGGGCAGCCTGTTCGTGTTCAAAAAGGGCGAAAAACCCCGCCGGCGCCCCATGATGGTCTGTGCGCACATGGACGAGGTGGGCTTTCTGGTGCGGGACATCACGGAGGACGGTATGCTGCATATCTCCGCCGTGGGCAGCGTGGATCCCCGGGTGCTCATCGGCCGCCGGATGCGCGTTGGCGGGAAAAAGACCCCCGGCGTCATTGCGCTGAAGGCCGTCCATCTCACCACGCCGGAGGAGCGCAAGATCGCCCCCGCCCTGAACAGCCTCTATGTGGATATGGGCTGCAAGAGCAAAAAGGAAGCGGAGGCTCTGGCCATGCCCGGTGACCCCGTAATGTTCGACAGCGCCTTCCTGCCCTTCGGCACAGACTGTGTCAAGGCCAAGGCGCTGGACGACCGGGTGGGCTGCGCCGTCATGCTCAAGCTGCTGGCCCAGCCCCTGCCCTATGACACCTGGTTTGTCTTTACCGTAGGCGAGGAGATCGGCTCCCGGGGCGCCGCTGCGGCAGCCCATCGGCTGGAGCCCGGCTGCATCCTGACGCTGGAGGGCACCACCGCCGCCGATATGCCGGAGATCCCCTCCCACAAGCAGTCCTGCTGCCAGCGGGCGGGTGCGGTGGTCTCCCTGATGGATCGGGGCACCGTCTATCCGCGCGCCTTCCGGGAAAAGGTCCTGGCGCAGGCGGACAAGGCCGGCGTCCGGTGGCAGTATCGCCGCTCCGCCAACGGCTCCACAGATTCCTCCCGCGCGGCAGAAGGCCCCGGCGCCATTGCCTTCGGCCTTTCCACCCCCGTTCGTTACATCCACTGCGCCTGCAATGTGGCCTATCTTCCCGATGTGGAAGAGGTGCGCCGGCTGGCGGAGATCGTCATCAAGGAAGCAGGTGAGCTGAATGTTTGATGTTTTGGAGCTTCATCAGAAGCTGGCGGCGGCCGCCCGTCCCTCCGGCTCGGAGCAGACCGGCGTGGCCCAGGTGCTGCAGACGCTGGCCGCGCCCTTTGTGGACAAGATCACCACAGACGCCATGGGCAATCTGATCTGCCATAAAAAAGGCCCCGGCGAACGGATCATGCTGGTCGCCCACATGGACGCCATCGGCTTTATTGTCACCGGGCTGGATGAAAACGGCTTTGCCGATTTCGACGGCATCGGCGGCCACAGCCCTGCAGAGCTGGTGAACTGCCGCGTGGTCTTCCCCAACGGCACCCACGGCATCATCCGCGCCCGGGAAACCGCCCAGACGCTTTCCCAGTGCTGGAACCAGATCCGCTATACCGACCTGTATCTGGATATCGGCGCTTCCTCGCTGGAGGAGGCCCAGACGCTGATCCACATCGGCGATATGGCAGCCTTTGAGGGTCTGCCGGAGCTGGCGGCGGGCAGCCGCATCGTGGGCCCCTATGCCGATGATCTCATCGGCTGTGTGGTGCTGCTGCTGACCATGGAGCAGGCAAAGGCCGGCAATTACGATGTTTATTATGTCTTTTCCACCCAGGAGGAGGTGGGCTGCCGGGGCGCGCTCAGCGCCGCCCAGGCCATCCGTCCCGCGCTGGGCATCGCCTGCGATGTCTGCGGCGTGGACGATACGCCCGCTTCTCCCCGGAAGGTCCCCACCCGCACGCTGGGCAACGGCCCCACCATCAAGATCAAGGACCACAGCGTCATCTGCAGCCCCGCCCTCAACGCCCGGCTGCGGCAGACGGCCCGGGACTGCCAGATCCCCTGGCAGGAGGAGATCCTCACCGGCGGCGGCACCGACACCTCCGCCATGCAGAAGGCGCTGGAAAATGTGGCGGCCACCTGCGTGAGCATCCCCACCCGCCATATCCATTCTCCTGCGGAGACCTATGACAAGACCGACGCGGAACTGGCCGGCCGTCTGCTGGCCGCGTTCCTGAATACATAAGGAGGGGTCATGATGGAACATATTCTGGAATTGCAGCGCCGTCTGGTGCAGTGCGCCATGCCCTCCGGCTTTGAAGCACCCCAGGCGCAGCTGCTCATGGAGCTGGCCCGCCCGCTGGCAGACGAAGTCTATACCGACACGCTGGGCAATGTGATCTGCCATAAAAAGGGCCCGGGCAAAAAGCTCATGCTGGCCGCTCACATGGATGTGCTCGGTCTGTTGATCACCGACATCGACTCCCGGGGCTTTCTCCGGTTCGAGCCGCTGGGCGGACACACGCCCTTCTCCCTGATCGGCGTTTCCGTGCGCACGGAGCGCGGCGTCCGGGGCAGCATCTGGCCGGACAAGGATGCCGGCATCCCCGGCAAAACGCCCTATGATGTGGATATCCACGATCTTTTCATCGACCTCGGCGCAAAGGACCGGGCAGAAGCGGAAGCGCTTGCGCCCATCGGCTCTGTCTGCGTCTTCGACGCCCAGCCCGTGCTTCTGGCCGGCGGCAATATGATGAGCTCCTATACCGACGACCTTTCCGGCTGCATCGCCCTTCTGCTGGCCATGGAGCAGGTGAAGGAAAGCCCCAACGATCTGTATTTCGTCTTCTCCGCGCAGGAGGAGGTGGGCTGCCGGGGTGGCGCCACCGCAGCCTTCGGCATCGAGCCCTATATGGGCTTCTCCGTGGATGTGACCGTGGCGGCCGACACACCGGAATACCTGCCCCACCAGCGCAACCGGGTCCGTCTGGGCGGCGGCCCCGCCATCAAGCTCAAGGACGGCGGCATGCGGGCCAATCCCCAGGCCGTGGAGCATCTGCGCCGGAGCGCGGAGGCGGCGGGCATCGTCTATCAGGATGAGATCCTGCTGGGCGGCTCTACCGACGCCCGCGCCATGCAGATCACCCGCAGCGGCGTTCTGGCCAGCTGCGTGAGCATCCCCTGCCGCAATGTCCATTCCCACGGGGAGATCGTCCATCTGGAGGATGTCCGTCAGGCGGGCCGCCTGCTGGCCGCCGCCGCCATGCGGCAGCTTTGATCCCCCGTTCCTCTTGAATCATCTTTCCGCCGGGCCGGAGGGTGCGCCTTCCGGCCCGGATCCACAGAAAAGGAGCTTTTTATCATGAACCAGAAGATGCAGGAGCTGGCCGCCCGGGCGGAGGCCCGGTGTGCCGGCCGTTTCGCGGAGATCGACCGGATCGCCCTCTGCAACACGGAAAAGGTCCTGGCCGCCTTCGCGGAGGAGCGGGTCCAGGCTGCGGACTTCAACGGCACCACCGGCTATGGCTACGACGATACCGGCCGGGACAAGCTGGAGCGGATCTATGCCCGGGTCCTGGGCGGAGAGCGCGCGCTGGTGCGCACGGCCTTTGTCAACGG
>ENA-OUQC01000463-OUQC01000463.1-human-gut-metagenome-genome-assembly--contig:-NODE-463-length-29104-cov-4.145341_pt1 | contig 29104 bp, 31 predicted proteins | sample MGYA00237942_ERZ548815 | MGnify/ENA primary metagenome ERZ548815 (study PRJEB26490, sample SAMN05194722) | human gut metagenome | biome: terrestrial biome; feature: human-associated habitat; material... | reverse complement strand
GATTCGCCTTATTCTCGTGGGCTCGGAGATGTGTATAAGAGACAGCTATGGCGCTGCTCGCGAATGAACGAGAGGATCTTCTCCGGCGGCGTGTTCACATCGAGCGCCGCAACGTCCACGCGCGGCGTGAACACGCGCTCGACCGTCACATCGGCAAACTCCAGCGCCGAATGGACAAGCTCCGCCCGCTCCTCGGGCAGCTCGCCCTCGTCGGTCATCGTTTCGATGATGTCATAGAGCTCATCCTCGGTCACGGTGATCTCCGGCTCGCCCTTGGCAAGATTCGAGAAGAACTCACCGATGTGCGAGAGCACCTTTGCCAGCGGAGCGAAAATGCGCATAAAAAAGCACAGGGACGGCGCCGTCGCAAGGGCGCACCGTTCACTGTAGCGCTTGGCGATGCTCTTGGGGAGCATCTCTCCGGCAAAAAACACCGCGATCGTGCACACGACCGTGCCAAGCGCCACCCAGCTCGCGCCCCAGGTGCGCGTAACAAGCACCGTTGTGAGCGTAGCGGTGGAGATGTGGACGATATTCGTGCCGATGAGGATCGCGGAAATTGCGCGGTCAAAATTGTCCTGTACGTAAAGGGCCTTTTTCGCCTTCTGGTCGCCCTGATCGAGCCGCGTCTTGAGCCGGATGCGGCTGACGGACGTGGCGGCGGTCTCCGCTACGGCAAAATACGCCGCCATGCAGAGGAAAAATACGATAGGTATCCAAGACAGCCAACTGTCGCCGTCCATTTGGGGTCATCACACTCCATTTTTATATAGTTATGACAGAATACCATATTGCGTGCCGCGCGTCAAGCGTCTGCCGTACATTCCGGCGCTTCTGTCCGCGCTGTTTTCATTGCAGCCGCGGGCCATTGCCTAACCCCTCAGTCAGCCTAACGGCCGCCAGCTCCCCTGTTAGGGGAGCCAAGAGGGTTTGCGGCAAACTATCTTGCCGCCCCTAAACAGGGGCGGTGGATTTTGCCGCAGGCAAAAGACGGAGGGCTTCCCCGCACGCAAACGGCCGTTTGCGCCGGGGGATGACAGAAAGGCGGTAAGAAAAACAGCAGGATCACGGTGCCCCGTCCAGCTCTTCGAGCAGGCGCTCCACGAGCTTGCCGATGCCCGCGGCCTGCGCGCGGCGCGTGATGAAGTACAAAACGCCGCTCCCCTCCGCAGCCGGAGTCACGCCAGTCGCATGGAGCACGCTGTCCGCCGCCCAGAAGCCGCCCTCTGCCGCGGGCACGGTGCCCTTGAGCCGGAGAAGGCCGTCGGCCTCGGGCGGCGAGGCGACGATCTTCGCGAGCAGCCATTCGGCCTCGGTGCGCGTGAGCGGCCGCTCCACCTTGTGGAACGGGCAGAAGTACAGCGCCGTGTGGTTGAGCTTTTCCGCATCGATGCTCCGCAGATGGCCGGTGCGTGTCTGGAGCAGGGCAAAATCGGTGAAATCGTGTGTGGGGCTCGTTTCAATGGGCGGTAAATCGGGCAGGAGCGTGTGCAGCAGCGCGGTGCACTCGGTAAGATCCGGCACATCCGGCAAGTCGCACTTGCTCCAGATGATGCTGCCTGCCCCGACCGAGAAGCGCAGGGATAACACATCTAAGAAGAAGTTGGCGTGCAGTAAGAAAGAGAAGCCCCGCACTGTGACGAAAAGCCTTACGGATCCGGACTGCGGCCTGTTCGTACTGGGTGAAGCTTAAGTTTGCTGCCATGAACTTGAAAAAGCTGGCAAAATGGAAATGGAATGACCATTTTCGTCTCTTGCTTTTCCGCCTTTTCTGTTCTGAACACAAAAGAAACCCGGCTGCCGCTTAATGCGTAACCGGGTTTCTCGACAGACTGACGGAACCCCCAGAAAATCTGGGGGTCGACAGGTTATCATACGAAGTGCAACACCCCCGGAAAAGGGCGATTGGCGAAAGAAAGAAAGGCAGCACGACTCACCTTGTGTAAAATGTAGTTACCACACCAACACCCACAAGGAGGAAGCCATGTTGTCCTACACACATCTTACACCAGACGAGAGAAAAATTCTACAACAACTTTTAGGAGAAGGCTATAGTTATCGCCGGATCGCCGCTTTTCTGGGGCGGAACCCGTCTACCATCTCCCGGGAAGTGAAGCGAAACCGTGCCAAATTCAGACCGAAAGGGACGATACATAATCCACATTGGTATAATAGCTGGAGAGCTCAGAACCTCTATATCCGTCGGTGCAGAAGCCGCGCCGGAACGGCTATTCCCGAAGGCTCCGAAGCCTGGAATTACGTGCTCGAAAGGCTGGCGGAATATTGGTCGCCCGAAGCGATCTGCGGACGCTGGAAGCTGGAGCATCCGGAGGTAAAGCCGCTGCACTATTCCACGATTTACCGCTATATAGCCAGAACGGTTTTTCCTGAAATATCAAGGGAAACGAACCTTCGCCGCCGGGGAAAGCGAGTACAGACCCGCAACGCCAACTATAACACCATTCAGCCGGATCGCATCATCCCCGAATGGCCGGAGAAAATACGCCTGCGCAGAAGAATCGGCGACTGGGAGGGCGACACGGTATATGGCGGAGTAGGCAAAGGGCTGCTTATAACTCTGGTCGACCGAAAGAGCCGTTTCTTATGCGCTGGCCTGTTAGCGAAGCGGAACGCTTTGCTAACCAAAATCACCCTTGTGAAGGCACTCCGTAACTTGCCGGTAGAGAGCGTCAGTTTAGATAACGGCTCAGAGTTCTCCGAGTTTCACGCCATGGAGAAGGAACGGAATGCACCGGTATACTTTGCCGAACCGCATAAGCCCTGGCAGCGCGGCACAAATGAGAATACGAACGGTATTCTTCGCTTCTATTTTCCTAAAGGCTGTGATTTCCAGAACGTTACACAGGATGAACTCGATGCCGTTGTCCGCCAAATCAACGCTCGCCCCAGAAATTGCCTCAGCTGGAAAACCCCACTGGAAGTTTTTTCCTCTTCCTGTGTTGCACTTCATTGACTATCTGCCCATTTGTGCGGCGACGCTTTTTAAAGAATGATCTGCCGGGAGACGTGCTCGGCGATCATGGCTATAAACTCGCCGTTCGTCGGTTTGCCCTTGTTCCCGGAGATCGTCCCGCGGAAAAGCTTTTGGCGAACGTCCTCATCCCCGCGATCCCATGCGACCTCAATTGCCCGGCGCATCGCACGCTCCACGCAGGTGGATGTGGTGGAGAACCGTTTCGCGATCTCGGGGTAGAGGACCTTCGTTATCCCGGCGGAGGCATCCGCATCGCGGAGCGTGAAGAGGATGGCTTCGCGTAAATATTGGTAACCTTTAATATGTGCCGGAACGCCGATCTCGTGGATGATATCCGTAACGGCGCTCTCCAGCGGATAGCTCATATATTTCTCTCCCGGCCAAGCAGCCTTTTCTTGCCCGTCGGGAGGTTTCTTTTCCTTTCCCGCGCATTTCCGCAGACGTTGGATAAGCTCCGCGGTGTCGCACGGCTTCGGCATGAAGTATGCCGCGCCAAGCTCGGAGCTTTCGGCAATGACATGGGAATTTACGAACCCGGTCAGAACGAGCACTGGCGGCGCGTTCTCCTGCGCGGCGAGCCGCCGCAGCACCCCCAGCCCGTCGTGACCGTCCGTCCCTGTACTAGCTCTGTAGTCTCTCTGCGGAGCGAGCGCGTCTTCCCATATGCGCAGGTGAACACATCCTGCTGCGCATCATAGGTCATGTTTTCGATCCGGCCGACCTGTTCCTTAAAACGTTTTGTTCTCCTGACTTCATAGTTAGACGGCTTGATGAAGCTCATCTGCCCGTTCTTTTCGAGGTACAGGCAATTCTCCAGACTTTCATATCCCGCATCCGCGGTCACCTCGGCATATTTGGCATCATGGTGCTGTTTTAGCTGTTCCAGAAACGGCACCAGCGTACCGAAGTCTGTGCGATTGGAAAATGCCTCTATCCCTGTGATATACTCGCTGTTCACGGCGATCTGGACGTTATACGCCGGCTTCAGTTGCCCGTTTCTCATGTGATCCTTTTTCATCCGCATGAACGTGGCATCCGGGTCCGTCTTGGAATAGCTGTTGCGGGAAGGATCCATGATCTCAAGAGACTTTTCATCCTCCTCCCAGCGACGGAACAGTTCATCCAGCTTCTCCCACTAATCCAGTTCCTCAAGCTGGGCGCTTGTCAGTCGGTCGGGTGTGTTCTCCGGTAACATAATTTCGTTGTTTAATGCAAAGACCTGTTGACCATTTCTCTCATTTACGGTACACTGACTTTGCTTTGGATTTTTTCTCACAAACTAATCATCAAGCAAAAAGATGAGCAGGCAACCCTTTTCGGGAAATCCTGCTCATCTCTTTTTCAGCACGGTTTTTTGCAACGCGCCCTTTTCCGAACGACAAGCTATTGTCTTGAATGAAGCGAAAAAGGATGGCTGATCAGTTTTCGACGTGGAAGGCGTAGATCGTTCGGCTGGTTTTTATGTCGTTGGCTTTTAGAACGATGCCGGGAAACTCCGGCACGTTGATTGCATTCGGGAATTGCTGCGTTTCAAGGCAGAAGCCGCTGTAGTTGCGGTAAACGCAGCCGCCCTTGCCTGGAACCGTTCCGATGACGTTTCCAGAATAGAACTGCACACCCGGGAGGTCGGTATATACATCTAGGCGGATGCCGCTTTTGTCACCGGCTGCAGAAGCCGCACAGCCGCCCGCATTCAGCGCCCAGTTGTGGTCGTACCCGCGGCCAAGCTGCAGCTGGCTGTCCTCGGCGAACAGCCGCTCGCCGATCCGGTGCGGCTCCCGAAAGTCGAATGGCGTATTTTCTACTGACACCGGCGCACGACACGGCATGACGGTCTCATCATCCTCACAGAACTGGTCGGCGTGGATCACAAGGCTGTGACCCAGTACGCTGCCACTGTCGTGGCCGTTCAGATTAAAGTAGCTGTGGTTGATGATGTTTACGATTGTGTCTTTATCGGAAGTGCACGAAACATCGATAGAAAGCTCGTGATGCCGGAAAGCGAAAACAATAACGGATATCAGCTTTCCGGGATATCCCTCCTCCATATCGGCGCTCTCATATTTCATGATCAGCTCATCGCCGCGAATCTCTCCCTGCCAGTATTTCTGGGAGAACCCCTCCTTGCCGCCATGGAGGCTGTTACAGAAATCATTGATGTACAGAGAATACTCTGTTCCGTTAAGAGTAAATTTTCCGTTTGCGATCCGATTTGCGACCCGGCCGCAGATGTTGCCGAAGTACGTGTGCGAGTTTTCGTATTCCGAAACGGTGTCGTACCCGAGAGTAACATCGAGGAGCTGTCCGTCCTTATCCGGAACAACGATCTCCGTGACCGAAGCGCCCAGATTTATCACTTTAACATAGGCGCCGTCCGCATCGGCGAGCGTATATTCAAATACCTCTCGCCCCTGTTTGTCCGTACCAAAGGATCTGTATGTTATCATAGTACTACCTTTCCAAAATCTGAGATGCTGCTGCCTTCACGGGCAGCAGCATCTTTCCAGTTAGCAGAGAAGTCGATTACTCGTTGATGCCGATGTACTGCTCGACATTGTCGACAGTGATCAGCGTAAAGTCAACGTAGTTGGTCTTTTCAACGCTCTCACCCTTGGCCAGCTTATAGGCAACTTCGCAGGAACCGGCGCCGATACCGTGGGCATCCTGGAAAATGGTGAAGTCCAAACGGCCTTCCTTAACGGCTTCCATGGCGTCGGCGATCGCGTCCACACCGCAGACGATGATGTCTGCCTTGCGTCCGGCTGCCTCGCAAGCGAGAAGAGCTCCCATCGCCATGTCATCGTTGTGGCAAAGGATGGCATCAATATCGCTGTGAGAGGTCAGAAGATCCTCCGTGATAGACATTGCGGTATCACGCGACCAGTTGGCGGTCTTGCGCTCAAGAAGCTCGATGCCAGGCTCTTTGAGGATGGTGTTGTCCAGACCCTCGTCGCGAAGGATCGTGGGGCCCTGGCCGAGTTCGCCTTCGAGAATGACGATTTTACCCTTGCCGCCGAGGAGCTCGGAGATGCGGTTGCCCATCATCTCGCCGGCATAGACGTCGTAAACACCAACATAGGCAGAGTAGTCCTCGGATTCCACGGAGAGGTTCATAACGACGCAGGGAATACTGGCCTCGTTGCACATGTCGACAATGACAGAGGAACCTTCGGCGCTGATGGCGTGAAGGATGATGGCATCAACACCCTGCGCGATCATATCCTCTGCCTGCGAGATCTGCGTGCTGAGATCGTTTCGGCCGTCGTTGATCTTGACGGTGATGCCAAGCTCCGCACCTTTATCTTCGATGCCCTTGGCATTGATAGAGGTGTTGGTATCGGCCAGGTTGTTCATGAGAGCGGCGACGACAATATCCTTGTCGGCTTTCGGCGCGTCAGCGGGAGGGGTGTCCTGCGCGGGAGCAGCCGTGGGGGCGGCGGGAACGGCGGTTTCGCCGCAGGCGCAAAGAGCAAAGACCATAATAACTGCCAGTATTAGTGCCAGAGTCTTTTTCATGTGTTTTCTCCTTTTTCTAATTATTTACAATGGATGACTCCATCGCTTACAGAAATCATTTGCTGTTCGCCTTCTTGGTAATGACGTCGATCAGAACGGCAATCAGAATGATCAAACCTTTGACCACCGTTTGATAATAGGAAGATACACCCATCAGGTTCAAACCGTTGTTGATAACGCCGATGATCAGAATGCCTACGAGCGTACCCTCTACGCCGCCGATGCCGCCGGACATGCTCGTACCACCGATGACGACTGCAGCGATGGCGTCACATTCGTAGCTGGTGCCCACAGCGGGCTGACCGGACTGCGTACGAGCCGCCAGCAGGAGACCGGCGATGCTCACGAAACAGGCGCTTTGGATGTACACAAGCGTGCGGTACTTCCGCACATTGACGCCGCTGGCCTTGGCGGCGTTTTCGTTGCCGCCGATGGCGTATATGTAGCGGCCAAACTTCGTGTGGCGCTGGATAAACAGCGAGTACAGGAAAATAGCCAGGAAAAACAGCACCGGGATCGGGATCACGCCAAACAGCTTGCCCTGTCCCAGAAAACGGAACACCTCATTTTTGATGATGATAGGTTTGCCGTCCGTATAGGCCAGCGCAAGGCCTCTGGCAATCTGCATGACAGCCAGCGTAACAACGAACGGCGGCAGTCCCGACCAAGATATGATGGAGCCGTAAAAAATGCCGAAAATTAGGCACACACCGAAAGCGAGCAGGATTGGCACGATCACCGGGGCGTTCGGGTTGTCGACCATGAACTTGGCCGCCACAACGCCCGCCACGGCGCACAGAGGGCCTACGGACAAATCGATGCCGCCTGTGAGGATGACGAACGTCATGCCGAGCGCCAGAATGCCGTTGACGCAGACCTGACGGATTAGATTCTGCCAGTTGCCCCAGGTAAAAAAGCTTTCGGACACAACCGACAAAACCAGACAGAAAAGAAGCAGAATGCAGAGCATCCCGTATTTTTCAAAAAACTGCCGGAACGACACCTTGCGGCCGTCCAACTGGATCTCACGGTTCTTATTCATGATTCCCTCCAACCTCACACTCCAAAATTTTCTCTTGCAGGATCTCCTTCGGCATACCGCTCTTGCAGTCAAACTCGCCCCGGATCTCACCGTCGCCGATGACGAGGATCCTGTCGCTCATGCCCAGGATTTCGGGCATTTCAGAGGAGATCATGATAACGGCCATGCCCTCCTTGGCCAGCTTCGATATGAGCGCGTGGATCTCGGCTTTTGCGCCCACGTCGATGCCTCTCGTCGGCTCGTCCAGGATCATCAGCCGGGGATTGGTGAGAAGCCATTTGGAAATAACGACCTTCTGCTGATTGCCGCCCGAAAGTGATTCCGCTCGCTGATCAATGCTCGAACACTTTGTCCGCAGCGTTTTTGATATCTCTTCGCAGGCTTTGCGCTCGGTCTTGTGATTCAGAAGCTGTCCTTTCGAGAATTGATGCAGATTGGGGAGAGCGATGTTTTCCAGCAGCGACCGGCACAGCACAAGACCAACGCTTTTCCTGTCTTCGCTCACCATGGCAATCCCGTGCCGGATGGCGTCCCCGCAGTTTTTGATGCGCAGCTTTTCCCCGTCCATGAACATTTCTCCGGAACTCAGCGGGTCAAGCCCGAAGATTGTTCGGACGATTTCCGTCCGTCCGGCGCCGACAAGCCCGGCCAGACCGAGAATCTCGCCCTTCCGCACGGAGAACGAAATGTTCCGAAACACACCGTCGCTCGTGAGATTCTTCGCCTCGAAAATCACTTCGCCAGGCTCAACTTCCTCTTTGGGAAAGAGATTGTTGATCTCCCGGCCGACCATCATCGTGACGAGAGAGCTCGGTGTGACCTCTGAGACCAAGTGTGTGCCGATCAGTTTGCCGTCACGGAATACCGTTACTCTATCCGCCAGATTGAATATCTCTTCCATGCGGTGAGAGATGTAAATAATAGCGACACCCTGCGCTTTGAGCATACCGATGGTTTTGAACAGCTCCTGCGATTCGTCGCTGGAAAGAGAGGATGTCGGCTCATCCATCACGATGAGCTTGGAATCCATTGACACGGCTTTGATGATCTCAATAACCTGCATCTGCGCAATGCTCAGTTCGGAGAGCCGCGTAGTCGGGTCGATGGCAAAGTTGAACTTTTTAATAATTTCCCGCGTGTCGGTGATCTGCTTTTTATGGTCGATGAGGCCGAGCGGGGTGAGAGGCTCCCGTCCGAGAAAGATGTTCTGTGCAACGGTGAGATTTGTCAGCGCACTGATCTCCTGATAGATCATCGACAGTCCGGCGTCGAGCGCCTGCGCCGGTTTTTCAAAATTGGCCGGCTTTCCGTCAAACCAGACCTCGCCCGAAGTGGCTTTGTATTGCCCCATAATGATCTTCATGAGTGTGGACTTCCCGGCACCGTTTTCTCCTGCGACGGCATGAACTTCTCCAGGAAGGACAGAGAACGACACATCATCCAGCGCGACCACACCCGGGAAGACCTTGGTGACATGCCGGGCTTCCAGCAGCGGTGTTATTCGTTCCGTCATTTCATCACATCCTTTGCTTCGTTTTCCAATTCGCGGCAAGTGTCCGACAGGCGAAGGAATTTCTCATACTTCACCCGGTATTGCCGGTACAGTCCGGGGTCGGGGAAAAACTCGCATCTCCGCTCGATGAAGCACTCGGCAGCCTTCTCCGGGGATTCAAACCAACCGACTGCGGCCGCCGCGAGAGCGGCAAGTCCCAGCGCCACTGCTTCACTCTGCGCGACCGTGTAGACGGGGACATTCCAGATATCGGATTTCATCTGCGACCAGACCGCCGAATAGGCGCCTCCGCCAATGACGCATGCGCGATCCATGCGCAGCCCGGCCTCTTCCATGATCTGTAAGATCTTTTGCATTTCAAAGCACAGGCCTTCCAGGCACGCTTTATAAATGTCCTCCCTTGTCACATCTGGACGGAGGCCGTAGATTTGACCGTAATACCGCGTATCATAGTCGGGTGTGCCTGTTCCGCAGAGATATGGTACAACCAGGGACGTTGCCAGCTTCCGCTCCAGCCGGGAATCCAGAAAAGCGTAAATGTTCCGGAACGAGCCAATATCCGTGCTCACCTCGGTAAACGCCAAACGAAACCATTTCAGGAGCGAACCACCCGTCAGACTGATAGCCATTGCCATATATTTATCCGGGATAACTGCCGGTTCCACTGAAAAACCGCGCCGGATCAACTGCCTGGCAGTTGAAGCGTCATCCACGGTGGCGGTTATTGCCTCGATGGTGCCGCTGGCGCTGACGACATGTCCCGCCCGACCGGCAACACTACCGAGCACGCCGCAGGGCTGGTCATGTCCCCCGGTCACAACGACTGCGTCGGGAGAGATGCCGAACTCCGCTACCGCTTCCGGCGAGACAGGCCCGACAACTGTACCGGATGGGAGCGGCTCCGGGAATTTCGTGCGGTCAAGTCCTGTGAGTGTCAGGAGCCGCTCATCCCACGAGAGTGTGCCAATGTTGAAGACCAGACTTCTGGCAGCCAGTGAGTAGTCGGTCACATATCGCCCTGTCAGGCGAAAAACAATATAATCAGCGAAGAAGAGAATGTGCTCGATTTGCTCGAACCGTGCCCGGTCGTACCGGGAGAGCCATACGAGTTTCCACAGCGTATGCAGGTAGCTGACCGGCTGCCCGGTCGCCTGCGGTATATACGCCCGGAGTTCTTCATCCAGAAGCTCCGCCATCTCTTCCGAGCCGCGGAAATCGTTGTACAGCATGGCATTTCCGAGCACGCGATCTTCTTTGTCCAGCAGCACCGCCGCCTCGCCGAGGGAAGACACGCAGACCGCCGTGATGTCGATCGCGTGATCGGCTGCGGCGCCCTTTATACAGCGCGACACCTCCCGCCAGACATTCTGCGGGTCAAGCTCGCTCCGGCCGCCCGGCCCTACCACCGTGCCATACTCTGCGTAAGCACTGAAAACGGCTTGCCCGCTCCGGGAAAAAGCGATGACTTTGCAGCCGGTCGTTCCTACATCGACCGAAAGTACTACCTGCTGCATCTTATTTGCCGATCAGATGCCGTTCAATCTCCTCCTCCGAGGGACCGAGCGCATCAAACCGCACTTTGAGATACCGCGCCACTTCGTACAGAACGGGCGCAATGCTGCCGTAGACTACTGCAGCGTGATGGCAATAAAAACCGCGGGCGATGGTGTATTCGATCTTCGCCCAATCTTCAAATTCTGCCCAGAGGTACGTGCCGCGGGTATGCGGTCCCTCGACGGTTTTCGCCTCCGCGGCCATAATGCCGTAGACTCCGGCGGCACCGTCGAAGCGCACCATGGTGATGTTGCCATCGCGCATTTGGAACTCCGCGCAGCCCGGGCAGCCGTCGTTGAAGTTGTAGTGATCGTCGCTGAGGCTGGCCTGACAGGAGCACTTCTTCTCGGCCATGGGGAAGGGACCGCAATGCCAGATGAGCTCTGCATTGTCATTGGCCGGGTGGCGGATGGTGATATCCGGGAAAAGGACATGGCTCTCACCCATCGTTGCGGCTCCGGCAATGGCGGCGGAGATCGCACCATGGATATCGGTCTCACATACCACGGGAATGCCCTCGCTGGAAACCATGCCCATGGACGCGCACGGGCTGATGCCCAAACGTGCCTCCACCTCATGCCAGCAATGCATGGCAACGACGCCGCAGCCCTCCCGCACGGCAAAGTCCTTGATGGCGTGCTTCAGCGCCATGATACGGCGAAGCTGCGTTTGGGAGATGTTGTCAGTGCATACCTCGCGTCGGTATGTCTCAATCTCGCAGTCGAGAAGCTCAGGCTGCTCTTCGACGAGCTTAAGCGCCGCATCGGTAATGTTCACAAGAGAGCAGGGAATGATCTGAATGCCAAACTTTTCAAGAAGCTCCGCCTCGTTAACCATCACGCTCATGAAGGTTTTGGGTCTCGTATCGATCTGCCCAATCCGCAGATTGCGGAATTTTTTGATAACATTTGCTGCACGGACAAAGTTTTCAAAGCCGCTTCTGAACGTGTCGCTGTCGAGCGTGCTGGAAACAATGTAAGAGAACGGGATGCCGAACCGGACGAGGCACTTGCTTGTGGCGAGTGCGCCGCATTGAGAGTCGCGCTTTCTCCAGCCGTCTTCCCGGGGATAATCGTCCCGAGGCCCCCAGAGAAGCAGAGGCTTGTCCAGCTTTTGGGCGATGCGGCAGACGCTCAGTTCCGCGCCAAACGCGCAGACCACGTTGAAAATAGCGTCGACCTCCTGCGCCGCGAAATACTCATAGACCTTATCCTGATCGGCTTCGTCGTGGTAAAGCCTGTCCTCGTTGAGCCAGTCGATGTCGATAAGCTCGATCATCTCGTTGGAAGCGAGATATTCCCGCACCTCCTGCGCGACGCGCCGGGCGTCGTCAAAATCGAACACCTCACCGAACGTCGGCAAATAACCAAGTCTGATTTTCTCCGTAACCATGTTGACCTCCCAAATAGTAAAATAGACGCGGCACAACGCGAAACAGAAAACGTTTTCCTTTTGCCGCGTAAAAAATGCCCCCAAAACTTGCTTCACGCCAACGGGTCAGTGCTTGGGGACATGTTTTTACCGGATCACTCCGATACGCTCATATGTGCTTCGGCCATATCGTTGTATGGCTTTGCGATATATTGTTTGTAATTTGACCGGAGGACAATCTCCGGCGTGACCAGCAGCGACACAGGTGCCTTGTTCCGGCTGATTACCTGATCGTACACCAGCTTCGTAGCCAGCCGGCCCTGCAGGACAGTGTTCTGGAAGATGGAGGCAGACAGAATCCCTTCCTCCACGAAGGAGGACAGCTCCGGATGGATGTCTGTGATAAGAAGCTTTACATCACTGCGTCGGAGATCGGAAATGCACCGGCAGACGGCCTCGGAGTTCACCGTTGCGACATAGATCCCCGCAAGCTCTTTTTCGGTCTCAAGCAGATGCTGCGTTATGGTGTAAGCGTCCTCGTACACGTCGTGCGTTTCCGCAATGGTCACGCTTCTCTCTCCGCCCCGGCAAAACTCCTCACGAAAGCCAGCAACCTTTTCGATGTGGTCAGGCATATCCTTGTTGGCGACCAACACGGCGGCGCGGGCGCGGGGAGGGACGATGTTGCCCATATATTCGCCGGCCAGTCGACCGGCCAGATGGGAATCCACGCGCACGTCAACGTCTGCATCCGGGATAACAGAGTTGCCGACCTCGGCAATCAGGATCCCTTTTTTTTGCATGGATTTCACGGCAGAGTACCGGTGAAAGACATCGGTACAAATGATCACTGCATCAACGTTTCGCTCCTCCAGTGCGTGGAACTTCTCCGTCAGCGCTTCCTCGGAAACGTCGTCGGGATATTCTACGGTGATGCTTGAAACGTTGTAATTCAGGAGCTGCTCCAGCTCGCCGCGGATGCCGTTATAGATCTGCCCGTAAAACGGCGGCCAGCCCTCCGGCTTGGCGATGCCGATGACTACTTCCTTGCGGGAAAGGCTCTGCGCGACGCGGTTGACCTTATAGCCCATGCGTCGGGCGGTCTCCAGAATATGCTGTCTTGTTTCGGGGCTGACGGCGCCATTTTTGTTGGAAAGCGCCTTGCTTACGGTCGGAACAGAAAAGCCTGTCTTTTCTGCAACGTCCTTAATGGTCACTCGCTGCATGGTCATCCCCCGGCTCTATAGTCTGCATCAAGCATTATACCAGTTTTTTCCTTACTTTCAATCCTTGCCAAATTCACCGGGGCAGATTTTCACATATTTTTGTATATTTTTCGTACTTTTCCCGATAATAGCTGTCCAATCGGCGCGAGGGAATATATGTTTTCACCGCCGGCGCCCGCGGCAGCAGCTTCTCGCCCGCCATCTGCATTGCCATACGCACGGCGCCGAATACGGCGCCGGGATTATCTTCCGAAACAGCCAGTTTGCATTCGAGCACATCGGCAAGCATCTGCATGAAGCGGCAGCTCTTGGTGAGTCCTCCGGTAACGGTGATCGTGTCCGTTCCGCCGTCGGATACCTGCTCCATCATCTGACGGAGGGCAAAGCATAGGCCTTCCGTGGCTGCCGTCGCAAGATCTTCCTTTTGCGTTGCGAGAGACAGTCCGAAAAATGCACCCCGGAGCGTGCTGTCTCGGTAGAGCGTCTTGTCCCCGTTCAGGTGCGGGAAGAACAGCAGTCCAGGATCGATCCGCTCGGGAAGGTTTTCCAGAAGCTCCTTCACGCTATCCGCGCTGAGAATCGTTTTTAGCCATTCCATGGCACTTCCCATAGACTGGACAACGCCCTGCACAACAACGGAGGGCTCCTCCCCCGTCATGGAAAACAGTATGTTCTTCCCCTTTTTATCTTTTCGAAAGGAATCCCGGTGGTCTATAAATACGCCGGAGGTTCCGAGAGAGAGGCACGGCGTGCGCAGAGCGAGCACACTTGCGATGTTGTCTCCCGTTCCTTCCGTGACCGCTGGGGGCATAATCAACCCGAGCTCGGAGCATATATCGCCGCGCAACGTCCCCGCCTGATGGCAGGCAGGCAGGATCTCCGGCAGAGCAGATTCGTCGACACCAATGTGCGCGAGGAGCACCGTGGCCCAGCGCCGGTTTTCAATGTCATAGAGCGAGGATGTTGAGGCCTCGCAGTAGTCGGCACCAATATGTCCGGTCAGGCGGTATGTAATATAGTTGTGTCCAATCAGAAACTTGTGGAGCTGTCGGAACGTGTCAGGCTCTGTTTCGCGGATGTACAGGAGATTCGACGCAGGGCTTCCGGTGGATACGATGTCTGCTATGGCGTCCAGCCCATGTGCCCGGGCAACGGAGCGAAGCTTTTGAACCTGCACCGCTGTGCGCAGGTCATTCCAGAGCATGGCGGGACGGAGCGCTTTTCCGTCGCGTCCGAGGAGGACGAGACTGTGCATCTGCCCTGTGACGCCGATGGCGCGGATATCCTTTACCTCCCGTGTAAGAAGGCGAAGACAATGCATCACGCCGTCAAACCATGCCTCTGGGTCAATCTCCGAACGCCCTGTGGCGTCCGTGAGCGTCTCATAGGTGCAGCCGCAGCTATCCATAATCTCTCCCGAGGCAGAAGCCAGCGCGGCTTTGACGGAGGATGTTCCGAGATCGATGCCAATATAGTACGCCATTTAGCGGTTGATCTCGGTCACGAGTTCCGCAGCTTTATCGGAGACATACTCGACGGCTTTCATGCTCAGAGAAATCACGTCGTGCGCGTTGTGATTGCACTCGTAAGTCTCGCCGAATGCACGAATCATCTGCTTGCGCAGATCGGCGCCGTAGTTGACCTTTATCATGCCATAGTCTTTCAGACGACGGATGATGTTCATATCGATACCGGAGCCGCCATGCATGACAAGCGGCACAGGCGACACTTTGCCGATCTGCTCCAGCAGCGGAAGATCAATCTTCGGGACGGCATCCAGGCCGTGGACATTCCCGATCGATACCGCCAGCGTGTCGCACCCCGAGCGAATGACAAACTCCTCTACCAGTGCCGGGTCAGTCTTACAGTCGGCCTCGCTGACGTCCTCGTCCTCCTTCCCGGCTAGAGCACCAAGCTCGGCCTCCACCGGTACGCCATAGAAATGGCAATAGTCCGCTGTCTTTCGGACAAGGGCGATGTTTTCGTCAAAATCAAGATGTGATGCATCGATCATAACGGAAGTGAAGCCCGCGTTCAGGCAGGCCTTGACGTCCTCGTAAGATCTTCCGTGATCCAGATGCAGCGCAATCGGCACGTCCGAATCCTTCAGCGCATCTGCTGTAATTGCAGCAATGGTCGCGGGGTTGGACAGCCGGAGATTGTTGGAGGATATCTGAATAAAGCCCGGAAGTCCGGCTTTGTTCAGTCCCTTGGCGATTGCATAGGTCATTTCCAGATTGGTCGTATTGAAAGCGGGCAAAAGCAGCGCTTTCTTTTTTGCATATTCTATTAATTCAAAACCATTGACGATTTTCATATAACACCTCGGAAAACGTTTTCTATATCTAAAATAATGCGTGTTTTCGTAAATGTCAACAAGAAAAGAGAAAACGTTTTCTTTTTCGTGAATGTGAAACAACTATGCCCATATTTTTTGTGCATTTAAGCAACTCCAAAGCCTTTGACTGTTGACGGGTGCGGTTTCCGGCATTATAATGATCAATATATATCGAGCAATATATCAAATGATATGTTTCAAGCGAAGGAGTGCGTGCGATGGCGCCGAAGAACAAATTCACGAAAGACGAGATGGTCGCGGCTGCGCTGCGCGTTGTGCGCGCGAAGGGGATCGACGGCCTGACGGCCAAAACGATGGCCGGTGAGCTCGGCACCTCCACGCAGCCGGTCTTCACCGGCTTCGGCTCCATGGACGGCGTGAAAGCAGAGGTCTATGCCGCCGCGGTGGGCGTGTACGACCGCTACACGACCGAGGGGCTGAAAGAGGCTATCCCCTTTCTCGGTGTCGGGCGGCAATACATCCGCTTTGCGCGCGAGGAGCCGGAGCTTTACCGCCTGCTGTTTCTGACGCGGGCGCGGGAATATAGCGCCATGGACTCGATGCGGCATCTGCAAATGCTTGTCCGTTCGACGCTCATGGAGGTCTATCACGTTACTGCCGAGGAAGCGGACTTCTATTTCCGCGATCTGTGGCTTGTAGTGCACAGTCTGGCCACGCTGATTGTGACCGGCGACTGCCCTTACTCCGACGCGGAGCTCGCCGGTATTCTAACGGGCTTCAGCCTCAGCATTTTCAAGTCCATCCGGGAAATCCCCGGCTTCGCCGCGGGGACCTTTGACCGCGACGCGGCCTTTCGCGCGCTGGCCGGGGAAACCGAAACATTGGAATAGAGGAGACATGCCGTTATGAAATACCGCAAAACTTTCCTTGCGAAAAACGGCAAAGAGGTTCTTCTCCGAAACGGAGAAGCCGCCGATGGCGCTGCGGTGCTCGAAAACTTTAACCAGACGCATGCGGAAACCGACTATCTGCTCACGTACCCCGACGAGAACCGCTTCGACGCGGAACAGGAGGGCCGTTTTCTCGCACGCAAGGCCGAGAGCCCCCGGGAGATCGAGCTTCTCGCGGTGGTTGACGGCAAGGTCGTCGGCACCGCCGGTGTCGATGCGGTCGGCTTAAAATACAAAGTGGCGCACCGCGCCGAATTCGGCATCAGCGTATTGAAGGAATATTGGGGGCTCGGCATCGGCCGCGCGATGACGGAAACGTGCATCCAATGCGCGAGAGACGCCGGATATGTCCAGCTGGAGCTGAGCGTAGTAGCGGACAACGCGCGGGCGGTTGCCATGTACCAAAGGGCTGGGTTCGTGGAATGCGGACGGAACCCCAGAGGGTTCAACTCCCGAACAGCGGGGTATCAGGAGGTCATTTCCATGCTTCTGGAGCTGTGATGCATCCCGCAAAGAAAAACATATGGCAGCAGAGGAGAAGAAAAATCTATGGAAATTCGGCCATTGGATAAGGAAACCTATGCGGGCAGGAAATTCACCGCCCGGTATACGACAAGCGGGTATTATGATATCGCCGCCTCGGAAAGCGGCTTTGCGATGCAGTATACGCCCTTTGAAGCGCCTCTCGAGCGCTCGTTCGACGACGTATTCTTCGGCGAGTGGCTGGAAGAGCCGGTCGCATTCGGTGCGTTTGAAGGAGAAAAGCTTCTCGGCTGCGCCGAGGGCTCGCCGGAGAGCTGGAACAACCGCTTTCGGATCAGCAACATCTGTATATTTGAAAAGGCCGCGCGCAGCCGTGGGATCGGAACGGCGCTCATGGCCGCCATACAGAACGCCGCCGCGGCGTCGGGCGCGCGGATGATCGTTTTGGAAACGCAGACCTGCAACGAGACCGCCATTGCCTTTTATAAAAAGAACGGATTTTCGATCATCGGCTTGGATCTCTATTCCTACTCCAATGCCGATCCGGAGCGGCACGAAGTGCGTCTCGAAATGGGAAAAAAGCTAAAATGACGGCGGAAGGAGCTTTCATGGTACAGATCCGAAGAGCGAAGATCGGTGACGAAAAGACCCTCGCCCGCATACAAACCGAAAGCTGGAGGGCGGCGTTCGCGGGCATCGTCCCGGCGGAGCTTCTTGCCCAATGCACAAGCCTCGAGCGCGCCGGGAAGATGTACGCGCGGCTGCTCTCCGAACGCCGGGGAAACGGCTACATTCTGGAGCTAGACGGCAAGGCACATTGCATCGCATGGTGGGACACGGCGAAGAGCGAAGACATGCCGGGCGCTGCGGAACTGCGGTGCATCCATTCTCTGCCGGACAACTGGCGCCGGGGCTATGGCAGCCGGATGATGGAGCGCGTTCTCGCGGACGTCAAAGCCGCCGGATATGAAACGATCGTGCTCTGGGTATTTGTCCGCAACGAGCGTGCGGTCCAGTTTTACGAAGCGCACGGGTTTACCGCCAGTGGGAAACGGCAGGATGCTTTCGGCGCGGTGGAAGAAATGTACGTCAAGTAACGATAGCGTCGATTGACAAGGGCACACGCGGTTCTGCCGGGCGGAAATGCGCTCAGACTGCACCTTTCTCTTTTTGACCAAGCGCATTGAGCGATTTGCTCAATGTATACCAGAGGATTGGGCGGACGGATATGAGAATGTCACCGTGTGCTGTACCATTGAAAATCAGCGCAATGCGGACAAAAAGCTGCCTGTTTTTCAAGCTCTTCCCATCAAGCACAAGTGCATCACCGCGCAGCCGCTGATCGAGCGCGTAAATTTAGAGCCGTACCTGGACGGCGTGGAGCTGGTCGTTGCCGGCGGGGAGTCGGACCGGGATGCACGACCTCTCGACTATGACTGGGTGCTGGACATCCGGGAACAGTGCATCCGAAAGCAGGTCAATTTCGAGTTCCGCCAATGCGGAACGCACTTCATCAAAGACGGCAGGCCGTATAAGCTCCAGACCCGAGACCTGTGCCGGCAGGCGCATCTGGCCGGTATCAACTACTATTGTGAGCCGAGCCGGGATAATAAACGGGAGTCATCTTATGCATGATACATTGACGGTAAACAACGCGGGATATGCCGTGATCAAGCTCCTTGGCAAGGGAAAGGGCGGCTATTCCTATCTCGTGACGGACGGCGAGCGGGAATACGTTCTCAAGCAGATCCACCACGAGCCGTGCGAATACTACACCTTCGGCGACAAGCTGCAATCGGAGCTGCGCGACTATGAAACGCTGCGCGCTCTCGACATCCCCATGCCGCGGCTGCTGGCGGTGGACGAGGCGCAGGAGCGCCTTTTGAAGGAATATATTCCTGGGGCGACGGTTGCGGAGCGGCGTGCGGCGAGAGAGATAGACGAGCGCTGGATAGAGCAGATGCGCGCCATGTGCGCCATTCTGTATCCGGCAGGGCTGAACATCGACTATTACCCCACCAACTTCGTCCCCTGCGGCGAAACGCTCTATTACATTGACTATGAATGCAACGCCTATATGGAAGAATGGGATTTTGAGCATTGGGGCATCCAGTATTGGGCGGCGCAGACACCGGAAAGAACGGAGGAAGCATGAAAAACCACAAGAAAACGATCACTGTGCTGCTGACCGCGGCGGTATTGATGTCTGCTGTTTTTATAACGGGATGCACCAAGCTGTCGGAGGCCCCGAGCAACACGCTCTCGGAGGCGGACGCGGCGGCCAACTCCGAGAGGTTTGGCGTATACATCAAGCTTGAGCGCGACGACGCACACTCTATCGCCCTGCACGGCGGCAGCTTCACAAAGGTGTGTGAAAACGCGGACGGTTCGCTGTTGAAGGCCGGGGAATGGCTTTTCACAGGGGATGATATCGTGCAGCTTGCCAAGGAAGAGAACGGCCCCGTTTCCTTTACCGTCAGCGCGCATGATGCCGAGGACACGCTTTTAGGAGAAGGTACGTTCACTTACGATATTACTCAGGAAAAGCTGTACGTGACGATCTCCGTCGGCGGCGTGACCTGCGCCGCCGCTGACGCGCCGGGCGCTCCGGCATAAAATTCATTGATGCAGGTACACAGAGGAAGAAGCGAAATGAAAGCAATTACGGCAGAGGGATTATCAAAAACATACGACGGCGGGACCGTGGCGGTCGATGGCATCAGCTTTTCGCTGGACAACGGGGAAATATTCGGCTTTCTGGGGCCAAACGGGGCCGGGAAAACCACGACCGTGAAGCTGCTTTGCGGTATGCTGGCCCCATCCGGCGGCGAATGCCGCGTTCTGGGTATAGCCCCCGCGCAGGAGCCGGAGCTGCTGCACCAGAAAACCGGCGTGGTGACGGAGCACGCGCAGATGTACGACCACATGACGGCCTTGGAAAACCTGCAATTTTACGGCACGCTTTTCGGTATGGGCCGTTCGGAATGCGAAGAAAGGGCAATGGCGCTTTTGCGGCGGCTGGAGCTGGCAGACGTGATGGGCCGCAGGCTGGCCGCCTACTCGACAGGTATGCGCCAGAGGCTATCCTTGGCGCGGGCATTGCTGCACCGGCCGCAGGTGCTGTTTCTGGATGAGCCGACCTCCGGCCTTGACCCGGAGAGTGCACAGAACGTGAATTCGCTCATCCAAGAGCAGGCCGCCGAGGGAACCACGGTATTCCTTTGCACGCATCAGCTTCGCTATGCGCAGGAGATATGCACGACATACGGGCTTATGAATAAGGGACATTTATTCGCCGCTGGAACCCTCGCGCAGCTTCGCGCCATGGTTTGCCGGAACACGAAGGTGCGGGTAAAGGCGAGCCGGATGCCGGATGGCATGGCGTACAGGGAAATCGGAGAGCACATCTATGAGATCGACGCGGCCGCGGAGAATGAGATCCCGCGGATAGTGAAGAGGATCGTGGAGGCGGGCGGCGACCTGTACCACGTGTCGGAGGAAAAGACGTCGCTGGAAGAGATATATTTTTCCCTTATCGACAGCGCACATGAAGAAACGGAGCGTGAACAGTCATGAACGTAAGACAACTCGCAGTGATAAAAAAGGATATCCGCAGCGTTACATTAAACAAGCAGGTTTTCGCGGTCCTTCTTATTGTGCCGCTTGCGCTTGTCATTGTTCTGCCGTCTATTTTTGTGCTGGTGACGGCGTTTGCCCCCGACGCCGCTTCGGATTTTCAAAAAATACTGGATATGCTGCCCGCGGACAACGGGGCGCGCAGTCAGCAGCAGAGGATATTCGGGCTTATACTGAACAACATCATGCCGGTCTTTTTCCTGATGATACCGATAATGGCGTCGTCCGTCATGGCGGCAAGCTCCTTTGTGGGTGAAAAGGAAAAGCACACACTTGAGACGCTGCTTTACTCCCCGCTGTCGCTGAAGCAGATGTTTCAGGCCAAGATACTGGCCGGGTTTTCCGTCGGGATGATGGTTTCGTATATCTCATTCGCCGCGATGATGCTGGTGCTGGAGCTGGAAGTGTTCCTTCTGACCGGCGAGGCGATACTCCCCTCTTCAAGCTGGCTGGCGATCATGCTTCTTATCGCCCCGGCGATATCCCTTATCGCCATCGCCGTGACCGTGCGCAGCTCCGCAAAGGCGCAGACCATTGAGGAAGCGCAGCAGCGGGCCGTGTTTCTGGTTTTCCCGATACTCGCGCTGCTCATCGGGCAGTTCACGGGCATTCTTCTGATAAGCGCAGGGCTTCTCTGGGGCGTGGGCGCTGTTCTGGCGGCGCTTGACGTATTGCTTATGAGGGGCGCTGCCGGAAGCTTTACATACGAAAAGCTGTTGAGATAAGCGCAAAAAGCTGGTGCGGTCATATGGCCGCACCAGCTTTTTATCATGTCTGTATTCACAGCGTCAGATATTCAGCGCTATATTCTCCCCTTCTATGCCGACGAAAGCGCCCTTCTCTGCCTGCGGGGAATCCGCGTGGCAAAGGAGCCACTTATTGCGCATCCAGAGCATTCCGTCCTCGCCGGGGAGCGAGGTATCGACCGCGTCAAGCGGGGAATTCGTTCCCTCCGTGAGCACGACGAGGCAATTGAAGCCACAGCTGCTTATGCGGCAGGGCGCAAAATGCAGCACGCGGGGATATATCTCGACCGGGGTGTCTGGCGGAAGATAGAAGCCGGCGACGCGGCGGCTGTCCAGCGTGCACGAGACGACGTCCTCCGGTAAGGCGAGAAGGAGCACAAGCCCCGTCGTCGTATAATTCACCTCGCTGCACCGGTGATATTCCTCGGCATTGAGCGTGAAGCCATGGCCGTTGCAGTACCCCGCCTGAACGGGCATACCGCCGAAAACGGAGTTTTTGATCCTCTCCGTTTCGTTAAGTGCCATCAGCGCGCCGTCTGATGCAACGTAGCGGTTGCCGCTTTCTGGTATGGGCGAGGCGAGCATGGCTTCATGCAGCGCGGACGTGTCGCCAAGCGAGAGCACCCTGCCATATGGGGCAAACGCGGCGTCATGCACGTCATAAAGTGGCAGACCGGGATTCTTCGCCGCAAGGTCTTTGAGGATATTCATCAAACGATACCTCCTGCTTCAAAAAAACTTTCCACCATGAGAAGGCCGGCCGCGGAGTTTTCAAGCGTCTGATTATAGCGGCTCTTCTCAATTGGGATGTTATGCCCGGAATCGACCCCTTCGCGCATCTCCGCCATGAGCTTTGTGAGATAATACGGGTTTTCAAACATTCTGCCGTAAAGCACGAGCTTGCCGGGGTCAAGAGTATAGATAACACTTTTCAGCGCGGAGGCCAGCGCCGCTATCGCGTTATCCACGAGCTGCGCCACCTCCTGATCGCCGTTCTGCGCGGCGTCGAACACATCCTCTATGGTTATTTCATCAGCGCTGCGCCCCTTGCAGATATTCCACAGCACAGGGGTCCTTTCCGGCGAGAGCAGCGCAAGCGCGCCGCTGAGTATGGCCGTGGGAGAGGCGATGGTCTCCAGACAGCCGCTTTTCCCGCAGGAGCAGGGCTTGCCGCCGCGCTTTATAACCGGGATATGCCCTATCTCGGCGCACTGCTCGCTGCTGCCGCGCCAGATGCGGCCGTTTATCGACAGCGAAGCGCCGATACCGTATTCACACCGCAGGAAAAACTGCGAAGTGAGGTCGTCGTCTCTTGATTTGAACATCTGCGCGGCAAATAGCGCGCGGACGTTGTTGGACATCACGCACGGCAGACCCGTAAGCTCCTCAAAGCGGGCGCAGATTGGAAAATTTTTCGCGTCGAGCGCGCCGAAGCTGTTGCGCATGACGCGGCCATCCGGCGAGGTGATGCCGCGAATGGCGATGCCGAGGCCGATGATAAGCTCATTTCTGAGCTTGTTTTCCGACGCAAGCTCCATAAGGCGCGCGGAGAGGCGGCGCACTGTCTGCTCCGCATCACAATGCGGCTCAAGCGCGATCTCCTCAGAAAATATCACGGCCCCGTCGAGCCAGACAGCGGACAGGATGGCCTGACGCAGATTTATGAGCACGCCGAGCGCGCAGCGGGCACGGGAATTCAACTCGACCGTGACCTCACGGCGGCCGACGCCGTTGCTGGGCACGGGGCTGCCCTCGCAGACAAGCCCCTCGGCGATCATCTCACCGACGATCTTGGTTATCGCGGCGGGGGTGAGCCGCGTGCTTTCGGCAAGGCGCTTGCGCGACATGCTGCCGCGCTCATGCAGGAGCCGCAGCGCGGCGCTCCTGTTCGTGCGCTTGATGCCCATCATATTGTCGCCTTCGTATATCATCGCTCACCCGTCCATCCATGCTCAGCCCACAGGCTGAATGCTTTTCCTGTTTATTCTGCCGCGCAGCAGTATCAGCACCGCGCCGCACAACACGGTAAATATACCAAGCAGCTTGCGCCCTGTCAACTCCTCGTTAAGGAAAAATACGCCGATAAAGCAGCTTACCACCGGCATGAGCAGCAGATACAGCTTCACGACCCACACCTCATAATGCTTGAGATTGCGGTAATAGAAGAAGTAAATGCCCGTCTGCGCAAGCCCGCCGAGGGCGACCATGCCCCACATGAACGGCGTCAGGCGCAGTGCGGCGGGCGAAATGGCCCCCGTCAGCGCCGCGGTGCTGCTGAAAAGCAGCAGGACGACGAAATTATTATAGTAGGATATCGTGTCGGCGTCCTCGTGATAGTTTTCCTGCGCGTTTTTGATGATGAACGCGTTCACCGTGACGCACATGGCGCTGAGGATGAAGAAGAGGTCCGTCGGGTTGAAGCGTATGCCGCGGAAATCGACGCCCAGAACGAGCAGCACCCCGCCGATCATAACGAGCGTGCCCGCCCAATCGGACGCGAAGAGCTTCTTGCGGTAAATTATCACGGTCGCAAGGTTCACCATAAGCACGTCGGTTTTCAAAAGGGCTGTGCCGGTGCTCAAGGAGCCGCCGGCATAGCCCAGATTTGCAAAGAGATCAAGAAGAAACCCGAACACGCCGATGGAGATAAGCGCGATGAGCTGCTTTTTCCCCTGGCGTATAAGCGCGCCGAAGGTATGGTCCTCATAAAGCTGCACCGTGAGGAACACCAGCGCCGCAAGGCGCAGCAGCATCCCGGACAGCGCGGCGGAGCCCGTGGCATCGACAAGGAGCTTGGACACCGTGTAGTATACCGACCACGAGAGCACCATGCCGCCGATCATCAGGGCGCTTTTGAGCTTCACATTCATCGCAGCGCTTCAAACATCGCCCGCAGGGCGTCCTCGTCCATATGCACGGGGTTGTTGTTCATGAGCGGATGCACCGCGCAGTCATGCACGAGCTTGTCCATATCGACGTCACCCAGCTCGCTGAGCCGGGTGCGCAGGCCGCCGATTTTCTTAAGCCCGGCGATGCGGGAGGCAAGCTCCTCCGTTCCGCTGAGCCCGGCGCGGCGGCAAAGCGCCTCAAGCCGCGCGTCGGCGTTTATGCGCACGAGGCTGTCGAGCGTGAATGCGCACGCCTCACCGTGGGGAAGATGATAATCCTCCGACAGGGGGTAGCTGCACGCATGACTGGCCGCGGTCTTGGGCAGGGCGAAAGCGAGCCCGCCGAGCAGCGCCGCATATGAAAGCGCGCTGCGCGCATCGGCGTTGCTGCCGTCGCGGTAAGCGGTCTCGAGATTGGCGAGAATGAGGCGGATGGCCTCGGCGGTCATAAGCTCGCAGATGGGCTGATGATGCACGCTCCAGAAGCCTTCAAGGGCGTGGGCAAGCGCGTCAAGCCCGGTGTTCATCGTTGTGCGCGGGGGCACGCTCATGCACAGCTCCGAGTCAACGATGGCGGCGCGCGGCATGAAGGCGGGGTTATTTATCGTCTTTTTCTCCGTGCCATGGCTGATGACGGATACCTGCGTGACCTCGCTTCCGGTGCCGGCAGTGGTGGGCACGGCAATGACCGGCAGGCGCTTTTCCGGGAAGGGGCGCGCGCCGCTGTAATACTCCTCCGCCTCGCCCCCGTCGAGCGTTATCGCGGCGGCGAACTTCGCCGTGTCTATAGAGCTGCCGCCGCCGATGCCGATTATCACGTCGGCATCATACTCGCGCGCGAGGCGGACGGTCTCGACGACACCGGATAGCTGGGGGTTCTGCTCGACCGCGCCGAACACGGCGCACACGCCGTCGAGCGAGGCGGCAAGCTCCTGCGCGCGCGGCGCGAAATGCCGTCCGCAGACGATGACGCCGCGGCGCAGCTCAAGCTCCGCCAGCACATCGCCCAGCTTTTTGAACTGGCCCGCGCCGAAGTATATCTTCACGGGCTGGGAGTAGACAAAATCACTTATCATATATTGCGTCCTCAATAGCCGCGACCTGCGCGGAGAACTTCTTCATATTCTCCTTGCGCCAATCCTCAAGATCCTGGCACCACTCGGTCGCAAGGAAGGTCTTGACCATTTCCACGGCCATTTCGGGGCCGACGATCCAGCCGCCCATGCAGAGGATGTTGGCGTTATTGATGGCGCGCGCCATCTTCGCGGAGTAAACGCCCTCGCAGGCGACAGCATAAACGCCCTTGAACTTGTTGGACACGACGCTCATCCCCGCGCCCGTGCCGCAGATGAGCACGGCCTTGTCATACTCGCCCTGCTGCACCAGCGGGGCGACCTTATTTGCAACGGCGTAGTAGGGCATGACGTGGTCAAGGTCCTGCGTGCCGAGGTCGTCAAACTCGACGCCGGACTCGGCAAGATACGCCTTGAGGGCTTCCTTCACGGCGAAGCCGGATTTATCGCTGCCAATAGCTATTTTCATATTTCTTCTCCTTTGACGTCACTTGAGCGCAGCGGCCTTTTTCGCCGCTGCGACTATATTATCAACGGTCAGACCCATGACCTCGCGCAGATACGGCATCTTGCCGACCTCGCCGAAGCGATCCTGCACGCCGACGGCGCATGCAGGGATTTTCTCCTCCGCCAGTGCCTCGAGCACTGCGGAATGCAGCCCGCCGATGACGTTGTGGTTTTCAACCGTCAGCACGGCGCCGGTCTTCTTCGCGGCGGCGATGACGCCCTCGCGGTCGATGGGCTTGATGGTGTGGACATTGACGACCTCGCAGGATATACCCTCGGCGGCAAGCTTTTCCGCGGCGGCGAGCGCGTCCGCCGTCATGAAGCCGGAGACGAACACCGTCAGATCCGTACCCTCGCGCAGGGTATCGACCTTGAAAAGGTCAAACTTATAATCGTCATTGAACACGCGCGGAAGCTCCTTACGGAAGAGGCGGATGTACACGGGGCCGTTATGCGCGTATATCACGGGCATGGCGGCGCGAAGCTGGACCTCGTCCACGGGCTCAAATATCACGACGCCGGGGATGGAGCGCAGAACGCCGATATCCTCCATGCTCATGTGCGTACCGCCGTTGAGCTCCGCCGAGATGCCGGGGTCGGTGCCGACGATCTTGACATTGCTTTTGGCGTAGGAGATGGAGATCGCGATCTGGTCGCAGATGCGGCGCGTGGCGAAGGGGGTGAAGCTCTCGATATAGGGCTTGAAGCCGTAGCTTGCAAGGCCGGCGGCGATGGACGCCATGTTCTGCTCGGCAACGCCGCAGTCGAACATCTGGTTGGGGAAGCGCTCATACAGGGCGCGTGTGCCGCTCGCCTTGGCAAGGTCCGCGTCGAGGACGCACACATGCCTGTCGTGGGTCATAAGCTCCGCCAAACACTCGGCATAAACAGCTCTCATTTCCATATTTTCAGCCCTCCCTGATTTCGGCGATGGCGGCTTTCGCCTGCTCCTCGCTGACGTTGGTGTTGTGGTTGCCCGCGCCAAGCTCCTCTATCCATTTCACGCCGCAGCCCTTGAGCGTGTTGAGGATGACCATGGTCGGCTTTCCGGTGGCGCGGTTGAGCTTCGCCTGCCTGACGGCGGCGGAGACCTCGTCAACATCGTTGCCGTTCGCCACGTCGATGACGTTCCAGCCAAATGCCGCCCACTTGTCGGCAAGCGGGGCGATGTCGTTCACCTGCGCGACGGTGCCGTCTATCTGAAGCTTGTTGTAGTCGGTGAAGCCGACGAGGTTGCCAAGGCCCTTTGCCGCGGCAAACATTGCCGCCTCCCAGACCTGCCCCTCCTGAGACTCGCCGTCGCCGACGATGGTGTATATCGTCGCGCCGTCGTCTTCAAGCTTTGAGCCGAGAGCCACGCCCACGGCGCAGGAGAAGCCCTGCCCGAGACTGCCGGTGGTCATATCTATGCCGGTAGTGAGGTTCATGTCGCAGTGGCTGGGCAGATGCGTGCCGCCCTGATTGAGCGTGAGCAACTCCTTCTTGTCAAAATATCCGCGGTTGGCAAGCGTGGCGTACACCGCGGGGCCGGCGTGCCCCTTCGAGCAGACGAGCCTGTCGCGGCCGGGCATTTTGGGGTTCGCCGGGTCGATGTTCATCTCCTGGAAGTACAGCACCGCCAGAAGCTCCACTATGGACAGGCAGCCGCCTATATGCCCCACGCCCAGATGCCCGATGCAGGTCATGATATTGCAGCGGATGTCCTTGCATTTTTCTCTAAGATCACAGTTCAAGGTCAGTATCCTCCCGTTTTAATTAAAAGGTTTAACCAAATAAATCTTAATCCCTGAACCGTGCTTTGTCAATATAGAAACTTGTACAAAACAAATTTATATTTTTGTTGACATATTCCAGTACCAGCGCTATGATTATTAAAAGAGTTTAATAAATACCAAATACTAATACTTGCGAGGTGTGCGATGAAAGCTTTTACCCCCGTTTACATCCCGGCAGGCGTGCCGACGTTTCATCTGGAAAGCGCGAAGGCGCAGTTCGAGGCATCCGTAAAGCTGCTGCGCGGCATTGACGGGCGCTTTGCCGTGCCGGACGACATGCTGCTGAGCATCGACGCGCTGGATGCGTTTATAAGCTCGGTCGAGCCGGATCTCGTCGTTTTTCAGAATCTGACCTTTGCAAACTCCGCGTATATTTCCGCCGTTCTGCGCCGCGTGAAGTGCCCCATCCTGCTGTGGACGCTGAGGGAGCCTGTAATAGACGGAGGGCGGCTGCGCCTGAACTCCCTGACGGGGGCGTACTCCGCGGCAAATGCGATGCGCGCATTCGACGGGCGGCGGTTTGAATACGTCTTCGGCGCGCCGGATGAGGAGCGCGTGCGCGGCGCGATAGCTGCGTGCACCGCGGCGGCGGAGCTGATAAAGAACATGCGCACGCTTAAAATGTCCGCCGTCGGGCACACGCCGCAGGGCTTCGGCTTCGGGCGCGCGCTGGATGCGGAGCTGATGAGCGTTTTCGGGGTGGAGCTTGAGTCGATAGAGGCGCGCGAGCTTATCGATAACGCGAAGGGCTTCACCGACGAAGAATGCGCGGAGTATCTGGCGCGCTCGGAAGAGGCGATGTGCGGACTTGAGCACACACCGGAGCGCAACCGCGCAGACCATGCGCGGCTTCTGAAGGCATATTCCGACTACGTGCAGAAAAACGGGATAGGCGCGCTGGCCTCCCGCTGCTGGCCGGACTTCTTCACGGCGTTCGGCACGCCTGTATGCGCGGTGCTGTCGATGCTCAACGACATGGGCGTGGCGGCGGCCTGCGAGGCAGACATATACGGGGCGCTGTCGATGTGGATGGGAATGCAGCTTTCGGGCGAACCGGTGTTCTTCGGCGATCCCGTCTCCCTCGACGAAGGAGAGAACACGCTGACCTTCTGGCACTGCGGCGCGGCGGCATGCTCCCTCGCGCGACACGACACAGGCGCGGTCGTCGGGGTACACCCCAACCGCAAAATTGGCCCGGCGATGGACTTCGGCTGCGAGGCCTTTCCGGAGGCGACAGTGTTCCGCGTGGGGCGTGAGCCAGACGGTTCGTTCCGCTTCTTCATCCTTGAGGGCGAGGCGCTGGACAAGCCCAAGCAGTTCATCGGCACGTCCATCGTCGTAAAGACGGACAACAGCGTGCGCGAGATAGTCGAGGAGAGCGTAAAGGCAGGCTTCGAGCCTCACTACGCGGTCATAAAGGGCCGCCACGCCGCCGCGCTCGAGGCCGCGGCACACATGCTGGGCATCCCGGTGTATAAATATTGAATCTGCGAACACGCTTGCCTCTCCCCTTTGGAGAGGGGGCTGAGC
>ENA-OUQC01000462-OUQC01000462.1-human-gut-metagenome-genome-assembly--contig:-NODE-462-length-29270-cov-4.471641_pt1 | contig 29270 bp, 26 predicted proteins | sample MGYA00237942_ERZ548815 | MGnify/ENA primary metagenome ERZ548815 (study PRJEB26490, sample SAMN05194722) | human gut metagenome | biome: terrestrial biome; feature: human-associated habitat; material... | reverse complement strand
GCTTTCGCGTCTGCGGACGCGAAACTCTGCGAGGCTTTTTTTGACAGAGTGAAATGCGCCTGTCTGCGATTTGCAGACAGGCGCTGTTTTGATTTTCGGCTCAGTCAAAAAAATCCATCATTGAGTTATTCAGCGCATCAGGCCGATATTTTTCATTCCCACATATCTCCTTCTCTCGTTCTTATCAAAAACGCGTTTTCGCGGGAGGGGATGAGCTGCGACAGATGCGCAAAGGCTTCTTCCGGCGCTGTATGGGTTTTGCGTATTACCGATTTTTCATATTCAATGTCGAGACGCGGGTATGCCTTGACTATGCCGGTGACGCACGCATTCCAAGCTTCCTCGCTTACGCTTTCACGGGCGCATTTGCAGCACCGCGCAAAGGTCTCATATTTCAGCGTCGAGAAAGCGGCGGACAGCTCTTCAAACTTTTCCTGCTTGCCGTCCTTATCGCCGACGGTTATAGGCGCGCCGAAGCTGACGACGATATCGCGGTCTATGTATTCAAGGCACATGGGAACGATAGGCTTGCCGGACTCGCGCGCGATATCTATCACGCCCCAATAGAGCGGCAGATGCAAAGCGTTCGGGCTGAGATTCCAAGTTCCTTCCGGAAATACGAGCAGACTTTTCCCTCGGCGCAGAACCTCAAGCATGCTCCTGCGCGCGGCGGCCTTGCTGGCCTTACCGTGCCTGTCCACCCAAATCGTGCCGTTCAGGTCAAAAAACGCCTTGTCCAAGGGCGCGAGCGCCTGCGTCCCGGCGAGGACAATGGTGTGCGTGCCTATCACCTCGCAGGAAACGGGAACATCTAGGCTGCACGTGTGGTTCACGGTAAAAATTACCCCCCCATTTTTTGGAATTGTATTGAGGAAGATGAGCTTCTGCCGCCGCAAACAGCGCAGAAGCTTTACAGACACAAGCATCACCGGATGCAGAAGTGTCCTTGGAAGGAGCCACATTTTTCTCTTTATCCTCTCAGTCAGTTTTATGCCTGTTTTCTCCCTCTGCCGCCATGCGCTCTAAGGCGCGGAAGTCCACCTTGCCTGCCGGAGTGGTGGGCAGCTTGTCTATAAAGTGATACGCATGGGGAACAGCATTTCCGTGCAGCTCCTTATCGCAAATAAGGCGCAGCTTTTCCTCAAGCCGGTTTCTGTCTGCCGACGCGGCCGGAACTATGTACGCAATGGGAATGTACCCGCTCTCGCGGCTCGGTTTTCCCACGGCGGCACAGCTTTCCACCTCCGGGCAGGTGCACAGGACGCGCTCGATCTCCATGGGATATATGCGATACGGCGTGTTATCAGGCCCGACGCCCCAGAATATCCGCTTGAGCCGCCCGGTGAGGCAGAAGTATCCTTCCGGGGTGATGTGCCCCAGATCTCCCGTCCGCAGCCAGCGGACTCCGTTTTCCTCGAAGATGATTTCTTTTGTGGCAGCCTCGTTTTTGCAGTAGCCAAGCATCAGCGTGGGGCCGGTAACGCATATCTCGCCCTCCCGACCATAACCAAGCTCTTCCCCGGTGTCGATATCCAGCACCCTGAAGTTGTTCCGCGGCAGCGGGATCATCTCCGGCACACGGTTAGTGCTGAAGCAAAGCGTCGAAGCCGTTTCCGTCATGCCGTAGCCCTTCAGGAGGCCATACGGCGATTTATGCTCCTTCAGAAACTGAGACGCCGCGTGCTCCCACTCGTCACTCATGGCATCGCCGCCATAGGCCGCCACACGCAGGAAAGACATGTCCATCCGCCGCACGCGCTTGCTCTTCATCAGCGATTCGATGTGCAGCGGCCCGCCGCTGAAATGATTGGGCTTATAGCGCGCAAACTGCGCGGCAAACCGCGCGGGGGACGGATCCGGACAAAGCACGACCTCCAGCCCCGCACGCAGCGGCATATGCAGCCCAAAAAAAACACCGTAGGCAAGAAATGGCGGGATAATGCCCAGCAGCCTTTGGCCGGGCTCAAAATCCAAAAGATTGTCAGACACGATATATTGAAAAGCAACAGCGTTGGCCGCGCCGTTGGATATCAACACACCCTTGGCCTTTCCGGTCGTGCCGCCGGTGTATTCGATCACGGCGGCGGTCTCCCTGGCAGCGGCAGGATAGGACGCATCAACGTTTTTCCCGGCCTCGATAAATTTGCGCCACGGCGTCAACTCCTGCGGCGCGCTCTTTGCTTTCAGCCTGAAAAGCGCGGCTGTGACCGGCGGCATGGACTGCGCCAGTGAAACCGAGACGACACGTTCAGCCGACGTATCCTTCACCGCTTCTGCGATCTGCTTTTCGGCGACATCCACGGTAATAACGACCTTGCTTTGAGAGACTGCGATCTGCTCATGCAGTTCCTGCGGCGTGGCGTTCAGAACGAGGAAGTTTGCTACCGCGCCAAGCTTATTGACGGCGTACAGCAGATATACGGCCTCCGGCATCGAAAGCAAGCAAAGACTCACCACGTCGCCGCTTTTCACGCCGCAGGCCGTCAGCGCACGGGCACAGCGGTCGATCTCCGTCTGCAACTGCCGGTGGGTGATTTTCCTGCCGAAATAGTTCAGCGCGGGCGAGTCCAAGCGCCCGGAATTGCGGGCGGTCATATAGTCGTACATCGACCCTTCCGGCAGAGGGGCGTTTATAGCCTCATCGGTGTAATATTTCAGCCACGGCTTATCTATGGACGGGTAGCCGGTCATGTTCTGCGCAGTCATATTTTTCTCTCCGTTTCCAATTGTTTTATCTCAAATGGCTGGATACGAAGGTACACTTTAAAAACCGCCGAACTCTTGCGTTGAAAAAGTGCGTGTGATATACTTTATGCTGGAAAATGTGCTGATAGTTGATTGATTGCGGGGATTTACTTTTTGTAAGCAAAAGTGTACTTTTTTATCTGTTTATTGGCCTTCCCGTACCCATTTCAAAAATGTGCTGTGAGATACGCCCAATGCGGCAGCGGCGGCACGGGCTGACAGCTCGCCGTTTTCCCATTTTTGCCGCACTTTTTCATATGCCTCCGGCATGGGCATGGGGCTTCGCCCGAAATGCACCCCTCTGGCTTTGGCCGCCGCAATTCCCTCTGCCTGCCGCTTTCGGATCATTTCGCGCTCCGTCTGCGCCACGTAGGACAGGATCTGCAGCACAAGGTCGGCGATGAACACCCCCGTCAGATCCCTGCCGCGCCGCGTGTCCAGCAGCGGCATGTCCAGCACCAGTATGTCCGCTCGCTTTTCCTTTGTGATGAGACGCCACTGCTCCAAAATCTCGCTGTAATTGCGGCCAAGGCGGTCAATGCTTTGGACGACGAGAAGGTCGCCCGGCCGCAGTCTTTTTATCAGGCGCTTATACCGTGGGCGCTCAAAGTCCTTTCCGGACTGCTTGTCCATATAGATGTTTTTTGACGAGACGCCGAACTCCGTCAGCGCGATTATCTGCCGCTGCTCCGTCTGCTCCTTCGATGAAACTCTTGCGTATCCGTACTCCATGATCTGACCTCCGATCTGTTGAATAGATAGATTGTACATAATTTTTGATGAGTTCCCTTCTGAATTTAAAATAAAATAACCTCCGGGTCATCCGGAGGTTTGATCAGCCCTGAAAGGGCTTATATTTTTATGTCTCAGTCAAAAAGATTCATCTGGACGGGTGCGTTTTTCTCTTCAAACGTATTCAGATACTCAAATATCTTCTGATTATCGTGGACAATGCCGCTGGCTTCGCAGGTCTCGTGAAACAGCTTCATGAGCGCGCCGCTTCTCGGGCTTTCTATCTGATAACTCATGCCGTAGGTGCGTATATACTTTTCCTTCATGTGTGGGAACTCTCTGTCGAGGCATCTGTAAAAATACTCCCTATTCCCCTCGCGCAGCGTCAGCCCCATGCCGAAGCAGATGACGCCGTACACCCCGGCATCGATGCAGCAGTCCAATATCCCGCGGATATTTTCTTCCGTATCGTTGATGAAAGGGAGTATCGGGCTGAGCCAGACGACCGTGGGTATTCCGGCCTCATGGAGCTTTTTCAGCGCGGCGGCGCGGGCCTTTGTCGTGCAGACGTTCGGCTCAAGCTTTCTGCACAGCGCCTCGTCATACGTTGTCAGCGTCATCTGCACGACGCACTTCGTCTTGTCGTTGATGGCTTTCAGCAGGTCTATATCCCGCAGCACGCGGTCGGACTTCGTTATCAGCGTGAAGCCGAAGCCGTATCTATCCGCCAGCGCCAGCGCCCTGCGGACATGCCCCAGCTCCATCTCCAGCGGGATATACGGGTCGGTCATGGAGCCTGTGCCAAGCATACATTTTTTGCGCTTCTGCCGGAGGGCGGCCTCCAGCAGCTCAATGGCGTTTTCCTTGACCTCGATATCCTCAAAAGCGTGCGCCATGTGATAACACGCGCTTCTCGAATCGCAGTAAATGCAGCCGTGAGAGCAGCCGCGGTACAGGTTCATCCCGTTTGACGCTGACAGTATTCCCTTTGCCTTTACATAGTGCATGGCATGACCCTTCATATACAGATATACAGGACTGATGAGAACAGTATATAAACACAGACGGCTCCCGTCAAGGCTTATTGTCGGGGGCATATGCGGGCTTGACAGCTAAAAGTTTTTAGCCTATAATATAGCTAAATATTTTTAGCTTAAGGAGGTCCAGCATGGAACAGAGGCCATCCGCGCGCCAGCGCATTATGGACGCGGCGTTGACGGTGTTCTCCGCGCGCGGGTACACAGCCGCCGGTGTGGAGGAAATCGCGGCCGCGGCGGGGATAAAAGCGCCGTCGCTTTACAAGCACTTCAAAAACAAGCGCGCCATATTTGACGCGATACTTGAGGACATGGAGCAGCGCGGCGACAGACAGGAGGACGTCATGCGCGCGTATCTGCTGGCCGCGGCGGAAGAGGACGGATTTTTCAGCCTGATAACGGAGGACGTGCTGGTGCAGAAAACGCAGGCACTCGTACACCGGCTTCTGCACGACGAGTACGCCGGGCGCTTCCGCCGCCTTCTGACTATCGAGCAGTTCAGCAGCGCGGAGTTTGCCAAGCTGTACACGCGCCGCTATATGACGGAGCTTATAGACTGTCATGAGGTGCTTTTTGACCGCCTTATGAAGCGCGGCCTGTACCGGCAGGGCGATGCGCGCACGATGGCGGTGCAGTACGTGTCGCCGATATGCCTGTACATATCCCTGTGCGACCGTGAGCCGGAACGCGAGGATGAGGCCATGGCAGCGATCGCGGCGCACATCCGGCAGTTTGACCGCATGTATGCCCTGCGCGATACGGCGCGGGAACGGGAGGACGCATGAGAGAGGACATAGCGAACGGCGCGCTCGGGCTTTTCGGCGCGGCGGCGACGCCGCAGCTTGTGGATGAGCTTTTATCCGGCAACGCAGAGACGGCGGAATACGGCCTTACGCTGACGGCGCAGGAGGCGCTCATGCTGGCGCAGACGCGGGCAGAGGCGCTGAAGGCGGCAAACCGCGTGGAGCTTGGCGGCGGCGCTGCCCGCGCCATAATATCCGCCTTCTGCGACTCGCCATATATCACACAGGAGGACTACGCGGAGACGCTGCAAGGGCTTATCGAGCTTTTTTACGCTTTCAAGAACGACACCTATGACCGCGTGAGCGACGAGGCGCTGATACGGTGCATGAAGCGCGCCTTTGACGGGGAATGCCGCGGCTCGCTGGAGCTGCTGGCGGATGAGGCCCTGCCGGAGCTTGCGCGGCGGCTGAACGTGCGTGCAGGCGAGCGCGGCGCGCTGAAAATAAAGGAGAGCGCGCATGACTGAGCTTGCAAGGCCGCGGCTTATCGACAGCGCCGCGCTTGACGCGCGGAATTACTTCACATCCCTTATGGAGCAGGCCGGCCGCCGCGGCCTTACCGGCACGGAGGACAGGGCGCGCATAGGGGCGGAGTGTGCGGCGCTTCTGGCGGACAGGACGGCAAAGCTCACGCAGGGGCGGAGCAGCTCCATCCGCACGGAAACGGCGCAGGAGCTGGCCAGTTCTATTTTATACACGCTCAGTGTGGAGCTCAAATCCCGTGCGGATGCGGACGCGGCGCTGTCCGCCGTGCTGCATGAGCCGCTGTCTGCGCTGTACGCCGCAGGGCTTGAGCGGATACTGCGCATGACCGCCGCGGCGCAGGTACAGTGGCGGCACATTGGCGCGGAGCTTTTTGAGACGGAGAACGTATTTTACCGCGCAACGGTCATAGACGGCATAGGCGGCTTTTTCAAGCTGTACAGGCCGGAGTTCTTCTCGCACGAGACGCACATCACGGCGGATTATCCGCCGTTTCCCGGTCTGCCGGAGGCGGACGGGATAGAATTCATCAAGCGATACCTTGACCGGCTGGAGGCCGAAAACGGCTTCTGCCGGCATTTTGCGCCGCGGCGCGTGCGCGCGCTGCTGCGCGGGCTGGACGGCGGGTACGCGCAGGCCGTGATGAACATATATGAGCCGGTGCTGGTGACTGCCCTCGGCTGCGTGCTGACAGGGTGCAACGTTGGGGCGCTGTGCTGCGACGTGGAGGAGCTTTCCGCCGTGCTGCGCGGACGGGACAGGGCGCGGCTCCTCTCCGCGCTGTCCGCCGCGGCGGAGGGGCTTTGCACCGGGCTTGATTGCACGGCGTTGGAGCGCGGCTATGTCATGCGCAGTCTGCCGCGCCTCGCCGGAACGCTTGAGCGCGCGCTGTGCTGGGGGCATCTTACCGCCGTCGTGCCGCGGCCGGTTGAATAAGCTTAAGGAAAAATTAAGCGGAAATTTTGCCACAAAGTCTCCGCAAGCTTTGACTTATGGCGCGATGGCGTATATAATGAACATATCTGCTTGAAAGTCGAGGCGGTATACATATGAAAACGAAGCAAAAACCCCGCTTGGGTTGGCGGATACTTCTGTGGGTCGTGCTGGCGGGTCTGGCCGCGGCGCTGCTGCTGGGCGGCTACTTTGGCGTGAAGGGCTACAGAATGTATAAGGAGGCCATTGCGGAGAAGCCCATTGAGTCCATTGAGGACGATATACGGCAGCGGTGCAGCTACGTGTCGCGCTACATGTCGTATGACGAGCTGCCGCAGATATATATCGACGCCGTTATCTGCGCCGAGGACAGGCGCTTTGAAAGCCACCACGGCATCGACTATATCTCCATCTGCCGCGCCATTCTTGTGGACATAAAGACACTGTCATTTGCCGAGGGAGGCAGCACCATCACCCAGCAGCTCGCCAAGAATGAGCTTTTCACACAGAAGAAGCATTTGGAGCGCAAGTTTGCGGAGATATTCGCCGCGAGGGCGATAGAGGACACGTACACGAAGAAAGAAATATTTGAAATGTACGTCAACTCCATATATTTCGGAAGCGGATTTTACAGCATATACTCCGCCAGCGAGGGCTATTTCGGAAAATCGCCGGAGGAGCTGAGCGACAGCGAGGCCGTCATGCTCGCCGGTCTGCCGAACGCGCCGTCGGTCTACTCCCCCAACAACAGCATTTATCTTGCCACACGGCGCATGACGACGGTCATGCAGAAGATGATAAACTACGACATGATATCCGTGCAGCGCGCGGACGAGATCATGGCAGAGGCATTCAGCATGCAGTTCTTGCAGCCCGTGGCGTGAAAGGGAAAACACAAAACCGCATATACGAAAATAGGCCTGACGATATTCGTCAAGCCTATTTGTAATTTTAGTTGTTGTAACGAGGGGTTCAGGCTTTACTTGCGGCCTTTGTCACACTCTTGATGGCAAGGGCTTTCATCGGCTTCATGAGCAGGACGCACACGCCGTTGAACACCAGAGAACCGACGACAAAAACGAGAATGAACAGTCCGATGTTGCTTGCGAAAGCTGTGGTATCTATGCAGGCGCAGGTGAGATAGGCAAAGCCGACGTTGTTGAGCACCTTGGGCGCATAGGGATGACCGAGGATGAGCAGCGCGAGAACAGCGGCGAGCGGGATAAGCAGACCAAAGAGATCGCCGACGATCGGAGTCAGGGCGGAGATGGCGAGCATTGCGAGCACGGTGAGTACGAGCCCGACAAGGCCGCCTATCTCAACGGTGAGAAAGCGCTCCTTGACATCGCCCTCAAGGGTGAAGAGCATGATGTTGCTGATGAAGATTAGCCAGCCGTAGGAAAAACCGATGATGTGCAGGATCGCGTTTGCAATGAGGATCCAGCAGAGAAGCGCGAGGCGGAAATAGAGCAAAAATTTCTTGCCGATTTTTTCTTCCATTGTAAATTCTCCTCGTGTTTATTCAGATTTCAGATTTTGATATTCAGTTCAGCGTGTAAAAGTCGACCGGACGGATCTTCTCCGCTTCAAAGACGCCCTGCTCGCAGAGCAGGCGCTCATACTTCGGCGTATCGAGAATATAGAACTGCTCCTTCTCAAGTGCTTTGAAGATCGTCTCCACAGCCACATTTACATCAGCGCCGTTTTCAAGCAGATACTTGTTGAACGCGACAAACTTTGCGTACTCCTCGGTGTGGTAATACGGCTCATCGTCATGGATGGCGAAGCGATCGGGACGATGGCGGTCGGTCAGGTGCATCTCGGTGTTTATATAGCCGGGGCAGAAGATGGACACGTCTATATCGGCCTTGTCTGCCTTGAGCTGCTTATACACGCACTCGGAGAGTGCGACCGCGGCATGCTTGGAGCTGAAATACGCGGGAGCGCCGTTCATGGAAATGAGGCCGGCTATGGAGCAGACGTTGATTATCTGGCAGTGTGATTTCTGGCTGCGCATCTGCGGGAGAAAGTTCTGCATCATAAACCAGTGCGAGTATACGTTAGTCTCATAGACCCAGCGTATGTCTTTCTCCGGGATATGCTCAACATCGGAGAGCGCGGAGACGCCCGCGTTATTTACGAGCACATCGCAGCGGCCGAACTCGGCCATCGTCTTATCAAGGATCGCTTTGCACTCGTCAAGGACGGAAACGTCAGCCTGCATTGCGAAGGACTTACGGCCCATGCCGCGTATCTCTTTTGCGACGGCTTCGGCCTCATCGCCGTGGATGTCTATTATCGCAACATCGGAACCGCGCTTGGCAAAGCCGAGAGCGAGGGTCTTGCCGATGCCGTTGGCGCCGCCGGTGATGACTACTTTAGCGTTTTCGTAGTTTGTGAACATAGATTTACCGCCTTTCTGAATATGAATTTCATGTTTTATCAAAGTGCCGCTTTTACGCGGCACTTTGATTTATGCTGTACGATCAGGTCTTGGGATTGATGCCGGATGCAAGGCGCTGGACGCGCGGCTGTGCAACGACCTGAGACTCGGGGTGAGTGAAGATATAGAACTTCTCATCCTCAATGGCGGTGAAGACGCACTCGCCGACATACCAATCGGGGATGCCGCTCATGACGCCGCGCGTACCGCGGAGCTGACCGGCCTTGTACTCCTCGCTGGTATAGTAAGGATCGTCGTTGATGGCAAAGCGCTCGGGGCGGTGCAGGTCGGCAAGGTGGATGGTGGTCTTGACATACGCGGGAACGAGGCAGTGGACATTGATGGGGTAGTTGTTCTCTTTCATCGCGATGTATACGCTCTCGGAGGTCGCAACACCGGCGGCCTTCGTCGCGTGGTACATCGTTGCCTTGCCGGAGGTCATAAGACCGGCGGTGGATTCGACGTTGACGATCTCGCAGGGCGTGCCCTGAGCGATCATCTGCGGCAGGAATATCTTCATGCCGTAGAGATGGCTGAGGAAGTTGAGCTCGGTTATCCAGTCAATATCGCGCTTGGGCAGCTTCCAAATCGCACCGGAGACGGCACAGCCGGCGTTGTTGACGAGAATGTCGACATGGCCGAAAGTATCAAGAGTGAGCTTGAGAAGAGCTTCGATGTTCTCGTAGATGGAGATATCGGCGTTCTGGGCGACGCACTTCACGCCCATTGCTTCGATCTCCTTTGCGGTCTCGCAGACCAGAGGGTCTATGTCGTTGAGGACGACGTTCATGCCGCGCTTTGCGCCTTCGACGGCAATGGCCTTGCCTATGCCGCGCGCACCGCCGGTGACAACTATAACTTTATCCTTGAATTCTTTCATTGTGATACTCCTTTCCTGCTGCACCAGCACTTAAAATACGAACGCCTTGTTGAGACCGGAGTGGGTCGCGTCTGCGATGTTGCCGGGCTCGACTGTATCGCCGACAACGGCGACCTTATCAAATGCGGCTTCAAACTCGGCCACGATCGCGTCGTTGGGCTTCACGCCCATTGCGATAACACATGCGTCAAAGGGAGCGTCGGTATCATAACCGGTCGCAAGGCTGTTGAGAGTGACGAATCCGTCGCCGACAGCCTTGAACATCGTGCCGGTCATTATATGGCCGCCGTTCTTGGTGATGTGGCCGACAACTGCGTCGGTAACACTGCGGTACATTGCGGTGCCGACAGCGGGAGCCATCTCTATAACGGAGACCTCGTTGTCAAAATCACTGAGGTATTCCGCGGTCTCAAGACCGGTGAGGCCGCCGCCGATAACGGCGATCTTCTTGCCCTTGAGCTCAACCTCGTTCTTGAGGACCTGTCTGTAGGTGTATGCCTTGTCAATGCCGTCGACCTGCGGGATTATATCGATGCCGCCGGCTGCGATGACTACGCCGACTGCGCCGACTGCCTTTGCAGCCTCGACAGTGCCGGGAGTGTTGAGACGGATATCAATGCCGAGATCCGCGGCCTCAATACCGAGAGTCTCGATGAACTCACCGATAAGACCCTTGCAGGGAGGAACGGCAGCGAGGTTCATGTTGCCGCCGATGCGGTCTGACTTTTCAAATACGACGACCTTGAAGCCGCGCTTTGCAAGAGTAATGGCGGCCTGCAGACCGGAGGGGCCTGCACCGATGACAGCAACGGTCTTTCCGTCGCCGTTCTTGATGAGCTTATCGTCTCCGCGGTAGGTCTCGCGGCCGAGCACGGGGTTGACAGCGCACTCTATCGCGCGGCCGAGACCTGCCTGCTTGAAGCAGTTCATGCAGCCGATGCACTTGCGCACGCGAGCATCGTCGCCGCGCTTTGCCTTGTTGCCGAATTCCGGATCGCAGAGGTTGCCGCGCGCAACGCCGACGAAGTCGGACACGCCCTCTTCAAGCATAGCCTCAGCATGAGCCGGGTGCTTGACGGTATTGACGGCGATGACGGGGATATGTACGCATTCCTTGATGCCCTTTGCAAGATGCTTCTTCCAGCCTTCCTGGTAGGGGTAGGGCTCGATGATCGACCAGCCGGACTCATAGGAGCCGCTGGAGACATTGAGGGATGCAACGCCGAGGGACTCGAGATAGCGGGCGATGTGCTGGCATTCCTTCTCATCGTTGCCATCATCCCAGAAGTCAGTGCCGTTCATACGCACGGAAATGGGGAAGTCAGCGCCGCAGGCAAAGCGGATGCTGATGATGATCTCGGAAATGAAGCGCATCCTGTTGAAGAAGTCTCCGCCGTACTTGTCGGTGCGGTGGTTGGTGTGCGGACTCATGAACTGGTTGACGAGGTAGCCGTGCGCCGCATGGATCTCGACGCCGTCGAAGCCGGCGGTCTTTGCGATGACAGCGGCCTTGACATAGTTCTTAACCATAGCCTCGACCTCGGCGGTGGTCATTTCCTTCGGAACAACGCCGACGGTCTTGCACATCACGGGAGACGGGCCGATGACGGGATTACCGTGCAGCGTGATGGGGAAGGCCTCGTTGCCGGGATGGTGCAGCTGCATGAATACCTTCGTGTCGTATGCGTGGATCCTGTCGACCATACGGGTGAAGCTGGGGATGACGTTCATGTCGGTCGCGCGGAGCTGGCAGGGCTGAGCAATGCCGGACAGCTCATCGACACGGCACACCTCGCAGATGATGAGGCCGACGCCGCCCTTTGCGCGTTCCTCGTAGAACTTGGTAATCTCTTCGGATGCTTCGCCGGATGCTGCGGCAAAACCGGTGCCCATCGGTGTCATGACTATGCGGTTCTTCAGCGTGAGCTTGCCGATCTTACCTTTTTCAAAAAGCTTTTCGTATTTCATGTTTACCTCCTGAAATTTCGCTTTTTTGTTTTGTACTGCTTGCTGTTAAAAAAATATCATCAGGAGGCCGATCTGTAAATGTGCGCGCCGCACAAACGATGCTGCAATATTGTGCGACAAACCTGAAACACAAAAAGTTCTTGAAATCTTTGTGCGCAGGGCATAATATAGTTAACGAGGTGACAATATGAAATTTTCTGAATTGCTGAGTGAATTGGCTGAGAAATATACCGTTTTGTCAAAGCAAATTGTGAAAGACGGCAATGTGTATTACATTGATAAGGCGGATGCCGGGAAAGTACCAGGTGAAGATGCGTTGACGTGGTCTGATGATTTGTGCGGCGTGAACACCGGCGCGCTTGGAGAATACCTTTTGTGGAGCGGAGACAGTTCCGACAAACTCAATGGGGCTCAGTGCAGCTGGGCGGAGTTCAAACCGGATGAACTGCCTGATGCGGTGGCGGCTGCCGAGGAGCTGCTGCGCCATGAATACAAGTCCCAGAGCCTGCGGATGCGCATGATGGAAATGATCATGTACGGCAAGGGACTCGACGCGATCGTGGATGCGATGGCGAAGGAGCTGAACATAAACATCACCATAATCGACATGAGCGGCAAGATTATCACGCACTCGCACCCGTTCACGCTCAACGACTCGCTCTGGATAGAGAGCATAGAGCGAGGCTTCTGCCCGCCGTTTTTCATAAAGCACATATATAATGTGAGCGCGCAGCATGGCGATGAACAGAATGACGGCCCGCTGCTGCGCCACTGCAAGGATAATCAGCTCTATTACCTTGCCAAGCGGATACGCATTAACGGCGAACTCTACGGATATGTGTTCATGCTTCAGAAAGAAGAGAACTTCAGTACGTACTGCGGGGATGTGCTGTCGTACATCAGCTATGCCGCGACAGAGTTCATGCTAAAAAACATCAATGCGGACAGCGTGAAGAACGGGCTATATGACAATCTGCTTATTGATATTTTCCGCGGTATACCGTCGGAGCAGATAAACGCGCGCATATACGCCGGGGAAATGAAATTCCCGAACCGCATGTGCATCGCGGCGGTGAAGCCGCGGTTCTTTCAGGGAACAAACTATGTCAAGGACGATATGCCGCGTGCTTTGCGGCAGATGTTCCCGCGGGCGAGATATGTATATTACAACAAGATGATGGTCATTCTCTTCGGCCTTTCGGATGACGCACCGGCACTGGCAGAAGAGGACATGAGCAAGCTCCTGTCGCTGTGCGAGCATGAGCATCTTATCTGCGGCGTCAGCAACCCGTTTTCTACCGTGACATCTATGAGGTATTACTATGAGCAGGCGGTGAAAGCCATAGAATTAAACGGCTTGCTCAATCTGCCTGAGAACCTGTATGAATACAAAAATGTGGCGCTATACGATCTTATAAACAATGTGGCGCAGAGCCGCAAGGTCGGGTTTTACTGCCACCCTGCGCTTCTCCAGCTCATGGAGTACGACAAGCAGAACGGCAGTCAACTGTACGAGACCCTATGCTGCCTTGCGAAGAACGGCTTCAACAGCGCCGCGACAGCGAATGAAATGTTCCTGCACCGCAACACGCTATCTTACCGCAAGCAGAAGATAGCGGCAGTAACCGGTCTTGATCTGGACGATTTCAACACGCAGTTCATGCTGAAATACTCCTATATGATTGAAGAGTACATAGGCAAGCAGTCCGGTACAAAGCTGTAAACGGCCGCATATGGATCACGCAAAATAGGCCTGACGATATTCGTCAAGCCTATTTTTTATTGCGGCAACGCCGTATTGCGCGGCCTTATTTCTTTTTACTTATCCCGCACATGCACCAGCGCAGGACAGGGATGCGGCTTATGATATCATAAAGCAGCACTCCGCCGGCCACGGCGGACGCCGCCGTCAGCAGGTATTTCAGCACCGCGGGGATTGGCAGGGCATAGATATAATACGCGCAGGCGGCAAGCGGCAGATAGTGGAACAGATAAAGCCCCCACGACTTGCGCGTCATCCAGCGGGCAAAGGCATTGTCAAAGCCGCCCCACTTCTTCATGAACGCCAGCACCGCCAAAACGGCTATCCACGCAAAGACATTGCACAGCGGCGTATCCAGCACCTCATGTCCGGCATAGGACTGCCCCCAGAACACGGCCGTGAATGCAGCGCCCAGAATGAGCGCCGCGGCCGTCAGCGGAAGCCACGCCTTTTCAAGCCGTGTCATGACCTCATCATGCGCAAACACGAGGTAGCCGAGGAGATAGCCCGCGCCGTATATCCCAAAGCGGTATACGACGACAACAGGCACATTGCCTATCTGCGCCGCGCCATATATGACCACCGTGAGCGCCAGCAGCACGGGCAGCGTCGTGCGCGCGCAGAGGGTGCTCAGCCGGTCCTTCTCCACGCGGCGGAACACCGTGAGCAGCAGCGAAAACACCCACAGAAGCTGGATGTACCACAGCGGCCCGGTGCCCGAAAGGCACATGATGACGAACAGCACAGGCTTCGGCACAGCGCCCATGCTGTCAAAAGCGCCGCCGATCTTCATGTTGAAATAGCCCAGTATCCAGCCGAAAACCACAACGCCGAGCGTGGAAGGGACAAGAAGCTTCACAGTCCTTTCGCGGATGAACTCCTTATGCGTATGACAGTCCAGATAAAAGCGCGCGCACATCCCCGAAACGACGAACAGCAGCAGCATGAACCACGGGTACAGCAGATAAAGCACCGCGTCCTGATACTGCACCGGGCACAGCGGCCCGACGCCGCCGAGCGTGCCCGTGCCGTTGAATATGAAGATCACATGATAGACCACCACGAGCGCCACGGTGATCCACCGGATATTGTCGATGTACTTTTTTCTTTCCATTTGTCCGCCTCTCATTCATGCCCGTGCACCCCACGGGCCGTTTTCTACATGATATCACACGGACAGGGGCTTTTCTACCAACCGGAAGCGTCAGAAAGCGTGCGTTTCATGTAAGCTTTGGTTGCGCGGTCGCCATCTGGATGCAAAAAAGGCCCGGCGCGGGGCGGCAAAGCCGCTGTCCGGCCGGGCTTTCGGGGTATGCGCGGCGCTGTACGCGGCCGCGCGGAGGGCACATCACATGCCGATTATATCCTTTATCTTTTCAAAGAAGCTCTGCACGGAGGTGACGACCTTCTTCACCGTCTGCACAAAGCCGACGACCTGCGTCTTGGCGGTGGACACCTTGTTGAGCGTATTCTGCACCTCTTCCACGCGCGCCTTGAGCTGGTCGGCGTCGAGCTTTTCCAGAGAGCGGCAGAGCGTGATGAGCTGCTGTATCTGCGTCTCGGTGAGGCTGACGTTATACTGCGCAGCGATCTGGATGACCTCCTGACGGATCTGCTCGTCCGTCATGTTCTGCGTCTCGTCCAGCATCATTTTCAGATCCTGCACTATCGAGGTGGAGTCCATGTTGCCTATCTCCTGCGCAAGCTCGCCGGTGATGGTCAGCTCCTGCGTGCTGACGAGCTTCGCAATACTGTCGAGCTTCTTGCCGGTCATATCCTCATAGGCCTTGTATATGCCCGTCAGGGCGGCGGTGCCGCTGACCTCAAAGGGCGCGGCGACGATTATGCGCGCATCCGTTATGCCCGCCGTCGCAAGGGCGCTGATATACATCTCAGGCGTGCACCACGTAATATTGCTGGTCGTTATATTCATGCCCGCGCCGGAGCCGAGAAGCTCCACATACACGCAGGAGATGGAGCGCGTGCCGATTATGGACGAGTCAACATAGCCCTCGAGATACTGCCGCTCCTCCGCATTGGTGACGGAGAGCTGGATAACGCTTCCCTGCTGCACGCCGAAGGCCTGATACACGAGCGTGACCTGCTCCGGTGTGAGATCCGCGCCGATCACCGCGCGGCTTTGTATATTATCGGCGAAGGCACCCGCGCCGAGAGACAAGAGCAAAATCAAAGCAAGAACAAAGGAAATTATTTTTTTCATGCCGTTCATTCCTTTCCCAATTTATTTTTATGACGCCGAAGGGGGCGTAAATGTTCCCGTTTCAGCCGCATGAATATACCACATGCGCGGTAATATGTAAACCCCTTGCGGCAAAAGAGCGCGTTTTGAATGGCATTTTTTGCCTTGACGGAAATACCGGCAAAGTATATACTAGTCATGCTATGTTTCGGCAAAATTACCTAAGGAGGCTTTTGATGAAAGTCATAATTGCAGAAAATTACGCGCAGGAATGCGCCATGGCCGCAGATATTATAGAGAAGCTCGTCCGCGAGAAGCCGGACTGCTGCCTCGGCCTTGCGACGGGCTCCAGCCCGGTCGGCATGTATCAGGAGCTCGCCCGCCGCTGCCGCGAGGAGGGGCTTGATTTCTCCCGCGTTTCCAGCGTGAATCTGGACGAGTACGTCGGGCTTGAGCCGACGCACGACCAGAGCTACAGATACTTCATGGACACGAATCTTTTCGACCACATCAACATCGACAAGCGCAACACCTATGTCGCCAAGGGCGTTGGCGATGTGGACGCGAACATAAAGGAATTTCAGGCCGTGCTTGCAAAGAGCGACGTGGACATTCAGGTCCTCGGCGTCGGCCCGGACGGCCACCTCGGCTTCAATGAGCCGGGCGAGGCGCTTTATGACAAGGCGCACAGGGAAGTGCTGGACGAGAGCACCATTGACGCGAACGCGCGCTTCTTCGCCACGCGCGACGACGTGCCGCGCTACGCCGTGACGATGGGCATGGGCGACATCATGCGCGCGAAGAGTCTGCTTCTGATCATCTCCGGCAACAAGCAGGATGCCGCACGCGAGCTCCTGATGAACGACAGAATAACCACCGCCTGCCCCGCGACCTTTATGAAGCTCCACCGCGACGCGACGGTATTTATTGAGAAGAAGCTTGCCGACGAGATCGGCTATAAGGGCTGAGCTTACGCATATATAAAGACAGAACACCAAGACAGAACCCCGCCGTGCACAGCTTATGCGCGGCGGGGTTTTAGTATGCGCTTGCTTTTGCTTTTTGATTATGTAAACTATATTACGTTTTTTTGTTATGTGAATCTGCGTGCATAGCCGCAGCGGCGGCACAGCTCCTCCGCCGCGTGGCGGCGGGAAAAGCCGTCGTATATTCTCCGGGCGCGTTCGCCGCTCAAAATTTCATCAAGCGTGCTTTCAAAGAGATTGCCGAGGGCGAGATCACCCTCATGGTCAAGACAGCAGGGCACAACTGTCCCGTCACAGAGGACGCCTATCTGGTCGCGCAGACCGTAGCAGAACAGCCGCTCTCCCCCGTCCGCAGCGCTCATATCCGGCCAGTCGAACTTTTTCCCCGGCTCAAGCCAGACGCGGTCTGCCAGCGCGAAGCTTCCGCGGCTCTCGCGCCACGGCGCGGGAAAATGCTGCCGCAGCAGGCGTTCTATCTCCGCATTCAGGCCGTCAAGCCCGTTCTGGTTCCACAGGCGCAGGACGCACAGCTTCCCGCCGCGCCCGGCGGCGGATGCAAAGTCTGCGCATTGGTTTACATAACTTTTGAGCATTCCGCCCTCGTTCGCCTCGAAGGATTGAAGGGAGATATTCACCTTATGCACGGCCGGGGAGGCAAGCAGCGCGCCGCCGCGCTCACCCAGGAGCGTGCCGTTCGTGGTTATGACCACGCGAAAGCCGAGCGCATCTGCCATGCCGAGCATTGCGGGCAGTGCGTCGTGCACGAGCGGCTCCCCCATGAGATGGAGATAGAGATGATCCGTATACGGCCTGAGCTTTTGCGCAAGCACGGCAAACTCGTCCGTGCTCATGAAGCGCTTTTCCCGCCTTGTGCCGGGGCAGAATGCGCAGTTCAGATTGCAGACGTTCGTGATCTCAAGATAGGCTTTTTTCAGTTTCATTACCATCAATGATCCAGCCCGGAACACAAGGCTCCGGGCCGGTTACCATTCTCTGTTCAGAACATGCCGGGGAAGCCGGGCAGACCGCCGTTAAGCTTCGCCATGGCCTGACTCGTCTTATCGTCCGCCAGCTTCAGAGCGCCGTTCACCGCGGCAAGGATCATATCCTGAAGCATTTCGACGTCCTCGGGATCGACGACCTCGGGATCGATTTCGATAGACTGGAGCTCACGCGTGCCGACTATCGTGGCCTTGACCGCGCCGCCGCCGGCCGTAAACTCAAATTTTGTGGATTCAAGCTCCTGCTGCATCTTCATGAATTCCTGCTGCATCTTCTGAGCCTGCTTCATCATGTTCATCTGACCGCCGCCGGGATAACCGCCGCGGAATCCGCCTTTTGCCATTTTGTTTATCCTCCAATATAATTTTTATATAAATCTGACTTCCTTGAACTGCTTTAGCTCGTCCACACTGCGCTTCCCGCCGGAATCGTCCTTAAGCTCCGACAGGATGACGCGCATCTCGCGCCCCGTGACCTGTTTCGCCGCGGCGGCGAACCTGTCAAGCGTCTCCTGCCGGTTGAAGCGCCCGTACACGAAGCCGGGCAGACACTCCAGCCGCAGCACGCCGCCCTCGACAGCGCCGCGTACCTTGGCCGTGTCCTCAAGCACTATCCTTAGATCCGGTGAGAGCTTGGCCTTGACGCGCTCACACACGCCCTGCCACAGCGCCTCGTCCGCGGGCGATATCGCCTCTTCCGGGGGGGCGTACTCCGCCGCCTCATTGTCCGCGGGGGGCGCAAAGGGCGCGTCGTCATCCGACGGCATGGGAGGCATTTCATTCTCCTGCGCGGCAAGGGCCGCCGGGTATTCCTCCGACGGTGGGGGCGGAGGCGGATAAGCTTCCGCCGGAAGCGAATTTATCACCGCCGCCGAAGCGAGCGCGGCCTTCTCCGTCTGTACCGGCGCGGCGGGAACATAAGCGCCAACACCGGCACCCGCCGCCTCCAGCCGCGAAACACGGGCGCGGAGGGAGTTGATATCCTCACCCGTGGTGCTGTCGCACAGGGATATAAGGCAAAGCTCCACCACTGTTTTGGGGTTCTTCGCCTCTCGAAGCTGCGCGGCGTAGCGCTGCACTGTCTCCATGGCGCAGATAAGCTCCTCACGCGTCATGCGCCCGGCAAAGCTCGTGAGCGCGGCGGGGTCGTATCCGCCGCTGACAAGACTTGAAGCACTCTGCGGCGCGACAAGCTGGATGAGTATATCCCGCATGAGGCCGCTGAGCTCCCGGATGAATGTGGCCGGATCCTTCCCGTCCATCCACAGCGCGGTGAATTCCTCCAGCGCGGCGGCGGCGTCATGCCGCAGGACATGCTCCAGCATGTCGATGATGCGGCGGTTCCCCGCCAGCCCCATCGCGGAATACACGGCCTCAACGTCTATTTTTTCAAAGGCGGAGCACTGATCCAGTAGACTGAGCGCGTCGCGCACGCCGCCTTCCGCCAGCCGCGCGATGAGCCCCGCCGCGTCATGACTGAGGGCGAAATGCTCCTGCTGGGCGATATACTCAAGATAGCCCGCGATCTGCGGGGCGTCTATGCGGCGGAAGCTGTGCCGCTGGCACCGGGAAAGTATCGTCGCCGGAACCTTTTGAAGCTCCGTCGTGGCGAGGATGAACATAAGGTGCTCCGGCGGCTCCTCCAGTATTTTCAGCAGTGCGTTGAAGGCCGAGGCGGAGAGCATGTGCACCTCGTCGATGATATACACGCGTTTTTTCACCGCCGCGGGGGAGAACACGGCCTCCTCGCGCAGGGCGCGAACATTGTCAACGCCGTTGTTGGAGGCGGCGTCCATCTCGACAACGTCCAGCACGGAGCCGTCCGCAATGCCGCGGCAGGCGGCGCAATGCCCGCAGGGGTTCCCGTTGACGGGGCTTTCGCAGTTGACGGCCTTTGCGAGAATGCGCGCGCAGGTCGTCTTGCCCGTGCCGCGCGTGCCGATGAAGATATAGGCATGGGAAAGCCGGCCGGACCGGACCTGACTTTTCAGCGTCTCGGTGATATGCTTCTGCCCGACGACCTCGTCAAAGGTCTGCGGCCGCCATTTGCGGTAGAGCGCCTGATACATGCCTTCCCTTCTTCCGTGCAAAAATAGTGACTCTTGACAAGACTGCACACCCAACCTCGAATAATGGACTATGCCCGTTACGCCGGCAGCCGGCTCGAATCCGGCTGCCCTGCGGCACACGGAAAGCACCGCTTAATGCTGCTCGGTTCCCCGCCTGACATGGTTCACGGGTTCCCGTTGCGCAAGACCGGATCGTCATCACTGCTTACCGGGGTCAGACGACACAGCACACATCCTCGGTTGGGAATTCGTCCCTGCTGTAGCGGATTGCAGGTTACAGGGCACCGCTGGCTCCCCAACTAGTGCAGCCTTGTCAAAAGCCACGTGCATATTGTACTACAGCTTTTGAAAATTATCAACGTTTTTCTTTCATCCCGGCACAGAAATGCGCGGCGGCAGATGCGCGTGGTGTGCGCGGCACCCGGCGCACAAAGTATTTGCCGATTTTGAAAATTTGTGCTTTACAAATAAAAATTTTATGTTATAATGTATAAGCTGTCAGCGGTAAAATGACATGGGCCCGTAGCTCAGCTGGGAGAGCGCACGGTTCGCATCCGTGAGGTTCGAGGGTTCGATCCCCTTCGGGTCCACCAACACGTCGCAAGCTTTATGCTTGCGACGGTTTTTTATTTTCTGTGATAAAGCGGCTATGCCGCGTCAGGCATTGGGCATATACGGCTCGTATAGGGCGGCAGTATATTGTCCGGCGAGGGCAGGAGCGTATTGGACACGTAGCGGAACGTGCCGTCCGATTCCGGCCTGACTGTCACGACGTGGGTGAAGGCGCGGTCCGTGGCATAGGCGGGATACACCGCGTCCACCGTGAGAGTATACGTGCCGTCCGCGTTGCGCTGAACGGCCGTCACCTCTGGCGTGGGCATACTGTCGGACACGCCGTCATGCGGGCCCTGGACATACACCGGATAAGCCGCAGAGCCCGCATCATACTGCGCATGCGTCCGGACATACTCCTGCGGCACGTCCAGATACTTCATGATGAGCGCTTCAAACTCCGCCCCCGGCACGAGGGAAAACGCCGTGCCGTCCATTTTGGGGTACGGGTCATTGAAATAATAGATATAATCGCCGTGCTTCAGCCGCCACAGTGAGAGATAAAGGTCATTCAGGCAGACGCTGTCAAGGCTGTCGGCCGTCCAAGTGTGCGTGAAGAGGCCGTTATAATTATAGCCGATACCGGCGAGGAATTTTTCCTCCGCCTCGGCACATATGGGATCCTTCGGCGTGAGGCGGATCACCGTGGTGGGTTCGATATATCCGTCGTGCTTGCTGGCGGCGGTATTATCGGGGATGGCACAGGTGTATATGAGGCTTTCCTTTTCGGAGAGGAACAGCGCCGTGAGGGCGTAATCGGCAGTGAAGGTCACCTGCGGCGTGCCATCACGCCACGCGGCGCGCGTATTCCGGCACCGCCACCCATCCGCATAATAAAGAGTGGTGCAGCTCAGGCCGCCGTCATAGCAGACGCGGTAAAAGCGCACGGACGGTGTGCCGCCCGCGGCCTTTTCGGCAAAAAAGCTGCGGATAACATCCGGGTTGACGAAGCTGCACTCCCCCGCGTCGTCTATGGCCGCAAGGCCGTTCTGTTCAAGCACAGCGAGTATTTCCCCGCTGTCGCCCATGCAGTTTGCGTCCAGAACGTCATTATACAGCAGCGCGGCGCGGCAGACATCCGCCCCGGCGTCCTCCGGCATGCTATCACTGCGCCCCGGTGCGGCGCAGCCTGTCAGCAGCAGGCACACGGCAAGCAGAGACAGGGATATCAGATCAAAGCAGCGTATACGGCGCATATTCACACTCCTTCCGCGGCGTCAGCGCGGGGCTATATTATAATAACACTATAGACGCGCTTTCAGGGGATATTGTTTCCGCCGCGCGAAAACCGGATACGGCCTGTCGGGATGACGGCCGTATCCGGTTTTGGTTTAAGCTTTTCGGTTATGCGCCAAGGTCAGAAATCGCTGGAAGCGTCCATGCCGAATTCATCTGTGACAACTTCTTCCTCCGCGGGAGTCAACTCCTCAGTGGATATGAACTCGGTCATATACACATCCTGCGGAAGCCCTGCCATGAGGCCGGGAAGATTGACGATGAGGCCGTCCTTATCATAGGGAAGCTTGATGCTGTAGGTTTCTTCCGTCTCTGTGCCGCCCTTTTCCTGCGTGACCTTGAGCTCCATCTTGAAGTTCGCGCCGATGCAGATGGATGAGCCGCGCTCCTTATCGTAGAGCTTGGCGGCGCGCTCACCATTGACGTACACCTCGACCTTATATGGCGTATCGTAGGTGACGCCGTCGTACTCAAGCTTTCTGTTGTCAAAATACACGGTGTGGCCGCGGCCGAGAAAGTACATCAGCACGGCGATCCCGATGAGGACGAGGACGGTGGCAAGCCTTATGAAAAATCTCTTTTTATCTTTCATCCCTGTTCCTCCTGCTCACGCTGGAGCTGCTGCCCAAGCATACTCTTCTGCTTGCGCTTCTTCGTCTCATACATGATGAGCGCGACGGTGATGACCGCATACGACACGAACACACGGAAGTACTCGCCGATCATCGAGTCGCCGGTTATCTTTGCGCCGGCGGAGGGGGCGACGATGAACATCGTGTGGAAGAGGATAACGCCGAGGAACACGTTGCCGATGGACGCCCTGTCAACGGATGCGCCGCCGACGAGCAGCGCCGCGATGCAGAACATGCCTATCTGCGAGTGTGAGGAATACGTGGCAATATTGCCCATATTCTGGAGGTAGATTATCATGCCGAAGCCGGAGAACACGGTGGACATGACGATGGAGATTATCCTTGTACGCTCGACCTTGATACCGGCGTCGCGCGCGACCTCCATATCCTGTCCGACAGCGCGCATATCCTGACCGAGCTTGGTCTTTCTGAACCAGACGATGAACAGGCAGAAGAGCGCGATGATGATGAAGGTGAGCACGGGGATCTTCACGCCGCCGACGTTGACCGCCAGAAGATTATCCAGACACTGGCGCATGTTGAGAAGGCTGACGGTGTTTCTGATGCCGTAGCCGCGCGGCAGCTTGAGAGAGAAGTGCTTTATGGGTATCAGCGGGCCCATCATGTAAAGCACGATGAGCTGATACACGCCGTTGATAAAGAAGCTTATGATATAGCTGGTTATCATTTCACGGCCCTTGGACATGTTCAGCAGCTTGCCGCAGAGCATACCAAGGAGGATGGAGAACGGGATGGAGAGGATCATCGCCAGCACGACGCCGGGGATGCCCCAGACCTGCCAGTCCGCCACGAGGATGAGCGCGATCTCACCGGCCATTGCGCCGAGAGTCATGCCGAAGTTGAGGCCCATGCCGGCCATTATCGGGAAGAGCAGGCAGAGGATGAGGAAGATGTTCCTGCCCATACGGGTGACTATCTCATTGAGAAGATAGCTGACGGAGAAGCCGGAAATGGGGATGCAGACGATGCAGATGAGCACGAACATCAGCGGCACGGAGTTATTCTGGGCAAAGCGCAGAAGCTTCTTGCCGAAGGAGACGCCGTCGGATTTTTTCTCTTTATTTTTCATCATTTTGATCCCTCCGTCTTTCTCGTCAGAGCGTAGAGGATCATACCGTTGGAGATAATTATCCTTATGACTTCGCTCATATCCATGTGGATCATGGAGTTCATAACTGTCGGCGTCATGGTGACGATGCCCTGGAAGAGGAACGTGCCGATGACGACGTTGGCGATGGACGCCTTATTGACGGACGCGCCGCCGATAAGGATGGCGGAAACGGCGGGCAGTGCCATGTAGAAGGGCGCGGTATATATCTGGATGAAGCCGAAGCCCTGCTCATAAACGAGGATGCCGACCGCGGCGAGCCAAGTGCTCATCACGACGGAGAGCATACGCATCTTGTCCACATTCACGCCCGCGGCCTTTGCAAACGTCGGGTTGGAGCCGACGGCCGTCATGGCGGTGCCCGTCTTGGTGTGGAGGAAGGCCCACATGAGGAAGGCAAGCAGCGCAAAGAACAGCAGCGTACCAGTCGGGATGGAGAGGTTGCCGATATTGATCTGGAGGAAGTTTGCGAGGACCTTATCGTAGAAGCCCTCAAGGGATATCGTCGTCCTCAGGCCCTTGCCGGCAAAGCCCCAGACCATCGTCGGGCTTTTATACGGCAGCAGCAGCCACATCATGCACATGAAGGAGACGGAGGAGAAGCCGACATACGTGGCTATCATCATCTCGCCGCCCTTTATCTTGTTGAGGAGCCAGCCGTAGCCCGCGCCGAGGATGAGGGCGAAGGGCGTGGCGATAACGATGGCCATGACGAAGCTCATAGGCCCCGTGAAGCCGAACTCAATGGAGAGCGTCGCGCCAAGCAGGCCGGAGATGATGCCCAGCGGCAGGCCGAAGTTGAGGCCGCAGCCGGAGTGCACCATGGGGACCATCGCAAGCACCAGCACGGCGTTCCAGCTGAAACGGTTGATGGTGTTGGTTATCTGCGTGGCAAAATCCGCGCCGACGAGCGGGGCGGCAATGAACAGAAGCAGCAGGAACGCGGCAATGATAAGGCGCGGGAGGCCGAAGGAGCTGGCCGCAGCTTTTACCCTGTCCATAAACGTGGCGTTTTCGCCGGATAATTTACTGTTCATCCTTCCACCTCACTTTACCTGACTGACCATGAGCATGCCGAACTCTTCGGACGGCTCAGACGCGGGGAGAATACCGGCGATCCTGCCGCCGGAAACGATAGCGATACGGTCGCATATCTGGCGCAGCTCCTCAAGCTCGGAGGAGATCATGACGACGGTGACGCCGGACTCGCGGTTGAACTTCTTCAGCGCATCGAGCACGAGCGCCTTCGCGCCGACGTCTATGCCGCGCGTAGGCTCCGACACGAAGAGGAACTTCGGCTCAAGCGCGAAGGCCTTCGCAAGGCAGACCTTCTGCTGGTTGCCGCCGGAAAGCTCCCTCGCCTTCTGCTTGGAGCCGGTGCATTTGATTTTCAGCTCGTCTATGTACTTATCGGTGATATCGCCGATGGCCTTCTCGTCGCGCCATTTGATGAGGCCGCCGAGATACTTCTTGAGGAACTTGTTCTGCACCTGCATTGCGGGGAAGGCGACGTTCCACTCAAGCGTCTCGTCAAGCAGCAGGCCGACGCCGCGCCTGTCCTCAGACACGAAAGCGATGTTGGCATCAAGGCAGCTTCTCGGACTGTTGAGGGGGATGGGCTTACCGTCAAACTCGACGGTGCCGCCGGCCTCATAAAGACCCATGACGCCGTTGGGGATGCCGAGCTTGCCCTGACCGGCCAGCCCGCCGATGCCGAGGATCTCGCCCTCCTTCACGTCAAGGCTGACGTCGCGGACGATCTCACCGGGCATATCGACCCAGAGCCTGCGGATGCTCATAACAGTCTTGGCTTCGGGGAACTCTCTTATATCAACATTGGCGGCAGTATCAACATTTCTGCCGACCATCCACCTTGTGATCTCGGTAACGTCGGTCTCCGCGGCCGGAACGTCCTTGACAACATAGCCGTCGCGCATGACGACGACCTTGTCGCAGACGGACAGAATCTCGTGGAGCCGGTGGGTGATAAATATAACGGCAATGCCCTTCTGGGACATGCCCCTGATGGAATCCAGCAGTGCTTCCGCCTCTTTCTCCGTGAGAACGGCGGTCGGCTCATCCAGAATGAGAAGCTTGAGCTGATCCTTACTCAGCTCGCGCGCGATCTCAGTGAACTGCTTATGCCCGACGGGCATATCGTTTATGACCATGTTCGGGTCGATGGTGAAGCCCATCTTGTCGATGGCAGCCGCCGCACGCCCGTTCATTTCATTATAATCAAGGGTATTCAGCCTGTCGCCGAACACCTGAGAAATCACATTTGTTTTCTTCGGCTCTCTGTTGAGCAGAATGTTTTCAGTGGCCGTGAAGCCGGGGATCAGAGAAAACTCCTGATGGACCATGCCGATGCCCGCGGCAAGCGCGTCAAACGGCGTGGAGAAATTGACCTTCTCCCCGTTTATGAGCACGTCGCCGCCGTAGCCGCCCGTTTCCCTGATAACGTCCATTCCGAAAAGAATCTTCATGAGGGTGCTTTTACCGGCGCCGTTTTCCCCGACAAGACCGAGAACCTCGCCCGCCTGCAGCGTGAGGTTGATATCCGTGAGGACCTGGTTGCCGAAAAAGTCCTTCTTGATGTTTTTCATCTCCAGCAAAGGAGCAATTCCGTTTATCATATCTTTCAAATCCTACTCTAAAATGTCGGGGGAGGAATTTTCCTCCCCCTTTTAATCAAAGATAAAATGCCGTATTACTTGATGGTGAAGTACTTCTCGGGAACCTCGATGGAGGTGGAGCCCATGAAGTGGCCCGGGTCGCCCATGATGTAGGTATCCTGGTAGACGAGGAACACATTGTCAAGCTTGACGCCGGTCTCGGCATTGGTGTAGTTGGAGCCGTTCCATGCGGCGTTCGGTGAGAACACCTGATAGGCCTTGGAGATATCGTCGATATCGGTCAGCTCGCTCTCGCCCTTGATGACGTTGAGCGCATGCTGTGCAAGACCAGCGGAAACGGTGTAGCCGTAGGAGTAGGCCCAGGTGCCGAAGTGGTCGGCACCGCCCTTTTCAACGATGGCCTGCTCGACCTTGGCAAGGATCTTCTCATAGTCGCCGGCTTCCTCGGTCAGGTCGAGACCCAGCGCGCCGGGGTAACCCATGGTGGGAGAGGGCAGGTCGGCCTCGATGAAGTATCCGCCGTACTCGAGAAGCTGCTTGAGCAGAGGCTCAGTGTGGGCGTCGTTGGTGCAGAAGTAAGCGGCGTTCTGGCCGTACTTCTCGACCCACTCAGGAACCTTCTCAAGGATGTAAGCCTGTGCACCGGCAACGCCGACGTCAGAGGTGGGGTCGGGAGCGGTCTCAAGGACGAACTGCATACCGAACTCATCGCATGCGGCCTTCATGATGGCGACACGGCGGCTCATGGTCTCATAGGACATGTGGCGCGGGAAGGAAATATGTACGAAGGTATCGCAGCCCAGCTCGTGAGCAGTCCTGATGATCAGGTAGCCGCGGGCAACGAAGTCGTTGTTGCAGACGAGGTCGGCGGCAGAGCCGATCTCGGGCAGGTCCTCATGGGACTCACCGGCGATGCAGATGATGTCAGGACGGCTTTCCTTGATGCGGCGGAAAGCCTCGGTGGTGCCGGGAACGGCCTGGTTGACGATGATGGCCTTCATGGCGGGGTCGTCAGAGAGGTTGACTATCGTCTGGATGGTGGTCTCAAGCTCTTCGGTGAAGTTGTCGGGGTAGATGGCCAGCTTGACCATGTCCTCGCCGTACATCGCCTGGAAGGCCTCCGCGCCGCGGCGGTCATCCTCAGACTGGGAGACGGAGCCGGTGACTATACCGATATGGATGTCATCGCTCTTGGCAGAGCTGTCGCCGCAGGCGCACAGTGCAAACACCATGCACAGGGCAAGAAGCAGTGCTACGATTTTTTTCATGTTTGTCCTCCTTAAATTATTATACCCTCCCGCTCCCCTCTCATCCGCGCCGCGCCGGTATTCAAAGCCCCATCACACTTTATGCAATAAAGTGTGAAAAGCAGGGCCCTGTTTTTCGGCTGCCGCGCCGGATGGACGTGCAGCAATATGGGTACGTTTTCTATTATATTATATATATTTTTTCTAAAGTGTCAATACGCCATTACGTTAAACCAATAAATTTTGACCAAATTCTCAAAATTCTATTAAATTTTACTGAATTTATACTCGGCATAGCGGTGAAAATGCTCTCCCGCGTGCAGCACAGCGGACGGAAAATCCGGGTGATTGGGGCTGTCGGGATAAAATTCCGGCTCTATGGCAAGGCCGGCGTTCTTCCCGTGCGGCGCGCCCATACCGGAGGACGTGTAGACCTGCATCGCCGGGAAGTCCGTAAAAACATCCATGCGCACGCCGCCGGCCTCGACGGTGCAGGCGTGCTCCCCGTTCATCACAAAGCAATGGTCATAGTCGCGCGTGACGCGGCGCAGGGCGTGGAAATCGAAATCCCCCTCCGGCGGCATGACGCGCCCCGTTGGGATGAGCCCGCCGTCCACCTCGAGCCATCCGGCGGAATCTATCCGCATGGAATGGTCGAGCGCGCTGCTGCCGTCAAGGTTGAAGTACATGTGCGAGGTGGGCGCGTACACCGTGTCGGCGTCGCTGACGCCGCCGAAGTCGAGGCGCAGGGTATCCCCGGAGACGGTGTAGGTCACAGACGCGGTGAGATTGCCGGGGAAGCCGTTATCCCCGTCGGGCGAGTGCAGCGTGAAGCGCACGGAGTCATCGCCAAGCACCTCCGCCTCCCAGCGGCGCTTATCATAGGAGTCCGGCCCGCCGTGGAGCTGGTTTGCCCCCTCGTTCGCGGGAAGGATGTACTCCCTGCCGTTCAGCGTGAAGCGCGCACCGGCTATCCTGTTGGCATAACGGCCGATGGCGGCGCAGATATAGGCCGTGCCGTCAAGATAGCCTGCCGCGTCCGGATAACACAGCACCATATTGCGTCCGGCAAAGCGCAGCTCCGTTACCGTTGCGCCAAGCGTCACGACGGAGACGGAAAGCGCGCCGCCGCCGAAGCTGTATTTCTCATATCCGAAGAAATTTTCTCTTTTCATGGCTTTACTCCTTTAAATAACAAATTGATTTTGTCTTTATTTTATCATACCCTATTTGTGCTGAAATTGCAATACTTTGCAGGATTTCGGTATTTTTTTATCAAAGCAGTTGTTGTTAAAAAGCCTAAAAATCTTGTGAAAAACTGTGCAGATTGCGAATTGTTACCGCCGGATAAACTTAGTATAATGTGCGTAGCTGAAAAGAGGCAACATGTTTAAAAATCTTTTTATTATCAAGGAGGTCAGCAAATGCTGAACAACGAGTATCTCAAACGGGTATATGCGGAAGTGGAGAGGCGCGACTCTCATGAGCCGGAGTTCCTTCAGGCCGTCAGAGAGGTTTTTGAATCTCTTGAGCTTGTCGTGGACAAGCACCCCGAATGGGAAAAGACCGGGCTTATCGAGCGCTTTGTGGAGCCTGAGCGCGTTATAGAATTCCGCGTTCCCTGGGTGGACGACAACGGCGTGACGCATGTCAACCGCGGCTACCGCGTGCAGTACAACTCCGCCATCGGCCCCTACAAGGGCGGTCTGCGCTTCCATCCCAGCGTTACCTTAAGC
>ENA-OUQC01000461-OUQC01000461.1-human-gut-metagenome-genome-assembly--contig:-NODE-461-length-29493-cov-4.932468_pt1 | contig 29493 bp, 23 predicted proteins | sample MGYA00237942_ERZ548815 | MGnify/ENA primary metagenome ERZ548815 (study PRJEB26490, sample SAMN05194722) | human gut metagenome | biome: terrestrial biome; feature: human-associated habitat; material... | reverse complement strand
AGGGCAGGTTCTATTGAAACAAAATCTGGGACATCGAACCTCCGGGGTGAGCGGTTGTCGATTGGTCAATTTTTCCTCGTGCCAGAGTAGGGGATAAGGGGCTGTTTGAAAACGCATACTAGTCGTGTGTACTTGTAAACATTACGTTTGCAAACTATGGTGTATCGTAAATTCCGCTGCAAACAGAAACGATTTTCGGAATGGATTGCAACCGCAAATATGAGATGTGATATTCAAAATTCGCAAGTGTCAACGGTTTTCGCTTGCCAATTTTGGTCGTTAGTATTTGTTGACAACGTGTGTAAGTGGTTGATTTGTATGTGTATAGCTGTGCCTTTTGATGAGTGCATAAAAGAAAATACCCGAAACTGGCCTAAATTGGGATTATGGCTGTTGGTAATGGAGTAACCTGTTATACTGCAAGTTGTTGCAGTGTCTGATTGAAACAGATAGTTTAGGATTGCATTTCTCAATTCGGAATGATTTGCCTGCTGTTTGCGTTTTATGGGATGAAAATGCAAACATGTCGATTTGTGGTTCTAAATTTGCGGTTCTGAATTTAATTGATTACATTTGTAGACGGAAAAATAGTAACGAAATCAGTCTATGGAAGAAGAAAATATAGCGACTCGTCTAAAACTCTTTTTCGAGTCTCGAGGTTTGTCATCCTCTCAGTTCGCTGACAGCTGTGGCATTCCTCGTCCGACCCTCTCGCAGATCACCTCCGGAAGAAACAAGAAGATCAGTGACAAGCTGATTGGTCAGGTTCATGCAGCTTATCCATCGCTGTCTGTGATGTGGCTGCTCTTTGGCGAGGGTGACATGATGGTCAGGGATGCTTCAATGCCTGATGAGCAGGGAGAATTGGATGCGAGCGATGAAAAAATAGCCTCCGAGGGTACACAGAGCATGGAAAATGCCAAGGAAATTGCGGTTAATTCTGCTGCAAACAGCTGTATCTATCCGGTAAATCAAGGAGTTAGACCAATTGACCAGCAATCGGCATTGAGGTTGAAAATAGCGGAAACACCTCCAATGATGAAAAAAATCAGCCATATTACGGTCTATTACGATGATTCGACGTTTGAGACGTTCTATCCTCGTAAATGAAGAGGTGTGTTTAATAGTAGACGGCCAATATTGAACACTCGATTATGTTGTTAGCGTTATTGTGCATAGCTGGAATAGTGTGCATGGAGTACATCTTATGCCATACGCATATTTTCTGGCTTGAGGTTTTGAGATTCACTGCCCATGCGGTCGTATGTGGTTGCATATTTCATTCTCGATGCAGATAATGAGTTGGTTGTTTACATTATTGATATGATTATCAGTGATATATCGCGTGTGAGCATTAGCCTCAATTGCTGGTCAGAAAAATTATTTGGCTTGCCTTTCCATTCTTTTGGTGGGCTGGATGTCATTTTTCGCTGAATATATTGATTCAATCAGTGTTGTGGTTATATTTGAGATTAATATTTTAGCTGTGTATTGCTGCATCTGGTATATACTGTTCTTCATTTTTTGTTCAAAGCATGAATCATGTGTACACCTCAAATATGTAATTGCCGGTATCGGTAATTATATTGTGAGATGTTTCTTTTAGTATGTTGTTGAATAATTGATATAATAGAAATATGAATGAATTTGGATTAATCGGAAATCCAGTCGGGCATTCTTTTTCAGCAAACTATTTCAATACTAAGTTCGCTGATAGTTCTATTGATGCTGTCTATAATGCCTATCAACTTCAGGATGTTGACGAACTTGCTAATTTGATAAATGATAATCCAGATTTGGTGGGGTTGAATGTTACAAGTCCGTTCAAGCAGCAGGTGCTGAAATATGTCGATGTATTGTCTCCTGATGCAGAGGCTGTGCAGGCAGTGAATACTCTGTATATTCGTCGTAATACAGCATCTGAAAATCATGGTTCAATATTCAAAGGTGTGACCATATTTGGACATAATACCGATATTGAAGGATTCCGAATTTTGGTTACACCTTACCTTGGTGATTACTCCTGTCCGAGAGCGTTGATACTGGGTTCAGGAGGTGCTGCTCGTGCAGTTGCTGCTGCTTTGGTGCAGCTGAAGGTGGATTACAGAATTGTATCAAGAAATCCGCAGTCAGACGCTGTATTGTCGTATTCTGATATTGACGATAATCTGATGAGTAATGTCGATATTATTATTGATGCCACACCGCTCGGAATGGGTGTTCATTCTGATGAAAAGCCGCCGCTTGATTATTCCCTTGTCACTGGAAAGCATACCTGCATAGATTTGGTCTACAACCCAGAGGAAACTTTGTTCATGCGCGAGTGCGCGGCACGAGGTGCAAGGGTGTGCAATGGCTTGCGGATGCTGTTCGGACAGGCAGAAGCGTCATGGCGGTTTTGGTGTGATATGTCACGACATGACCGATGAGGCAGCTGTTTGACAGATACCCGTGTATGTTGCCGGCGGCGGCGTTGGCTGTCGGCGTGGCGGTAAGCGCGGTAGCCGAAATCGGGATGGTATGGGCATCTGTGCCGGCGGTTTTGTGCGTGCTGCTCGTCGTTGCATACCTGTTGTGCCGTCGTCGTCCGTCGTTGCTTGCCCGTTTTCAGCCGTGGAAATATGTGCTTGCAGGATCTGTGTTTGCTGCGCTCGGTATGGTCATTGACGATTTCAGCAAGCCGGACAATGTGGATTTCGAGTATGACGACTTGCCGTATTATGTATATGGCGAGGTCGAGGAGGTTAGGACTATGACATACGGCGACAGGATGGTGGTGCGACTTGAGGGGATGACAGAGCCTGACGGTACGGGCAATGTGCAGCTGCACAATATCCGCGTGTTGCTGACGTGCAGTGACGGCATATTTGCTCCTCATTCGCGGGTGCGTTTCGTCAACGGATTGAAGCGCATAAAGGACAATCCGAATTACCAGAACGCCGGTTATGTGTCTTACCTTGCGCGTCGAGGCATACTGTGGCAGCAGCGTGTGGAAGACGGCGAGTTTGCGATGCTTGACCCTTGCGAGGACTTCTTTGCCCGCTGCGAGCGGCTGCGGACAGAGGCCGAGATTGTGCTGGAAAAGAGCGGCATAGGCAAGCCGACTGCGGCGTTTCTCGAGACGCTGCTGCTCGGTGATGACGACACCGTATCTCCCGATGACAAGGAGGTGTTTTCGGATGCCGGCATATCGCATATTCTCGCTGTAAGCGGTCTGCATATAGGCATCATCTCCGCGCTGATATACCTGCTGACCGCGCCGCTTGTGCTTGCCGGTGCGCGGAAATTCCGATACGGTTTGGTGATAGTTATGATATGGTTGTATGTATGCCTTAGCGGCTGGCATCTGTCGGCAGTGCGTGCTGCGGTAATGATAACGGTGGTTCTCGGTGGCTATATACTCGACCGGCGGCATACGTCGTTCAACGCCCTGTGCTTCGCGGCGTTGCTTATAATGCTTTTCCAGCCGAGGGCGTTGTTTGATCCGGGTATGCAGTTGAGTTTTATCTGTGTCGGTTCGCTCGTCGCGTTCGGCTCATACGCCACTAAATCGAAGGTGCTGATGCGCCCTGTCGTGCGGACTGTGGTCTCTACGCTTGTCTCCTCAATTCTTGCGGTGTTCGGCTCGTGGGCGTTGCTTGCGTACTATTTCCATTCGTTCTCCACAGTGTTCTTGCCGGTCAACTTTGTGGTCTTACCCCTGTTGCCGTTGTATTTGGTGGTGGCTTTGCTGCATTTGCTGATGTATTCATTAGGCGTTGGCATGGAGTGGACATCGACAGTGCTTGACACTGGCTACGGCTGGCTCATAGAGGGTTGCCGCCATGTTACGGCAGGTACGGTGGTTCAGCTGTGGGTGGGGTGGATAACGCCGGTGTTGTGGCTCTCCGGGCTTGCCCTGCTGGCTTATTCCGTCAACGCACGGCGCAAGTGGTGCGGTGTGGTTGCCGGCGGTTTCTTGGCGTTTGCAGTTGCTACGGTGTGGCTGTTTCCAGGCGACAAACCAGCGGACGGGCTCATAATCCGCGACAGCCGCTCATCGGTTGTCATCGCGTCATACAGCAATGGGCAGGAGACGGTATGTGAAAGCCGCATCGGGGCGGAGACGGCTGTGAGGGTATGCGGCAAGGAGATACGCATCGCAGGTGCTGACGACGCACGGCATCCGCATCTGCTGCGCGGCTGCGACATACTCATCATTGCAGACGGCTCGCGTGCAAAACTCGCGGAACTGCAGCAGTCATACAGGCCACGGCAGATAGTGCTGCATACGTCGCTGTGGGATAACCGCCGTGACGAACTGATGCAAGAGGCGAAACTTGCCGGTGTTGAAGTAACAGACATGGACGATACCGGGGCAGTGCAGTTCCTCGACCGCCCGAAGCAGTGAAGCCGCGTTGTGTAATTTTTGACAACATGAAATGGTGTAATCGTACACTACTATAATAGCAAATCAGGGTGCGGAATTGTCTCCGCGCCCTGATTGTATTGTGGGTTATGTGTCAGAATCGGTTCAGCTCGTTGGCTGAATTGATGACACAGCAAGTTTTTACTCTGCGAGTTCCGAGTCTACAGCGGGTGCAACCGGCTCTTCAACGGCGGGAGCTGCAGCTTGGAACTTATTGACAGCAGCCTGGAACTTATCCATTGCTTCTTTGAAGTCCTTGTCGTTTTCGTCGAGTTTTGCAAGTTCAGGATTCTCTTCCTGAAGTTTTGCCAAGTCGCCGATCAGCTGGAGTGAAATCACACCTGCTTCATCAGCAGTCTTTGCTTTTTCTACCTTTTCGGTAGTTGCATTGATCATGTCGATGGCTTTCTGCTTTGCTGACTTCTGGCAAGAGCCGAAGAACAGCACCATTGCTGCACAGGCAGCGAAAATGAATTTTTTCATGATGGGTTGGTTTTATTGGTTAATACTGTCAGACGAAGTTGTTTCGTCTGATTTGTTTTTAGCAGGAACTGCATTTTTGAGATGCTTGTCGAGGAAGTTGAAGAACACTCGCTGCCAGAGGATTGCGTTCTGGGGCTTGAGTATCCAGTGGTTTTCGTCCGGGAATACGAGCATCTGTGCGTCGAGGCCGTGCATCTTGGCTGAATTGAATGCCATCATGCCCTGCGATGCGAGGATGCGGTAGTCGAGTTCGCCAACGGTGATGAGTATCGGGGCGGTCCACTTGTCAACGTAGAGGTGGGGAGAGTTGCTGTATGTACGCTGTGCCACGGCGTTGTTTTTGTCCCATGGTGCGCCGCCGAGGTCGAAGTCTGCGAACCACATCTCCTCGGTCTCGCAATACTGAGCCTCGACATTGAAGATGCCGGCGTGTGCGACGAGTGCTGCAAAGCGGCCGTCATTGTGACCGGCGAGCCAGTACACGGAGAAGCCGCCGTAGCTTGCGCCGATTGCGCCGATGCGGGCCGGGTCAACGTATGGCTTGGTTTTCATGTAGTCAACGGCTGCGAAATAATCCTGCATATTCTGGCCGCCGTAGTCGCCGGAAATCTGGCGGTTCCACTCTTCGCCGAATCCCGGTACGCCGCGTCGGTTGGGCGCGATGACGATATATCCGTTGGCAGCCATGATCATGAAGTTCCAGCGGTAGCTCCAGAACTGGCTGACAGCAGACTGCGGGCCGCCCTGGCAATAGAGCAGCACTGGGTATTTCTTGTTGGGGTCGAAGTCTGGCGGCAGGATTTCCCATGCGGTCATCATCTTGCCGTCGGTGGTCGGCACCATAGCCTTTTCGACCTTGCCGAGCTTGAGCTGTGCGAGCAGCTCCTTGTTGATTTCTGTCACGTCCTTGGCCTGTCCGTTCTCGATGAGGCATACCTCGTTGGGCCGCTGCATAGAGTGGCGCATTGCAAGCACCTTGTCGTTGCCCACAGGGCTAACGCCTACATAGTCCCACTGGCCGGAAGCGAGGGTGTCAATCTTGCAGGTCTGCGCGTCGATGCGGAACACCGGCTGCGTGCCCTCATAGTAGCCGTTGAAGACGATGGCCTTGCTGTCTGGAGTCCAGGCGAACCCTTCGGGCCAGTAGTCCCAGCTCTCTGTCAGGTCGCGCTGTTGCTTGGTCTGCATATCGAGCACCATGAGGCGTTTTTTGTCGCTCTCGTATTTTGCGGTCTTCATGCTCAGCCAAGCCAGCGACTTGCCGTCGGGCGAGAATTTCGGGTCGGTGTCATAGCCCGGGTTGCCCTCTGTCAGGTTGACGGTCTTCTTCGACTCGATGTCATACTGGTATATGTCAGAGTTGGTCGAGAAAGCGTAGTCCTTGCCGGTGAGTTTGCGTGACACGTAAACGAGCGACTTGGAGTCGGGCGCCCAGGCGAAAGACTCTGCACCGCCGAAGGGCTTCATCGGGCACTCAAACGGCTCACCCTCCATGATGTCAATTTCGCCGGAAATCTTGCTGCCGTCGAAGTCTGCCAGGTAGGGGTGGGGCAGGTCTTCTACCCACTCGTCCCAATGCTTGTACATCAGGTCGTTGATGAGGCGGCCCGTGGTTTTCTCGAGGCCTTTGTAGAGTGTTGAGTCGGGCTTTATCTCGATTGACGAGCCGAAGATGACCTTCTTGCCGTCAGGAGAAATCTCGAAGCAGGACACGCCGCGCTCCACCGCGCTGACGCACTTCTGCCCTGAGCCGTCGGCGTTCATGACGAAAATCTGCGAGTTCTCGGTTTTCTTGTCATATCCGAGGTATGCGATTTTGTTGCCGTTGTCTATCCATCGGACGTTTGATTCGGACTTCGGGGTGTTGGTGAGGCGTTTCAGGTCCGAGCCGTCGATGTTGGCCCGGTAGATGTCTGCGTTGCCCGTGTTCTCCTCGATGTTTTCAAATGCGATAGTGAAGATGAAGGACTTGCCATCGGGCGAAGCCACAGCTTCCGACACACGGCCGAAAGCCTCGAGGACTTCCGGCGTGAGCTTCCCGTCCACGATGTCCACCTGCGGACGCTGGATGCCGTCACCTTCCGTAGCTGCGCTCTTGCACCCGGTCAGGACGGCCGGCAGCATGAGTGCGCATAGACTGATGTGTGATTTGTTCATATATTCATTTAGGTTTGTTCCCTTGTTTGTCGGCTCTTCCGGGGAAGAGCCTGTTTGTCCGTTGCTTGCATAAAGAGATGTAAGCGCAGCACAATGCAAATTTAATCAATATTTCCCACTCAGCAATGCCATTGCGCATAAAAGATGAGGCGAAACCCGCAAAAACGCGGATTTCGCCTGCACTGTGTGTGGGAGTGTGCCGTTATTTGTTGATCGGCGTAGCCTCTTCGGGCTGGTCCGGGGCGATGAGCTTGTAGCCCTTGCCGTGGATGTTGATGATTTCGATGTTGGGGTCGCCCTTGAGGTGCTTGCGCAGCTTGGTGATGTATACGTCCATGCTGCGGGCGTTGAAGTAGTTGTCGTCGATCCAGATGGCCTTGAGGGCGAAGTTGCGCTCGAGTATCTGGTTCATGTGCGAGCAGAGGAGGGTGAGCAGCTCGGACTCCTTGGTAGTCAGCTTCTGTATGCGGCCCTCGATGGTGAGTGTCTGCTTCTGGGTGTCGAAGGTGTAGTTGCCTATCTTGTACATCGTCACCTCTTTGTCCTTCTTGCCCTTGACGCGGCGGAGGATTGCGCCGATACGGAACACGAGCTCTTCCATAGAGAAGGGCTTGGTGATGTAGTCGTCAGCGCCGATTTTGAAGCCCTCGAGCACATCGTCCTTCAGAGCCTTGGCGGTCAGGAAGATGATAGGCACCTCGCTGTTGACGTTGCGGATTTCCTGTGCGAGCGTGAAGCCGTCTTTCTTGGGCATCATCACGTCGAGCACGCACAGGTCGTACTTTCCTTTCAGGAAGGCCTTGTAGCCACGGTCGCCGTCGGGGAGCAGGTCGGCGTTGAACCCTTTTGCCTGGAGGAACTCGCGGAGCAGCATGCCCAGGTTCTCATCGTCTTCGCAAAGAAGAATTTTCAGTTTTTCATCCATAACTCAAATATTTTTGTGCCGGCATAATATACCGCAGCGTGTGTTGTCTCTTGATAGTATAACAACAACTGATTGTCGATTATTATTCTCTCCGGCGTGTTTGTGATTATTTTTCGTTGTTTGTTGATTTATTTGTTTTGCTGTCGTTGTCGTGCAGGGGCAGGGTGATGATGAATGTCGTGCCCTTGCCCAGCTCGCTTTCGACTTCTATTTTGCCGTTGAATAGCGTCACCATCTTCTTGACGTATGCCAGTCCGAGGCCGAAACCCTTGACATCGTGGCGGTTGCCGGTATGCACACGGTAGAATTTCTCGAAAATGCGTTTCTGGTCGTCCTTGCGTATCCCTATGCCGTTGTCGCTGACGCTGATACGTATGGATTTGCCCACATTCTCAGTCGTTATGGCGAGCTGAGGGTTGACATCCTCGCGCATATACTTGACGGCGTTGTCGAGCAGGTTGAAGATGACGTTTGTGAACTGCATCTCGTCTACCCACACCACGGCGTTGTCGGCAGACTGGCGGTATTCGAGCGTGCCTCCGAATTTTTCCACCTTTATCTTGAACGTGTTGACCACGTTGGTTATCACCTCGTCGGCATCCACGTCCTTGAATTTGAGCGCGGCTATGCTTGAATTGTCAAACACTGACATTTGCAGCACTTTCTCGACCTGGAAGCGGAGACGCTTGGCCTCTACGCCGATGACGTGCGACATGTTTGCCAGCGTTGCGGGCGACTTGCGCACCGAGTCGTCGTTGAGCATCTGGGCCGCCAGCGAGATGGTCGATATGGGGGTCTTCAGCTCGTGGGTCATGTTGTTGATGAAGTCGGACTTCATCTCCGTGAGCTTCTTCTGCCTGAACGCCATGATGATGGTGTACAGGAATATCACCAGCAGTATCAGCGTGAAGGCGAGCGAGGGGACAATGAACTTTACCGACGAGTAGATGTAGTTGTGCTTGGTCGGGAACTGCACTTTCAGGTGGTACTTTGTGGTCGAGTTGGGGAACAGGGCCTGTTCGTAGGTGTTCTCCTTTGACGCTGGGTTGTAGTGGCGTGTCGAGTAGAGCGCAGCGTCCTTGCAGTCTGTTATGGCAAACGAGAAGGGGAGTTCCCCCAGCCCGTTATTGGCGAGTTCTGTCGAGAGGAAGCTCTTGATGACCGTAGAGTCTGCGCGTTCTATGAGCGGCCGTGACCCCGAGTCGCGCAGTATGGTGAGTATCACCTCGTCGAGCAGACCTTTTTGGTACAGATACTGTCCGCGCAGCACTTCGTGCATGGTCTGGTATCGCGAGCCTATGTCACGCGGCTTGTCGGGAAACTTTACCTTGTCCGGGTCGCGCTTCGAGCGGTCCACTTCGGAGGAGAGGGTATAGTTGGTCACAGTCCCGTCGGGGCTGACAATAGAGTATTTCAGATTTGTGTTGTACGGGCCAGGAGGACCGTAAGTCGTGTTGACGAGGCTTGCCTCGAGGCTGTTCACATCCTGTTCGAGATAGTACAGTGTCTCCTGTTTCTCGAGGAAATCGGCGGTGGCGTTGAGTGACCGCCTCACGTTGTCGGAGAACTGCTCGTTGCGCATCTCGACCATCTTGTCCAGGTAGGTCATCTGGAAGTAGAGCAATGAGCAGAACGTGATTGCCATAATGACGGCAAGCAGCCATATAGTGGATTTTTTCATGCCTATAAATCCTTTATTCAGCCATAGTTGTTTTGCGGGAACGCGGCTGGGCGGTGCAATCGGCAAGCCGTGTTAATTCCCAAGTGCAAAATTAACACTCAAATGTGAATACGCCAAATAATTCGGCTGAAAAATTTTGCCCTTGCCCATTTTTTTTTGTTGAACCACATAAATCGGCGCGTTTTAGGGGTGTGTTTTGGGCAAATACGCCGATTATTTGTATCTTTGCAGTTTCAGAATTACCGCATATTTTATGTCGAACAAAATATTGTCCTATGTATTAATGTGCCTTGCGGCGGTGTCGTTTGTGTCATGCCACCACAGCAGTCAGGAAGAACCTATAAACGAGGGTATCGGTCCGGACGATGAATTGCCCGCACCGCAGCCGCGAGCCAAGCGCACAATACTTATCTATGCCATAGCCGCCAACAGCCTGTCGTCAAACCTTGACAACGACATGAACGAGATACTGCAAGGCGCAGCACAGGTAGACCTTGACAATTACCGTCTGCTTATATATAAGGTGCAGACTGACTATACCACCGAGAACAACCGCTCGAAGCCCGAGCTGGTTCAGCTGGTCAAGACCGCGTCGGGCTACGGCTACAAGACTGTCGCGAAGTACAACAGCAAGTACCCCTCGACGTTGCCCGAGCGCATATCCACGGTCATCAGCAATGCAGTAGCGGTAGCTCCCGCTGACGAGTACGGTATCATCTTCTGGTCACACAGCGACGCTTGGCGGCCGTCACCCACATGGACTGACGATGTGCGCCGCTCCTTCGGGCAGGACTTTGACGCGCAGACACGCACATATTACTATTGCGAGACGGCAGACCTTGCCGATGCAGTGCCTGACGGGTTGGCCAAGTTCATCTGGTTTGACTCGTGCTATATGGCCAATATCGAGAGCGCATACGAGTTCCGGGGCAAGTGCAGTTACTACATAGGCTCGTGCACGGAATTGTGGGGCGCGGGCATGCCGTATGACATTACGCTGCCGATACTGTTAGGTGAGAAGGGAGATGTGGTGCGGGCCGCCAAGGCTACATTCGACTACTACAACGACCGCAACAAGGTGGTCACAATGAGCGTCATGGACATGCAGCACATTGAGCGCATGGCAGATGCCTCGGCTGCCGCGTATGCCGGCTTCCAGCCGCTGCCGCAGGGTGTAAGCCTCCAGGTCTATTCTCGCGGCTCGTACTCCTCGCCGCTGTATGACTTCGGCCAGTACACGCGCATGGTGGCAGACTGCAACGGCAGCGACATATCCGCGTTTCAGCAGGCACTCGACGATTTCGTGGTCTATGCAGCCGCGTCGCAATATGATTTCCGTGGTGTGCGGATAGTCCCTGAGTATTACAGCGGACTGTCGTGCCACGTCTACCGGATGTCAGATTCTCGCGATGACCGTATGTACCGCACGCTCGACTGGTACAGGCGCGTGTATCCCAATGACGACCCAATTTACGAATAACCCCAATCACGATACCGTATGTTTTCACTTAATATGATTACCGCCCTGATACAGCAGGGGCAGGAGATCCCGACGGCGCCGATAGCTGAAGAGATAGAGAAGGGGACGGATGCCATACGGGCATTCGGCAACCTGAGCATCGATGATGCCATATCCAAGATAGTCAACTCGATGGTGGATTTCGCCTTTCAGCTGCTCATCGCGGTCGTGGTGTTCTACATCGGGCGTTTCATAATCGGCAAGATATACCGGATGGTTCACGCTGTCATGGTCGGCAGGAACATGGATGCCTCGCTCACCACGTTTGTCCTGTCGCTCATACGTATAATACTGTACTTCATATTGATTGTGACGATAGTGAGCATCCTCGGCATCGAGACCAGCTCGTTCCTCGCCCTGTTTGCCTCTGCCGGTGTCGCTATCGGCATGGCGTTGAGCGGCACGCTTCAGAATTTCGCCGGCGGCGTGCTGATATTGCTGCTCAAACCCTACAAGGTGGGTGACTACATAGCCGCACAGGGGTATGAAGGCACTGTCAAGGAGATACAGATATTCCATACTGTCATAAACACCATTGACAACAAGGCCATAATAATACCCAACGGAGGGCTGTCAACCGGGTCAATCAATAATTACAGCCTCGAGCAGTACCGCCGCGTAGACTGGACGATAGCCCTGAGCTACGGCACAGACTATGAGAAGGCCGCACAGGCGATACGCGAGATTGTGTCTTCCGACGAGCGTGTGGTGGAAAAATACATCGAGGACGACATGGGGAAACGCCACCAGCAGCACATTGAGGCGGCCATCGAGGCTGTCGTCCCTGCCGATGCCGCCTCCGACGAGGAGAAGAAGCCCTCGTGGTGGCAGCGCATTCGTCTGCATCACCGCAAGCGCAAAATCAAGCAGGCGTTGCAGTCGGAAAGCACGCCCAATATGATATTGCAGCAGAAGAACTGCTCGCCCTTCGTAGGGCTTGCCGAACTCGCTGACAGCAGCATCAACATCACCGTTAGGGTGTGGACACACATATCTGACTACTGGCCTCTCTATTTCGAGATGAACCGCCGTTTCTATACCGAATTGCAGCAGCAGGGCTTCTCGTTCCCCTTCCCGCAGATGGACGTACACATAGACCACCAGCCATGAAATTCAAGATAACATCTGAATATTACCCAACCGGCGACCAGCCGGAGGCCATTGCCGAACTGTCGAAAGGCGTGGAGAAGGGGTTGCCGTACCAGACACTGCTCGGTGTCACCGGCTCGGGCAAGACGTTCACCATGGCCAATGTGATACAGCAGGTGCAGCGGCCTACGCTTATCCTCTCGCACAACAAGACCCTTGCAGCGCAGCTCTATGCCGAGTTCAAGAGCTTTTTCCCGGACAATTCCGTGCAGTATTTCGTCAGCTACTATGACTATTACCAGCCCGAGGCATACATACCCTCTTCGGACAAGTACATCGAGAAGGACCTGATGATCAACGACCGCATCGAGCAGCTGCGTCTTTCCACAGTAGCGGCATTGCTGTCGGGGCGCAGGGACGTGGTGGTCATTTCGAGCGTGTCCTGCATATACGGTATGGGCAACCCTCGTGACTTCGAGCAGAATGTGATACGCATATCCGTGGGGCAGCGCATAGCCCGCAACGCTTTCCTGCGCCGCCTTGTGGATTCGCTCTATTCGCGCACTGACATACCGCCTGTCAACGGACAGTTCCGCGTCAAGGGCGACACGGTTGACATTATGCTCTCGTTTGAGGACATACAGCTGCGTGTCATATTCTGGGGCGACGAAATCGAGAAGATACAGACAGTTGACCCGCAGGACGGCACGGTGCTTGACAACCACGAGGGCTTCAACATTTACCCGGCAAACATATTCGTGACGAGCAAGGAGCGCATGGCGTCTGCCATCGACCAGATTACGCTCGACCTCGGCGCACAGTGCGAGTTTTTCCGTGGCGAGGCTCGCGAGGCGGAGGCGCAGCGGCTGTACGAGCGTGTGACGTATGACGTGGAGATGATGAAGGAGCTGGGGCATTGCACCGGCATAGAGAACTATTCGCGCTATTTCGACGGCCGCAAGCCCGGTATGCGCCCCTTCTGCCTGTTGGACTATTTCCCGAAGGACTACCTGACCATAATCGATGAGAGCCATGTCACGTTGCCGCAGATACGCGCAATGTACGGCGGCGACCTCTCGCGCAAGATGAACCTGGTGGAATACGGTTTCCGCCTCCCTGCCGCTCTCGACAACCGCCCGCTGAAATTCGAGGAGTTTGAGGAGCTGACAAACCAGGCCATATACGTCAGCGCGACGCCGGGCGACTACGAGCTGATGCAGACAGAGGGCGTGTTTACCGAACAGATTATCCGCCCGACGGGACTGCTTGACCCCGAGATAGAGATACATCCATGCATGGGGCAGATAGACCATCTCATGGAGGAGATACAGAAGCGCATAGAGGCTGGAGAGCGCACGCTGGTGACGACGCTGACCAAGCGCATGGCGGAGGAACTCGACGCGCATCTGCGCAAGTGGGGCGTGAGCAGCGCGTACATACACAGCGACGTGGACACGCTCGACCGCATACAGATACTCGAGGATTTGCGCAACGGCGTGTATGACGTGCTGATAGGCGTGAACCTGCTGCGCGAGGGACTTGACTTGCCGCAGGTGAGCCTCGTGGCGATACTCGATGCCGACAAGGAGGGCTTCCTGCGCAACCGGCGCAGCCTCGTCCAGACAGCAGGCCGCGCCGCGCGAAACGTCAACGGCAAGGTAATAATGTATGCCGACAAGATGACCGACTCCATACGCATGACCATAGAGGAGACCGAGCACCGCCGCGCCAAGCAGATGGCGTACAACCGCGAGCACGGCATCACGCCGCGCCAGATCGTCAAGACCAGCACGGCGGCTGACCTGCTCGACCAGTACGAGCCTTCGGCCGAGAGCAAGGTCCGCACCGCCTGGCGCAAGGACAAAGTCGCTTCACACCCTGTGCATATTGAGCCGCGCCCGTACATAGAGGTGGAACAACCCGATATTGTGGCGGCTGACCCGGTAGTGGAATACATGGGTGCATCTGACATGGAGGCTGCCATTGAGAAGCTGAAATCGGCTATGGTCGAGGCTGCCAAGCGTACTGACTTCCTCGAGGCGGCGAGGCTGCGCGACGAGATGCTGTCGCTGCAGGAGCGGCTTGATGCCGTTGCCGCTGACAGCAAATGAACTACGGCATGAAGGACGAAAAGGGCATGAGACATACACACGGCGCGGCAGCAGCGGCCGGCGCATACCGCAAGACGGATTTCCTCCCTACGTCGCGTGACGAGATGGACGCGCTGGGATGGGAGCAGGCTGATGTCATACTGTTCAGCGGCGATGCATACGTGGACCACCCCTCTTTCGGCGCAGCGGTCATCGGGCGCGTGCTTCAGGCTGAGGGTTACCGCGTGGCGATAGTGCCGCAGCCCAACTGGCGCGACGACCTGCGAGATTTCCGCAAACTCGGCGAGCCGCGCCTGTTCTTCGGAGTTTCCGCCGGAGCTATGGACTCCATGGTCAACCACTATACTGCTGCTCGCCGGCTGCGCCATGACGATGCCTATACTGCCGGCGGCCGGCGTGGCGCACGTCCTGACTATCCTACGATAGTCTATACGCAGATACTCAAACGCCTGTTTCCCGATGTGCCTCTCATCGCCGGCGGCATAGAGGCCTCATTGCGCCGTGTCTCGCACTATGACTATTGGGAAGACCGGCTGCGCAAGCCAATACTTGCCGACTGCGCTGCTGACATGATAGTCTACGGCATGGGGGAGAAGTCCATTGTCGAGATAGCACGCCGCCTCGATGCCGGCGAGCGGCTGCCTGACATAACAGATGTGCCGCAGACGGTGTTTTTCTCTGCTGACAGGCCGGCGGCGGGCGACATTGTGCTGGCTTCATACGAGGACTGCTTGAAGGACAAACGGCTGCAGTCCCGCAATTTCCGCCATGTAGAGGAGGAGTCAAACAAATACTCCGGCGCGGTGATGTGGCAGAGTGTAGGCGGCCGCAACATACGCATCAATCCCATGTACGCGCCGTGGACTACGGAGGAGGTAGACCGCTCGTTTGACTTGCCCTATACACGTGTGCCTCATCCTCGCTACAAGGGGAAGGCTATCCCGGCTTACGAGATGATACGCCACTCGGTGTGCATGCACCGGGGCTGTTTCGGAGGCTGTGCCTTCTGCACCATCTCGGCTCATCAGGGGAAATTCATCGCTTCGCGCTCCAAGAAGTCGATACTGCGTGAGGTGACGCAGGTCACTTGCATGGATGATTTCAAGGGCTACATTTCCGACCTCGGCGGCCCATCGGCAAATATGTACGGCATGGGCGGCAAGGACAGGCGCGTGTGCCGCAAGTGTGTGCGCCCGTCGTGTCTGCATCCGCGTCCCTGCCCAAACCTGGACAACAACCATGCGCCGTTGCTGGACATATACCTTGCTGTCGATGCATTGCCCTCTGTAAAGAAGTCATTTGTTGGCTCTGGCGTGAGATACGACTTGTCAATGGCACCGAGCGGCAGCTCCAAGGTGGACGCGGTCAACCGCCAGTATAACCGCGAACTGATAGCCCGCCATGTGAGCGGCCGCTTGAAAGTCGCGCCGGAACATACCTCTGACCGCGTGCTTGACTGCATGCGGAAGCCTTCGTTTGCGCTCTTCCGCAAGTTCAAGGAGGTGTTTGACCGCGTCAACCGCGAGGAGGGACTCCGGCAGCAGCTGATACCATATTTCATCTCTTCGCACCCGGCGTGCACTGCCGAGGACATGGCGGAGCTGGCGGTGATAACCAAAGGCCTGGACTTCCATCTCGAGCAGGTGCAGGATTTCACGCCTACGCCAATGACCCTTGCCTCCGAGATATACTATACCGGCATACACCCGTATACCGGCGAGAAGGTGTTCACCGCCCGCACCGATGCGGAGAAACAGGCGCAGCGGCAGTTCTTTTTCTGGTACAAGCCCGAGGCTCGGCAGGGGCTGGAGCGTACTTTGCGGCAGATGCACCGTCCCGACCTTATCGGACGTCTGTTCCCCGGGCCGCCGCGCCCGTTCAACCCCAATTTCCGCAAGCCGAAGCCGCACGGCAAGCATAACCCCAAACGATAGCGACATGAGCGACATTGTTATAGACTACAAGAATGTGGACATAGACCGTGCCGAGAGGCAGGTGCTGAAGGGCGTGACTTTCACGCTCGGGCGCGCCGAGTTCTGCTACCTCGTCGGCCGTGTCGGCAGCGGCAAGAGCTCGCTGATGAAGACCATGTATGCCGACGTGCCTGTGGCAAGTGCCGAGCGGGCGCGTGTCCTCGACTATGACGTTGACACGATACGCCGCAGGGACATACCGTATCTGCGCCGCAAGATAGGCATCGTGTTTCAGGATTTTCAGCTGCTTCAGGACCGTTCGGTGAGCGCAAACTTGCGCTTCGTGCTTGAAGCGACCGGGTGGAAACGCCGTGGCGAGCTTGAGGATCGCATTCGTGAGGTGCTGGACGTGGTGGGGATGGCAAACAAGAACTACAAGATGCCGCATGAGCTGAGCGGCGGCGAGCAGCAGCGCATCGTCATAGCGCGTGCATTGCTCAACAAGCCGCAGCTCATTCTCGCCGACGAGCCTACTGGCAACCTCGACCCGGAGACAGGACGCAACATCGTCGAGTTGCTGCACAGCCTGGTGCAGCGCGGGCATACAGTGTTGATGGCGACGCATAACCTTCAGCTCGTGGACCGTTACCCCGGCCGTGTCATGGAGTGTCATGACCACCGGCTGATACTGCATTGAAAAACAGCTCCGCCGCGTGCGGAGGCATTACAAGATACTGACAGTGAACTTATCAGACAATTCAAAACTTCTTGACGAGGCTGTCGCGCAGCTGTCGCGGCTGCCTGGCGTAGGGGCGCGTACAGCACTGCGGCTCGCCCTGCATCTCCTGCGCGAGGACGAGGAGACATCGCTTGCCCTCGGCAACGCGATAATAGATATGCGCAAGGGCGTGCGTTATTGCAGCCACTGCCATAATATCAGCGACACGGACACGTGCGCCATTTGCGCCGACACGCGCCGCGACCGCTCTGTGGTCTGTGTGGTCGAGAATGTCAAGGACGTGATTACCATTGAGGAAACTCACGAGCATCACGGCGTGTACCATGTGCTCGGAGGCATCATATCCCCGCTCGAGGGGGTATCGCCCTCTGACCTCGAAATTGACTCGCTGGTCAGCCGTGTCGAGGCCGGAGGAATACGCGAGGTGATACTCGCCCTCAGCGCGACAATGGAGGGAGACACCACCAACTACTACATATACCGCAAGTTGCAGCACCTGCCGGTCAAGGTGACTATGCTTGCCCGGGGCGTGAGCGTGGGCGGCGAGCTGGAATACACCGACTCGCTCACTTTGGGTCGCTCGCTTATGAACAGAATACCGTTTTCAGATACCATACACTCATGAACAGACAGGAATACCGGGGAGTCGGCAACGGCAAGGTGCGGCTGCGTGCCCTCGAGCCGGAGGATGTGCCGATGATGTTCGACATCGAGAACGATGTGTCGATATGGCGTTATTCCGAGCGTGTCGCGCCGCTTTCGCGCCACCAGCTGATGCAGTATGCCCTGGACTACGATGCCGACCCCTTCCGCGCCGGGCAGCTGCGCCTTGTCATTGAGTCTGTTGAGGAACAGATGCCTGTCGGCTTGGGTGACTTCTACGAGATTGACGTCAATGCTCGCCGCGCATATCTGGGGCTTGTGATAGGACATGAGTGGCGGGGCAGGGGATTTGCGCTTGCCGCCGTTGACGCGCTCGAGCATTACAGCCGCGACGTGCTGCATTTGCGACGACTTGCCGCCAAAATTGCCTCCGGCAACACCCCGAGCATACGGCTGTTTGAGCAGTTGGGCTATTCGCGCATTGCCGCACTTCCCGAATGGTTCTGCTTCGGTGGCGAGCCGGAGGACTTGTATGTGTATTGCCGCGACTTGGCGGCTGATGTATAATATAGCATCGTCGCCAAGCGTTTAATATAAGATGAAATACGCAAGATTATTCCTTTTTGTGATACTCTGGGTGGCGGTTTGCGCTGTCGCTTACGCCGCCGACGTGAAGATAGGCGGCAAGGTGACGGATGCCGAGGGCAACCCCATTGAGTTTGCCACTGTCCGCATTGGAGGCACTGCCATAGGCACGAACACCGACCTGCAAGGCTACTATTCATTTACCGTAGCGCAGAAGGACACTATTGACGTGATTTTCTCCAGTGTCGGCTTCAAGGAACTAAAGCAACGCCTCATTAAGCCTGAGAAGGAGGTCACGCTCAATGTCAAGCTGATGTCGTCTGACGTGGAATTGCAGGATGTGGTCGTGATGGGCTATAAGAACACCATCAACGGCATGCAGTCCATAGACCGCGAATCGCTCAAAACCTCCCCCGATGTTTCCGGAGGCTCTGTAGAGGCTATGATTTCCACCATGGCGGGCGTGAACTCCAACAACGAGATGAGTTCGCAATATTCCGTGCGCGGAGGCTCGTATGACGAGAACTCCGTGTATATCAACGGAGTGGAGATATACCGTCCGCAGCTGATGCGCTCGGGGCAGCAGGAGGGACTGTCGATCATCAATCCGGACATGGTGGGTAGCATACGATTCTCCACTGGCGGTTTTCCGGCACGCTATGCTGACAAGATGTCTTCTGCTCTCGACATCACATATCGCGAGCCTGAATCTTTTGAGGGAGCTGTGTCGCTCAGCCTCATGGGCGGTTCGCTGGCGATAGGGCAGAACTCCGGCAAGTTCTCGCAGATGCACGGTCTGCGCCTTAAGAAGAACAATTCGCTGCTCTCCTCGCTCGAGACTCGCGGCGAGTACGACCCTCTCTATTTCGACTACCAGACAAACATCAACCTGAAGACTTCGGAGAAGTTCTCCGTCAATTTCCTCGGCAACATTTCGCTCAACAGCTACAAGTTCAAGCCCGCCGACCGCGAGACGAGCTTCGGCACGAGCGAGGATGTCAAGCAGTTCAAGGTGTATTTCGACGGCGACGAGGATGACAAGTTCCAGACATGGCTCGGAGCATTGGCGATGAACTACCGCCCGAGCAATGCCTCCGATTTCACATTCGGACTGTCGGGCTTCATCACTGATGAGCTGGTGAGCTATGACATTTCAGGCGAGTACTGGCTCAACCAGGCCGGTACTTCCGGCCCTGAGGGCGTAGGAGGCGAGCTCGGTGTGGGCAAGTATATGGAACACTCGCGCAACCGCCTGAAAGCGTCGGTGCTGCAGGCTATGCTAAAGGGCAATACTTCCTGGCGCAGCAACCATTTCACATACGGGCTGACATACCAGCACGAATCGTTTCGCGACCGAACACGCGAATGGGAATGGCGAGACTCCTCCGGCTATTCATTGCCGCACCTCCCGGACGGGGTTCACCTGATATACAACCTCGCCTCGCGTCAGGACATCAGCGCAAACCGCCTTGCCTTATTCCTCGAGGATTCCTATTACTGGGACACCGAGAAGGCTCATTTCTCGCTCAACGGCGGCGTGCGCTTCTCCTATTGGGACTTCAACAAGGAGTTCCTTGCTTCGCCTCGCGTCAATTTCACCTTCTCGCCGATGGTCAACAACCGCTGGACGTACCGTCTGGCTCTGGGCATGTACTATCAGTCGCCGTTCTACAAGGAGTACCGGCAGTCGATAACCGATGCCAACGGCAACGCCGTCGTCCAGCTGAACCGCGACATCAAGTCGCCGCGAAGCATACAGGTGGTACTTGGCGCAGATTATACGTTCCGCGCCTTTGACCGCCCGTTCAAGATTACCGGCGAGGCATACTACAAGAATCTCTCTAACCTCATCTCATACGAATATGACAACCTGAAAGTGTCCTATTCGGGCGTGAACGACTCCAAGGGGTACATCATGGGACTTGACATGCGCCTGTTCGGGCAGTTTGTCACAGGCAGCGACTCGTGGCTCTCATTCTCGCTGATGAAGGCGCAGCAGACGCTTGACGGCGTGAAATGCCCGCTCCCGGGCGAGCAACGCTATTCCATCGCTCTTTTCTTCAACGACTACTTCCCGAAATTTCCGAAGCTGAAATTCAGCTTGCGCGGCATCCTTTCCGACGGCCTTACCATGACAGCGCCGCGTGTGTCGCGCTCCACATCGTGGTTTCGCGCACCGGCGTACAAGCGTCTCGACATCGGCGTAAGCTACCAGCTTGTCGGCGCACCCTCCGACGGTGTACGTCCCTACGACTGGCGCAGGCATTTCAAGAGCATTGTCATAGGGCTGGACGTGTTCAACCTGCTTGACATCTCCAACGTCAGCAGCTACTACTGGGTTACGGACGTGAACGACATACAGTACGCTGTCCCGAACTACCTGACACGCCGCCAAATCAACGTCCGCCTTGCCATCGAGTTCTGACCGCATATCGCAGTCCAAGCATAAATGAAGCCCCCGCATCCTCAACGGACACGGGGGCTTCGTCAGTCAGATAGGGCAACAGACCCTTATTCGGACAGGTCTACTGCGTAATATACTTTCTTGCCCGTCGGGTAGATGCCCGATACGAACAATACGTGGTCTGAACTCTTCATTACCTCGTTGTAGATCATCTCGATGTCGTCGGCTGAGTTGATGTCATTGCCGTTGATGTCGAGTATGATGAAGCCGTCCTTGATGCCGGCGTTGCGGAACGCGCCGTTCTTAAGCCCGCTCACCTGCATGCCGTGTGAGATGCCGAGGTTGTTTTTCAGCTCCGTAGACACCTTGACAAACGCGCAGCCGATGCTCGTGAAGTCATTCTTCTTGGCTATCGTGGTGTTGCCCTGCGGGTTGCGCAGCACTCCGCTCTTGGTGTACTTCTTGTTGTCGCGGTAGTATGTTATGGAGATAGTGTCGCCCGGGCGGAACTTGTTGAGCTGCTCCACGAGCTGCGAGCGGTTGGCGATGGTCTGGTTGTTGATGCCGGTTATCACGTCACCCTCTTTCAGCCCGAGTTCCTTGGCTGTGCTCATGTCCTGGACAGACTCGATGTACAGTCCGCTCTTGACAGCCGTGATGTCCTTGTCCTTGGCGAGCTTGGAGTCGAGTTCCATGATGGTACAACCCAGCACTGCACGTTGCACCACGCCGTACTGGCGCAGGTCAGTCATGATTTTCTTTACTATCGAAGTCGGGATAGCAAACGAGAAGCCCGCGTAGCTGCCCGTGTTGCTGTATATGGCGGAGTTGATGCCTATCAGCTCGCCCTTCAGGTTGACCAGTGCGCCGCCCGAGTTGCCGGGGTTGAGTGCCGCGTCGGTCTGTATGAACGACTCTATGCCGTTCACATTGTGCGAACTCCCGAGGCTGCGTGCCTTTGCGCTCACGATGCCGGCGGTGACAGTAGAGTTGAAGCCGAAGGGGTTGCCGACTGCGAGCACCCATTCACCTACCTTGACAGCCTCGCTGTCGCCGAATGCGATAGGGGAGAGTCCCGTAGCGTCTATCTTGAGCAGCGCAAGGTCGGTCGCCTCGTCAGTGCCCACTATGCGTGCGTCGTATGTGGAGTTGTCGTTGAGAAGCACTTCCAGCTTGTCCGCGCCGTCCACCACATGGTTGTTGGTGACGATGTATCCGTCGTCGGTCAGTATCACTCCAGAGCCGAGGCCTGACTGCACAGGCTCGTTGTTCTGGCGGCGTTGCTGTCCGCGGGGCTGTTGGCGCGGCTGAGGCTGTCCGAAGAAGAACTCGAACATGTCGAAGGGGTCATACATGCCGCCGCCGTTGCCGTACTGCTGCTGGCTGCGGTTGCTGTAGCTCTTTATGCAGACCACCGCGTTGACGGTCTTCTCCGCTGCTTCGGTGAAGTCCGTGTCAAATGCCGGTGTCTGTGATGTCCTGATAAACTCCCCTTGATTTTGCGCCGACGCTTCCGGGGCGGTCAGTCCCAGTGTCAGCACACCCATTGCGAGTGAGAATAATGCTTTTCTGTTCATATCAAAAGATAGTTTGTTGTACTTTTCTTCGTTTCTTATCTGTGACGCACAGCCCTCGGCGGCTGTGACATATCCGACTATTAATAAAAGTCAAATATCGCGCCAGCAATAATTTGATTGTCAGCCCATGCCGATGGTTTAATCTTAATTTGCTCTGCTTGTGCCCATTTATGATTATTTGTGCCGTTTTAATGGCGAAACGGTGTTGTGCTGCTCGCTGCGGCTGGCTAACTTTGCCGACATATATACTGCAAGATGAATAAGCACAGCCATGACCCCGAAAAGCATCGTTGCCGTTGGTGCAACACCGCCAACCCCATATATGTCGATTACCATGACAACGAGTGGGGTGTCCCCGTACATGATGACCGCAAGCTGTTTGAGATGCTGCTGCTCGAAACGTTCCAGCCCGGGTTGTCTTGGGAGTGCGTGCTTGGCAAGAGGGAGAATTTCCGTGCGGCGTTCAACGGTTTCGACTGCAAGAAGATAGCCCGTTACGGCGAGGTGAAGGTAGCCTCGTTATTGCAGGACAAAGGCATAATTCGCAATGCGCTGAAAATCAGGGCAACGGTTGCCAATGCAGCTGTTTTTATGGATATTCAGCGAGAATATGGGTCGTTTGACCGTTTCATCTGGTCGTATACCGGCGGCGAGGTCATACGCGAGCATGAGCCGGTGTCTTCGCCGCTGTCAGACCGCATTTCCGCCGACCTGAAGAAGCGCGGGATGAAATTTGTCGGTACGAAGGTCGTTTATTCGTTTTTGCAGGCTGTCGGGATTGTCAATTCTCACGAGCCCGGCTGCTGGCGTTATCATGCAGATGATGCCGTATGAAGACTGTCGGCGACAACGAGGGTTTCGCAGCTGCCGTATATGATGTCGTAGCGCAGATACCGCCGGGCAAGGTGCTGACATACGGGCGCATAGCTGCGTTTGCCGGCTTCCCCGGGAGGGCGCGGATGGTCGGCAGGCTGATGAGCGGCGCGTCAACGAAGCCTGGTCTGCCGTGTCATCGTGTGGTCAACAGCATCGGGCGGCTTGCCCCCTGCTGGCCTAAGCAAGCGGCTCTGTTGCGGCAGGAGGGTGTTGCTGTCAAGGAGAATGGGTGTGTAGACATGAAAAAGCACCTGTGGAAGCCTGGCGACGGCGAGGAGTGACGCCGCTCCTGGCGGATGTTGCGGGCGGTTCAAAGGCGATGTTTCACCACTGCCAATTCTTTTTTGGATAAATATTTTGCCAATCGCCGCTTTAATGCTAACTTTGAAACACAAAACGGCGGTTGCCAAATCGCCCGATTGCAAAGTGGCGCAGCAATGCGCCGACTAACCTTAAATTTCAATAACCGACAAAATACAACAAGACAAATGGAGGATAAACTCGTCAGAACGTGTCTTTATGACCGTCATGTCAAATTGGGTGCGAAGATGGAACCCTTCGGCGGTTTCGACATGCCCATACAGTACAGCACAATCACCGAGGAACACAACGCAGTGCGCCACGCAGTGGGTGTGTTTGATGTCAGCCACATGGGCGAGGTGAGAATCAAAGGCCCGGAGGCTTTCAAGTATGTCATGCACATATTTGTAGGTGATGTCACTGACGCGCCCGACGGCCAGATTTTCTACGGCATGATGTGCTACGAAAACGGCGGCACTGTAGATGACCTGCTCGTATACAAGGTAAACGACAACGAGTATTTCCTCGTAATCAACGCTGCCAACATCGACAAGGATGTCGCTTGGATCAAGGGCAACGCCGAGGGTTACGACGTGACTATAACTGACGAAAGCCCCTACTACGGCGAGGTCGCTGTACAGGGTCCGAAGGCAGAGGAGACTCTCGAGCGTCTCATGGGTCTCGACCTGAAGAGCATTGCGTTCTACAACTTCAAGACTTTCCACATTGAAGGCGAGGATGTTATCATAAGCCGTACCGGATATACTGGCGAGGACGGCTTCGAGGTATACGGAAGCCACGAGTTCACACAGCGTCTGTGGGACAAGCTCATGGAAGCCGGCGTGACTCCCTGCGGTCTCGGTTGCCGCGACACTCTCCGCTTCGAGGTCGGCCTGCCCCTCTACGGCGATGAGCTCAGCGCTGACATTACACCGATTGAGGCAAGCCTCAGTATGTTTGTCAAACTCGACAAGGAGGAGTTTATCGGCAAGGAAGCACTCGCAGCGCAGAAAGCCAACGGCGTGAAACGCCGCATCATCGGTATCGAGCTCGAGGGCAATGCAATTCCCCGTCACGGCTATCCCGTGGAGGTCAATGGCGAGGTTGTCGGCGAGGTGACTACCGGTTACCGTTCTATCTCTACCGGCAAGAGCGTCGCTATGGCCATGGTCAACAAGCCCTACGACAAGCTCGGCACGGAGGTCGAAATCCGCATCCGCAAGAAAACGTTCCCCGGCAAGGTGGTCAAGAAGCGTTTCTACGACAAGAACTACAAGAAATAACAACAGCCGTAAAGCCGCACCTCGTGGCAACGGCTTAATAAACAGCAAACAAATAAAACCATAATATCATGAGCAAGATTTTAGACGATCTCCGCTATGCGGAGTCCCACGAATGGGTGAAACTCGAAGGTGAAATTGCCACTGTCGGCATCACTGACTATGCACAGCACGCACTCGGCAACATCGTGTATGTTGACATGCCCGAGGTTGGTGACGAGGTGACTAAGGATGAGGAGTTCGGCGCAGTTGAGTCTGTAAAGGCTGCCAGCGACCTCATGTCTCCCGTGTCTGGCGAGGTCGTGGAAATCAACGAGGCTCTCGAGGATACCCCCGAGGCTATCAACGCTGACGCTTACGCTAACTGGATCATGAAGGTGAAGGTATCCGACGCTTCCGAAATCGAAAGCCTCCTGGATGCAGCCGCTTACGCTAAAATCTGCGAGGAGTAATTCCGCAAAGCGCGACCATCACTATCATTCTATATCCTATATCATAACAAAGTATCGCAGTCTTGATTGCACTGCGATACTTTGCAGAGGTTATAGAGGGGGCAACCCCGGAAGCCTCTGGCTAACATACCTAATTTCTGATTTTACACATCATGAGTAATAAGTTTATTCCTCATACCGATGCCGACATCCGCGTGATGCTCGACAAAATCGGGGTGAAATCGGTAGATGACCTCTATGGAGATATCCCCGCAGAGGTCATTTTCCGTGATGAATATGACATTCCCTCTGCTATGTCAGAGGTGGAGCTGCGCAAGTTCATGCGTGAACTCGGAGCGAAGAACAAACGTATGACGGTATTCGCCGGCGGCGGCGTATACGACCACTATTCGCCCGCCGTTGTCGCTCACCTGTTGCAGCGCAGCGAGTTCTACACCGCATACACCCCCTACCAGCCTGAAATCTCACAGGGTACGCTCCAGTACATCTTCGAGTACCAGAGCATGATAAGCGAGCTTACCGGCATGGAGGCTACCAACGCCTCTATGTATGACGGCGCGACTGCTACCGCCGAGATGATGTTCATGATGGTGGCTTCCGCACGCAAGAAGAACCGTGTGCTGCTGTCCTCCACACTATCTGACCGCATCCTCGCCGTTGTCCGCACCTACGCTGACTTCCACGGCGTTGACCTCACCATGGTGCCTGAAAAGGACGGCGTGACGGACCTCGCCGCTCTCGACGAGCTGCTGGCTGCCGGCAACGTTGCCGGGTTCATCGCTCCCTGCCCCAACAAGTATGGTATTATCGAGGACTTCTCTGGCGTTGCTGACAAGCTCCATGCTGCAAAGGGCTTCTTCGGCATCAATGCCGACCCCTCGACGCTCGCAGTGTTGCGGACTCCGGCGGAGTGGGGCGCGGATGTCGCTTGCGGCGACGGCCAGAGCCTCGGTATGCCGATGACTTTCGGCGGCCCGTACCTCGGCTACCTCTCATGCTCCAACAGCATGCTGCGCAAGATGCCCGGACGTGTCGTGGGTGTCACCAAGGACGCTGACGGCAAGCGTTGCTACGTCCTCACGCTCCAGGCTCGCGAGCAGCACATACGCCGCCAGAAGGCTACCTCCAACATCTGCTCAAACCAGTCGCTCATGGCTCTCTATGCCACTATTTACATGGCGCTCATGGGACGCGAGGGCTTGAAGGAGGTCAACCGCATGAGCTGCGACGGCGCACACTACCTCTATAACAAGCTCGTCGAGACCGGCAAGTTCACCCCCGCTTTCGACAAGCCCTTCCTCAAGGAGTTCGTCATGAAGACTGACCTCGACATCGATGCCGTTAACCGCCGTCTCGAACAGCATGGCATTATGGGCGGCCTCAACCTCGGCGGCAGCATGGTAGAGTTTGCCGTTACCGAGAAGCGTACCAAAGAGGAGATTGATAACCTTGTTAAACTAATGGTGGAGGCATAAGACATGAAATATTACGATAAACTGATATTTGAACTTTCTCGCGAGGGCCGCAAGGGCTACGAGCTGCCCAAGAACACGTTCAATACCGACGGCGCAAAGGACATCCCCGCAGGATTGCTGCGCAGCGAGGCTCTCAACCTTCCCGAGGTGAGCGAACTCGATGTGGTGCGTCACTATACCAATCTGTCTACCAAGAACTTCGGCGTTGATACCGGTTTCTACCCCCTCGGCAGCTGTACCATGAAGTACAACCCGAAAATCAACGAGGAAATCGCTGCTATGCCCGAGTTCAACGAGATTCACCCCTTGCAGAACCCCGAGACTGTTCAGGGTGCGCTTGAGGTATACTACAACCTCCAGAAGGCTCTCGCCAACCTCGCAGGTTTCGCCGAGTTCACGCTCAACCCGTATGCCGGTGCACACGGCGAGCTGACTGGCCTTATGGTGATGCGGTCATACCACCGCTCTCGCAGCGACATGAAGCGCACCAAGGTCATTGTCCCCGACTCTGCCCACGGCACAAACCCCGCCTCTGCAATGGTGGCTGGCCTCGAAATCGTTGAGGTGAAGTCAAAGCCCAACGGCTCTATCGACGTGGAGGACCTCAAGCCGCTGCTCGATGACACCATCGCCGGTATCATGATGACAAACCCCAACACGCTGGGTATGTTTGAGACCGAAATCATCGAGATTGCCAAGCTCGTGCACGAGGCCGGCGGTCTGCTCTACTATGACGGAGCAAACTTCAACCCGCTGCTCGGCAAGGTGCGTCCTGGCGACATGGGCTTCGACATCATGCATATCAACCTGCACAAGACCTTCTCGACACCTCACGGCGGCGGCGGTCCCGGTTCAGGCCCTGTCGGCGTAGCTGCACACCTGACCCAGTTCCTCCCCAACCCCCGTGTCAAGAAGGGCGACGACGGCAAGTTCTACATCGACTGCGGCAAGGAGAGCCTCGGCTCGGTATCGACATTCTTCGGCAACTTCGGCGTGATGCTCAAGGCCTACGCTTACATCCTCACCCTCGGCAAGGAGGGCATACGCAACGTCGGCCCGATGGCTACGCTCAACGCCAACTATATCAAGGAGTCGCTCAAGGATGACTACCTGCTCCCGATTTCAGGTGTCTGCAAGCACGAGTTCGTGTTTGACGGCCTTAAGGACAAGTCTACCGGCGTTACCACCCTCAATGTGGCAAAGCGTCTGCTCGACTACGGTTTCCACGCTCCGACCATCTACTTCCCGCTCCTCTTCCACGAGTCGATGATGATAGAGCCTACCGAGACCGAAAGCCTCGAGACGCTCGACGAGTTTATCGACGTGATGCACACTGTAGCCCGCGAGGCTCGCGAGACCCCAGAAAAGGTCATCGAGGCTCCGCTGACAACTCCTGTGCGTCACCTCGACGAGACCAACGCCGCCAAGCATCCTATTTTGAGTTACAAAACACTGAAGCAGAATGCATAGTGACCTTATAATCATTGGTGCCGGTCCGGGCGGCTACGAAACCGCCCTCACCGCTGCCAAGCGAGGCATGTCCGTTACCCTCTTTGAGGGTGACAACCTCGGCGGCACCTGCCTCAACCGTGGCTGCATCCCCACCAAATGCCTCTGCCGCAACGCCGAGGTCGTTTCGCAGTTTAAGGACGCGGAGCAGTTCGGCATCGACGACTTCACATTCTCCGTAGATTTCGGCAAAATCATGGAACGCAAGGACGGCATCGTCGCGCAGCTGCGTGACGGCATCGCCATGCTCATGAAGGGCGCGAAGGTGAATGTGGTCAACGAGTACGCCTCATTCCGCGATGCCAAGACTGTCATCGCAGGAGGGGAGGAGTACACTGCCGACAACATCATCATTGCCACTGGCAGCGACTCCCGCTCGCTTCCCATACCCGGTCATGACCTCGACTGCGTCATGGACTCAACCGACCTCCTCTCCATAGACCATATCCCCGAGTCGCTCACCATTATCGGCGGCGGTGTGATAGGCATGGAGTTCGCCGGCATATTCAACAGCCTCGGCTCGCAGGTTACGGTCATCGAGTTCATGAAGCAGATACTGCCGCCCTTTGACAGCGACATATCCAAGCGTCTGAAACAGGCTATGACCAAGAAGGGCGTGAAAATCATCACCTCCGCAGCTGCCAAGGCAATTGCCAAGAACGAGGACGGCGACATCGTTGTCACCTACGAGTGCAAGGGCAAGGAGGAGACAGTCGTTTCCACCGACCTGCTCATGGCCGTAGGCCGTGCGCCGCGTGTTGACGGCCTCAACCTCGAGGCTGCCGGCGTGGAATACACCAAGCGCGGCATCAGCGTAGACGACAATATGCGCACCAACGTCCCCGGCATATACGCCATCGGCGATGTCAATGCGCGTATGATGCTCGCCCACGTAGCCACCTTCCAGGGGCTGCATGCGCTGAACGCCATTCAGGGCAAGGAGGACAGCATCCGCATGGATGTCGTTCCCTCCGCAGTGTTCACAGTGCCTGAGTGTGGCATGGTAGGCCTAACCTCCGACCAGTGCAAGGAACGCGGCATGAAGGTACGCACAGGCCAGAGCTTCTTCCGCGCCAACGGCAAGGCACTTGCCCTCGGCGAGTCTGAAGGCCTCTGCAAGCTCATCTTCACCGAGGAGGGGCTGCTCATCGGTGCGCATATCATGGGCGTACAGGCGGCAGACCTGGCGCAGCAGTGCGCCGACATGATCAACGCCGGCTTCACCATAGAGAAGATGGAAGACGTCATCTTCGGACACCCCACAGTCTCCGAAGTCATCATGTCCGCTGTCCACGCTGTGAAATAACCCGAGGAATTTTATACCCCTATATGCGCGAAGGCGGGTCGTTCAGCCCGCCTTCGATATTTTTATTTATTACTGTCCGCTAAACCACAAAGAGGCATACC
>ENA-OUQC01000460-OUQC01000460.1-human-gut-metagenome-genome-assembly--contig:-NODE-460-length-29503-cov-11.209080_pt1 | contig 29503 bp, 22 predicted proteins | sample MGYA00237942_ERZ548815 | MGnify/ENA primary metagenome ERZ548815 (study PRJEB26490, sample SAMN05194722) | human gut metagenome | biome: terrestrial biome; feature: human-associated habitat; material... | reverse complement strand
GGAAGCGGATGATCTTCGCCCCTACCGGGGCGCTGCAAAGCCCCACCACCGTGTTTCAGAAGGAAACCATGCCGGCGGTGTGCCACGCGGTGGTGCTGTCGGCAGAGCGATAAGGAGGTACTATGGACTATCTGTGGTGTTTTCTCTGCGGCGGACTGCTATGCGCCGTGGGACAGGTGCTCATCGACTTGACGAAGCTGACCCCAGCCCGTATCCTGTCGGGCTACGTGGTGGCGGGCGTGATTTTACAGGCAGCGGGCGTATATCAGCCGCTGGTGGACTGGGCCGGGGCTGGCGCTACCGTGCCCCTGACGGGGTTCGGCTACTCGCTGGCCAGGGGCGTGGCAAAAGCGGTGGAGGAAAAAGGACTGCTGGGCGTTCTCGCCGGCGGGCTGACCGCCACCGCCGGCGGCATCGCCGCGGCGGTGGTGTTCGCCCTTATTATGGCACTTTTGTGTAAGCCGAAAGAAAAGCGTTGACAAATACCCCACAGGGGTATATAATGCCACCATCAAAATATACCCCCCGGAGGTATGCTCTATGGATTGCTGCCATTGTCAAAAGACGAAGCACCGCTCTGACGAGGAGCAGAAGCGCCTGACCCACCGCCTGAACCGGATCGAGGGACAGGTGCGGGGACTGAAGGACATGCTGCAAAAGGACGCCTATTGCCCCGATATTCTCATTCAGGTTTCCGCCGTCAGCGCGGCGCTGAACAGCTTCAGCAAGGAGCTGCTGGCCACCCACATCCGCACCTGCGTGGCGGACGGCATCCGCCAGGGGGACGACGCAGTCATCGACGAGCTGGTGACTACGCTGCAAAAGCTGATGAAATAAGGAGGCGGCGTGATGAAAGAAAAATTTGTGGTGACAGGCATGACCTGCGCGGCCTGCTCGGCCCATGTGGAAAAGGCGGCGGGCTCTCTGCCCGGCGTGAACAGCGCGGCGGTGAACCTGATGCTGGGCACCATGATGGTGGACTACGACCCGCAGCAGGTGACGCCGGAGCAGATCATCTCCGCAGTGGAGAGCGGCGGCTACGGCGCGAAGCGGGCGTCCGACGTGAAGCAGAACGTGCATAAGGAGCAGGACGCGGCGCTTCTGAAAATGCGCCGCCGTCTGGTGTGGTCCATCGTGTGTCTGGTGCCCCTGTTCTATATCAGCATGGGCCATATGATGGGGCTTTCCCTGCCCGGCTTCCTGACGGCCAGCCACCTGACCCACGCCATCTCCCAGCTGGTGTTCTGCGTGCCCATTCTGATTCTGAACCGCAGATATTTCACCGTGGGCTTCTCCCAGCTGTTCCGCCGCAGTCCCAACATGGACACGCTGGTGGCCTTGGGCGCCAGCGCGGGACTGGTGTACAGCCTGATCGAGATGGTGCGCCTTGCGGCGGGACAGGTGTCCGGCATGCCGGAGCTGTACTTCGAGTCGGCGGGCATGATCTGCGCGCTGGTGACGGTGGGCAAATACCTGGAGGAGCGCAGCAAGGGCAAGACCACCGACGCCATTTCCGCCCTGCTGGCGCTGGCTCCTGACAGCGCCGTGGTGAAGCGGGGCGGCGTGGAAGTCACCGTCCCGGCGGAGGATATCCAGAAGGGCGATATCGTGGTGGTGCGTCAGGGCGGCAAGATCCCTGTGGACGGCGTGGTGGTGTCCGGCAGCGGCTCGGTGGACGAGTCCGCCATCACCGGCGAGAGCCTGCCGGTAGAGAAGTCCGTAGGCGACACCGTCACCTCCGCCACCGTGAACCAGAGCGGCTATCTGGAGCTGGAGGCCACCCGCGTAGGCGCGGACACCACCCTGTCCCAGATCGTGAAGCTGATGGAGGAGGCGTCCTCCAGTAAAGCGCCCATCTCCCGTCTGGCGGACAAAATCAGCGGCGTGTTCGTGCCGGTGGTCATGTCCATCGCCCTGATCGCGGCGCTGCTGTGGGCCTTCGTAGGCGGCCAGAGCGTGCAGTTCTGCCTGTCGGTGGGTATCGCCGTGCTGGTGATCTCCTGCCCCTGCGCGCTGGGCCTTGCCACCCCCGTGGCCATCATGGTGGGCACCGGCAAGGCGGCGGAGAACGGCGTCCTCATCAAATCCGCCCAGTCGCTGGAGCTGATGGGCCGGGTCAACACCGTGGTGCTGGATAAGACCGGCACCGTCACCCAGGGCAAGCCCCGCCTGACCGACTGTCTGGCGGCGGAGGGCGTCACGGAGGAGGAGCTGCTGTGCGTGGCGGCCAGCGTGGAGCAGCCCAGCGAGCATCCCCTCAGCCGCGCCGTCACCGAAGCGGCGCGGGAGCGGAGCATCCCCCTGTGCGACGTGGTGGCCTTCACCGCCGTTCCCGGCGGCGGTGTTCACGCGGTGCTGCATGGGCAGAAAATATTCGCCGGAAACGGAGACTTTATGTACCAAAATGGGGTGGATATTGTACCGTTTTCGCACCAGTCTGAGGCGTGGGCCAACGACGGAAAGACAGTTTTGTACTTCGCCGAGGCGGGAAAGCTGCTGGGCATGCTGGCGGTGGCCGACACCGTGAAGCCTGACAGCGCCGCTGCCATTGCCGCTCTGAAGCGCTCCGGCTGCCGGGTGGTGCTGCTGACCGGCGACAATACCCAGACCGCCAACGCCATCGCCCGTCAGGTGGGCGTGGATCAGGTGATCGCCCAGGTTCTGCCACAGGACAAGGCCGCCTGCGTGGAGAAGCTGCAAAAGGAGGGCCAGCTGGTGGCCATGGTGGGCGACGGCATCAACGATGCCCCGGCGCTGGTGCAGGCGGACGTGGGCCTTGCCATCGGCGCGGGCACGGATATTGCCATCGAATCGGCGGATATCGTGCTGATGAAAAGCAGCCTTGCCGACGTAGCTTCTGCCGCAGAGCTGAGCCGCGCCGTACTGCGGAACATCCGGCAGAACCTGTTCTGGGCCTTCTTCTATAACAGCGTGGGTATCCCCGTGGCGGCAGGCGTGCTGTACCCGGCGCTGGGGTTGCTGCTGAACCCCATGATCGCCGCCGCCTGCATGTCCCTCAGCAGCGTGTGCGTGGTGTCCAACGCCCTGCGTCTGCGGCTGTGGAAGCCGAAAACCAAACCCGTCCCCAGCGCCGCCGGCACGGCGGCAGAACATATTGCTGACAATGAGGAGGAACCGACTATGAAAAAGACCGTTACCATCGAGGGCATGATGTGCGCCCACTGCGTGGCGCACGTGGAGAAGGCCCTGACCGCCCTACCCGGCGTGAAGGCCACCGTTGACCTGACCTCCGGCACCGCCGTGGTGGAGGGCGATGTGACCGACGAGGCCATCCGCGCCGCCGTCACCGACGCGGGCTATACCGTAAAGGGCATCCAGTAAAGTGTGATCCATGCGCGAAAGAGGACGGGGACGAAGACCCCGCCCTTTTTTGGCGTGTGGGGGAGTTTCGCCCTGCGGGGCGAGGGGGCGGTCTCGCGCTGCCTTGTAGGGGCGGACGACCCTGTCCGCCCGTATTTGATGCACGCGCAGTGTCTTTGTATTGTCATTGCGAGCCAGTGCTCACACTGGCGTGGGGAGCGATCCGAGCGCTGCCAGTGGCAGATAAAGCAAGCCGCTTTCAAGGCACAACGAGGGCCAATGTCACTGCGAAATTTTGGGCACCGCAACAGGAAATCCGTAACCCTTGCCTCTCCCTTCGGGAGAGGTGGCCGAGCGCAGCGAGGACGGAGAGGGTCGACACGTTAAGAAAATATGCCAGTGGCATATTTTTAGTGTCGATCTCAGCGGCTATGCCGCTGTAGCATCCATCTTGTTTTGCACCGCACCATCTTTTAGTGTCGATCTCGGCAGCTATGCCGCCGCAGCATCCATCTGTGTTTTCACAGTACCATTACGGCGGCAAGCCCTCTCAGTCACCTTCGGTGACAGCTCTCCCAAAGGGAGAGCCAAGGGCGGAGCAGCACCGGCTACCGATAGAATTTCCGTAGGGCGGCCTGCCCTCAGGCCGCCGTGTAGGACACGTACCACCATCGCACACCGTGCGTAGGGGCCGACGACTCTGTCGGCCCGCACGATGCCAGCTGTGACTTTGACAGGGCGGACGCAGCTGCGGAATTCCCTGAAAATAATATCCCCCCACCCGGCTTGCGGGGCGGAGTGATATTTGCTATGCTGGGCACAGAAACCACGAGAGAAAGGAAATCACACCCATGACCATGATGAAACGACTGGCCGCGCTGGTGCTGGCGCTTGCCATGTTGCTGACGCTGGCGGCCTGCGGCGGAGACAATACCGACGGGAACGACGTCCAGAGCGGCGGCTCCACGCTGGTGTACGGCAGCGGCGACTATACCCGCATCAACCCCGCCATGGACGAGCACGGCGAGATCAATGTGCTGCTGTTCGACGGCCTTACCGACCACGACGGCGACGGACAGGTCATTCCCCGTCTGGCGGAGCGCTGGGATTACGACCCCGACACGCTGACCTATACCTTCTATCTGGCGCAGGGCGTTACCTGGCACGACGGCCAGCCCTTCACCGCCGAGGATGTGAAGTTCACCTATGAGGCCATCATGGATCCCGACAACGGCTCCGAGAACGCCCCCAACTACGAGGATGTGACAGATATCACCGTCATCGACGACCACACGGTGTCCTTTACCCTGTCCGCCGTCAACACGGCGTTTCTGGAGTACATGACCATGGCCATCCTGCCTCAGCATCTGCTGGAGGGGGAGGACATGCAGACCTCCGATTTCTTCCGGGCTCCGGTGGGCACCGGGCCTTATAAGCTGGAGAGCTGGGACGTGGGCCAGTCCATTACGCTGGTGAAGAATCCCGACTATTTCGCAGGAGCGGCCAACATCGACACCATCGTGTTCAAGATCGTCACCGATTCCAACGCCAAGGCCATGCAGCTGCAAACCGGCGAGCTGGATCTGGCGCAGGTGACCCCCAAGGACGCCGCGTCCTTTGAAGGGAAAGCGGGTTATACCGTCTATGACATGACCACCTCCGACTACCGGGGCATCCTGTATAACTTCAACAATACCTACTGGCAGGAGAACGCCGACCTGATCCCCGCCATCAGCTGCGCTATCGACCGGCAGGCCATCGTGGACGCGGTGCTGCTGGGCCGGGGCGAGGTGGCCTACAGTCCCTTGCAGCGGAACATCTACAACGATCCCGACGTGGAGCGCTGGGACTATGATCCCGCCCGTGCTGAGCAGCTGCTGACCGAGGCAGGCTGCACCAAAGACAGCGAGGGCTTCTGGCAGCGCAGCGGCCAGCGCATCGGCTTTACCATCAACGCTTCGCCGGACGATCAGGCGCGCATCGACATGGCGCAGGCCGCGGCCCAGCAGCTGCGCTCCATCGGCCTTGACGTGCAGGCCGCCATCCCCGCCGAGGGCATCGACTGGGGCGGGCAGGAGTGCTGCATCATCGGCTGGGGCTCCCCCTTTGACGCCGACGACCACACCTATAAGGTGTTCGGCACCGACAAGGGCGCCAACTACTCCGGCTACTCCAACGCACAGGTGGACGAGGCGTTGACCAAGGCCCGCCAGACCGACGATCCCGCAGAGCGGGCGGCGGCCTACGCCGAATTCCAGCAGGCGCTGGCGGCGGCTCCGGCCTATACCTTCTTCTGCTACATCGACGCCATCTACGTGGCGGCGGACAAAATTCAGGGCATTACCCCCGACACAGTGCTGGGCCATCACGGCGTGGGCATTTTCTGGAATATCTGTGATTGGACGGTCTGATCCCCCTCTCTTTGCGGCGTCCTCCCGGCCCCCTCGTATGAGGGGGCTATCGCCGTGTTATTAAGAGGTTTCGCCCTCCGGCGCGAGGTACTTTTGCCCGTGGCGGCAAAAGTACCCCAAAACGCCATTTGAAACCGTAGGTTTCAAAACTTCCTGCACGCTATGCCTCTTTTGAAATTTGCGGCCTTTTACCACGCGGTCACGGAACACAGTTGATTTCGCTGCGTATGAAGCATCGACTTTCCTCTTGCGCCGCTGCCGCTGACAATCTCAACGGTAGACACTGAAGCGTTGTTCGGCGTAGGAATCAGCGGCAGCGGCGCTGGAGCAGAGACGATCCTTTTACGAAGCGAAAAAGGAAAACCCCTGTGATCGTGCGGTAGGCATTGACAATTACGTACACATTATAGCACGCCCGGAAGTGAAGGAACCGGAGGTTCCTTCCGGTGTTTTTGCCTACTTTTGTCACTGTTGACAAAAGTAGGTCGTCCCCGAGGGGACGAAACTCCACCAAAAGGCTGGTGAACACCATGGAAAACACATTATTGAACATCGACCATCTCTCCGTGTGTCTGGACACCCCCTCCGGGACGGTGCAGGCCGTGCGGGACGTGAGCCTGACACTCCACGAGGGCGAGGTGCTGGCGCTGGTGGGGGAGAGCGGCTGCGGCAAGAGCATGCTGTGCCGCTCCATCATGAAGCTGCTGCCCCAGAACGCCCGCATCACCTCCGGCAGCATCACCGTGAACGGGGTGGACATCACCGCCTACCGGGAGCGGGATATGCGCCGTCTGCGGGGCAAGGTGTTCTCCATGATCTTTCAGGATCCGCTGACGGCGCTGGATCCCGCCATGCCGGTGGGCAGGCAGATCGCCGAGGCCGTCCGCGCCCATAGGAGCCGCATGGAGCGCTCCGCCGTGGACAGCCGTGTGGCGGAGCTGCTGGCGCTGGTGGGCGTGGAGCCCCAGCAGGGAGTGCAGTACCCCCATCAGCTGTCCGGCGGTCAGCGGCAGCGGTGCCTGATGGCCATGGCGTTGGCAGGCGAGCCGAAAATTCTGCTGGCGGACGAGCCTACCACGGCGCTGGATGTGACGGTGCAGGCCCAGATACTGGATCTGCTGCGGGATATCCAGCAGCGGCTGCACACCTCCACGGTGCTGGTGTCCCACGATCTGGGGGTGGTGGCCCGGGCGGCTGACCGGGTGGCCATCATGTACGCCGGACGCATCGTGGAGATCGGCACGGCAGAGGAGGTCTATTACGATCCCCGCCACCCCTATACCAAGGGGCTGCTGCGCTCGCTCCCGGCGCTGGCTAAGCGCCACGGGGCGCTGCACACCATTCCCGGCATGCCGCCCACCCTCATCGACCCGCCGGAGGGCGACGCCTTCGCCTGCCGCAATCCCCAGGCGCTGGCCATCGACTACCGGCAGCAGCCCCCCATGTTCCCCGTCAGCGATACCCACTACGCGGCCACGTGGCTGCTGGATCCCCGGGCGCCCCAGCTGGCGCCCTTGCCGGAAGGAGAGGAGCACTATGTCTGATATCCTGCTGGACGTGCAGCACCTGACCCACTGCTTTCCCCTGCCGGGCAGGCAGACGCTTCGGGCGGTGAACGACGTATCTTTCCAGCTGAAGCAGGGCGAGATATTGGGACTGGTGGGGGAGAGCGGCTGCGGCAAATCCACCGTGGCCCGCTGCATCATGAACGTGTACCGCCCCACGGCGGGGCATATCTATTATGACGGCATCGACACCTGCGACGCCGCCCAGTACCGTGCCAACCGCCGCCGGTTGGAGGCGGAGCGCCAGCTGATCTTTCAGGACTCCACCTCCAGCCTGAATCCCCGGATGACGGCGGCGGAGATCATCGCCGAGCCCATGGCCATTCACCATATGAAGCCGCCCCGGGGCAGTCTGCGGGCAGAAGCCGCCTTTCAGCTGTACTACGTGGGCATGGAGGAGAGCTATCTGGACAAGTATCCGCCGGAGCTGTCCGGCGGCCAGCGCCAGCGTGTGGCCATCGCCCGCGCTCTCGCCATGGAGCCGAGGCTGCTGGTGGCGGACGAGCCGGTGGCGGCGCTGGACGTGTCCATTCAGGCCCAGATCATCAACCTGTTTTCCCATCTGCGGCAGGAGCACGGGTTCTCCATCCTGTTCATCGCCCATGACCTGTCCATGGTGGAGTACCTGTGCGACCGGGTGGGGGTCATGTACCGGGGCAAGCTGGTGGAGCTTGGCCCCACCGAGACGGTGTTCGCTCATCCCCGGCATGACTATACCAAAGCGCTGCTGTCGGCTATCCCACTGCCCGACCCTATTCGGGAGCGCCAGCGCCGGCGGCTGGATTTCGACACCATGACCTTCCGCCGGGACGGCGTGATGGGGGAGGTCGAGCCGGGACACTTTGTCCTGACAGGAGAGGAGGACGGCCAATGAGAGAGAACATCCCTCTGCTGATCGCAAAAAAAGTCCTGATCTTCCTTGTCAGCGTGTGGCTGCTGTCGCTGGCGGTGTTCTGCATGGCCCGTCTCGCCCCCGGTGATCCTCTCAGCGCCTATTACGGCGAGCGGGTGGAGAAAATGTCCGTGGCGGAAAAGGCGGAGGCCCGGACAAAGCTGGGACTGGACGAGCCGCTGCTGGAGCAGTACGGCGTGTGGCTGAAAAACGCCCTCCACGGCGATTTCGGTATCTCCTATAAGTACAAGCAGCCGGTGATGGAGGTCATCGTCCAGCGGGCAGGCAACACGCTGCTGCTGGGTGGCGTGGGCTTTGTGCTGACCTTTTTGGGCGCGCTGGGGCTGGGGCTTCTGTGCGCGTGGTACGAGGATCGCTGGGTGGACAAGATGCTGTGCCGGTTGGGCACGGTGATGAGCTGTATTCCGGAATTCTGGCTGTCCATGATTCTGATCCTGATTTTCTGTGTCTCGCTGCGGTGGCTGCCCAGCAGCGGCGCTTACGCCATCGGCCACGCCGACGATGTGGGCGACCGGATCGTGCATCTGATCCTGCCCATGGCGGTGGTGCTGGCGGGGCACCTGTGGTACTACGCTTACATGGTGCGCAGCCGCCTTCTGGAGGAGGTGCGCTCCGACTATGTGCTGATGGGCCGTGCCACGGGGCTGAGCCGCCGCCGTCTGCTGCTGCGGCACTGTCTGCCCAACAGCCTGCCGGCGTATTTCAGTCTGATGGCTATCTCTGTGCCCCACGTGCTGGGGGGAACCTACATCGTGGAAACGGTGTTCAGCTATCCGGGGCTGGGGGCGCTGTCCTTCGAAAGCGCCCGCTACGCCGACTATAACCTGCTGATGGTGCTGTGTATCCTCACCGGTGCGCTGGTGATCCTGTGCAGCATGATCGCCCAGGGCATCAACCAGCGGATCGACCCCCGGCAGCGGGCTTCTCAGGGGGAGGTGACGGCGCTGTGACGGATCAGGAGCTGTTTTCCGTGGTGGGCATTCTGCCGGAAAAGACGCCCGCCGCTCTGCCCAAGCGGCGGCGGAAGCTGCCGCTTGTCCCCCTTGCCGTGCTGGCGGTGATCGTGCTGGGTTGCCTGTGCGCGCCGCTGCTGACGGGCCGCGACCCCGCCTATATGGATCTTGCCAACTGCGCCGCCGCGCCGTCGGGGCAATTCTGGTTCGGCACCGACACCATGGGCCGGGATATCTTCGCCTGCATCTGGTACGGTGGCCGGGTATCGCTGGCAGTGGGATTTCTGGCCGCCGCCGTGTCCACGGTCATCGCCGTGGTGTACGGAGCCGTCAGCGGCATGGCAGCGCCGTGGCTGGACACGGCCATGATGCGCCTGACCGAGCTGCTGGGCAGCGTACCGTCGCTGCTGCTGGTGCTGTTCTTGCAGGCCATTCTGGGCACTGCCAATGTGCTGAGCCTGTCGCTGGTGATCGGCGTCACCGGCTGGTGCGCCATGGCCAAGGTGGTGCGTACCGAGGTGCGCCAGCTGCGGCACAGCGGCTATGTCATTGCCTGCCGCTGCATGGGCGGCAGCTTCCACCGGGTGCTGTGGCGGCATCTGGCCCCCAACTTCGTGTCCTCTATCCTGTTTATGGTGGTCATGAGTGTGTCCACCGCCATCGCGGCGGAGTCCACCCTCAGCTTTCTGGGCATGGGTCTGCCGCTGGATATTATCTCCTGGGGCAGCATGCTGACCCTTTCCCAACAGGCGCTGAACCGTGGCGCGTGGTGGATCATCGTGATCCCCGGCGCGTTTCTGGTGGCGGTGCTGGTGTGCGTCACCGCCATCGGCGGGTGGCTGCGCCGGGCCTTTGACAGAAGGCAGAGCAATTTGTAACGCTTCGCTTGTCAAAAAGGGCTATGCCCTTGCAGCTTTTTCAATAGACGCAAGCCGGGCAGCCTTGCAAGGCCGCCCGGCTTGCGCTATAATAGAGGAAAAACGGAAAGGGGCAATACAATATGGGACGTGACCGTTGGTATAAGGACATGGTGTTCTATCAGATCTGGCCGCGCAGCTTCAAGGATGGCGACGGCGACGGTATGGGCGACTTGCAGGGCGTGTACGAAAAGCTGAACTACATCAAGAGCCTTGGGGTGGACGGCATCTGGTTCTCGCCGCTGTATCCCTCGCCGGGCGCGGACTGCGGGTATGATATCTCCGATTACCGGGATATTGCGGCGGAGTTCGGCGGCATGGAGTGGTTCAAAAAGGTGCTGGAGGGCGCTCACGCCCGGGGCATGAAGGTCATTATGGATCTGGTGGTGAACCACACCAGTGACGAGCACGAGTGGTTCCAGAAGTCCCGCCGCCGCATCGCCCCCTACACCGATTACTACATCTGGCGCAAGGAGAAGCCCGACGGCAATCTGCCCAACAACTGGGACAGCGTGTTCGAGGGCAAAGCATGGCAGTGGGACGAGCTGCGGCAGGAGTATTATCTCCACCTGTTCGCCGTGAAGCAGCCGGATCTGAACATGGATAACCCGCTGGTGCGGCAGGAGGTAAAGGAGATCCTGCGGTTCTGGCTGGAGCTGGGGGTGGACGGCTTCCGAGAGGACGTCATCACCTTTATCTCCAAGAAGGATGGACTGCCGGACGACCGGCTCATGCCTGCGGCACGGGGTATCCGCCACTATAACCACGGCCCCCATGTCCACGAGTATCTGGAGGAGTTCAAGCGGGACGTGCTGGATCACTACGACTGCGTGACGCTGGCGGAGGCTCCCATGGTCAGTCCCCGTCAGGCACTGAAATACATCGACGAAAAGCGGGGCCAGATGGACATGATGATCCAGTTCCAGAGCATGTGCGCCGACTGCCTGTATACCGACTATGCCCACACTGCCTTTTCCCTGCGGCGGCTGAAGCGGGTGTGGGATCTGTGGCAGCGGAAGCTGCGGGGCAAGGCGTGGAACATGCTGTATCTGGAGAATCACGACCATCCCCGCGTCATCTCCCGCTACGGCAGCGAGCAGTACCGGGAGCAAAGCGGCAAGGCGCTGGCGGCGGCCTATCTTTTCCAGCAGGGCACGCCCTTTGTCTATCAGGGGCAGGAGATCGGCATGACCAACTGGCGGCCTGCCCATACCGATATGTATGAGGACGTGCAGAGCCGCAATTTCATGCCCCATCTTCCGGAGAAGGTGCGGCTGCGTTGGCTGTGGCTGGGCAGCCGGGACAGCGCCCGCACCCCCATGCAGTGGGACGATACGGTCAACGCCGGGTTTACCGCCGGAACGCCGTGGTTCTACGTCAACGACAACTACCGGGAGATCAACGTGGAGGCCCAGGAGCACGATCCCGATTCGCTGCTGAATTTCTACCGCCGTGCCATCGCTTTGCGGAAGCGGCTTCCGGTGGTGCGGGAGGGCAAGTACCGGGATTGCTGTCCGCTGGCGGGGAGCCTTTACCTGTACACCCGCGAGATGAAGGGCCAGCGGCTGCTGGTGGCCTGCTCCTTTACAGAGCGGCCCCTGGTGGTGACGCCGCCTAAGGGGTACGACTTCTCCAAGGGCCGTCTGGTGCTGCAGAACTATCCGGTGGCCGACCCGGCCATCCCGTTTTGCACCCGGCCTTATGAGACGAGGGTGTATTTGTTTGAAGAGTGAATAAGGGGGTGTTTCGCCCTCCGGGGCGAGTCACTTTTGGCCGCTGTCCCAAAAGTGACCAAAAGGACAGCCAGAAACCCAGGTTTCTGGACTTCCTGCGCGCTACTCTCATTACGAATTTGTGACCCTTTACCACACGGTTACAGAAAACAGTTGATATCGTTGCGTATGACGCATCGCCTGTCCCTCTTGCGCCGCTGCCGCTGACATTATCAACGGTAGAACAAACAGTGTTGTTCGTTATTGGTATCAGCGGCAGCGGCGCAGGAGCAGAGACGATCCTTTTAACGGCACGAAAAAAGGAAGTGCCACGTGGACGTGTGGTAAGCACTGCCGCCCTCGTACACGGTATAGCGCGCCGGAGGTGAAGGAACCGGAGGTTCCTTCCGGTGCTTTTGCCTACTTTTGTCACTGTTGACAAAAGTAGGTCGCGCTCGGAAGCGCGAAACTTTCCCTGCGCCGCAGGCACGAAAGCCCCACTCAACGCTCCGTCGGTTGCGCGGCAGCGAACCTTTTGCTACCATGAAGGCGGAGGTGATCCCATGGATCGAGAAATGTTGGGCAGATTCATCGCCCAGAGACGGAAAGAACGGAACATGACCCAGCGGGAGCTGGCGGAGAAACTGCACGTGACGGACAAGGCCGTCAGCAAATGGGAGCGGGGCGCGGGCTGCCCGGATATCTCGCTGCTGGAGCCGCTGGCGGAAGCGCTGGAGCTGAGCGTGGATCAGCTGCTGACCTATCAGACCGCCCCGGCGGAACCGGAAGCGGCGGCGGAGCCCGTCACCTCTCAGGCGGTGCAGGCGGTGCTGGATCTGACGCTGGAGGAACGCCGTGCCCGTCGGCGCAGACGCTGGTTCATCGCTATGGCGGTAACGCTGAGCCTGATTGTGCTGGCGGTGGTGTATGTATTTCTGAGCAGCCTGCAAGCGCGAGGAGATTTGTTCCGCAACGAAAGCAGCACATCACCCGACGGCAGCATCACCGTGGTGACGTATGCCGGCAGCTTCGGCAATCCGTCGGTCAAGGTAACGAAGCCTGCCGATATGCAGCGCCGCTGGGGCGATGGCAGTGTGAATGCCGGTATGAGCGAAGCGTATCCCGATACGAAGATCACCGGCCTGTACTGGTCGTCGGACAGCGCCTATCTGGCCATCGGCCAAAGTGTTCGTGATGAAACGCCCCACCTTGACTGCAAGGTCTGGCATTTCTATCAGGGTACGGATGAGCGGTGGTATGGCGAAGCAGTGGGCAGCATGAGACTCACTCTGGAGCACCTGTGGTATGAGGGGAATGAGGTGCTGAAGGACGCTTTCCCCGCCGTACAGACGGTGCCGGCCAACGGCTATCCCATTTTTGATGTGACCATCGACGGCTGGGACGGTACGGTGCTGCAGGTGAGATGCACCTACACCGGCACCGACAACGAGGAGCATCAGGTGACGGTACGCTATGACGCCGCGTCCAAGCAGGTAGTATCTGCGGAGTAACATAAAAAATCGGTGATGGCAAAGCCATCACCGATTTTTTATGTCATATAAGCGTTAGTCGATGGAGATCGAGGAACTCTTGGGCAGTTTCTTGGCGGCCTTGGGGACGCTGATCTGCAGAATGCCGCTTTCGAACTTAGCGCTGATCTGGTCGGGCTCCACATCCTCGCCGACGTAGAAGCTGCGGCTGCAGGCACCGGCGTAGCGCTCCTGACGGATGTACTTGCCCTTCTTGTCGCTCTCGCTCTTGTCCAGACCCTTGGCGGCCTGAATGGTCAGGCAGCCGTTCTTCAGGTCAATGCTGACCTCATCCTTCTTGAAGCCGGGCAGGTCAATGTCCAGCTCGTAGGAATCCTCCGTCTCGCGGACGTCGGTCTTCATCAGGTTCTTGGCGTGCTTGCCGTACAGGGGATCGCGGCCCTGAGGCACCATCATGCCGAAAGGATCAGAAAAGAAATCATCAAACAGATTTTCACCAAAAATGCTAGGCAACATAAGTCATAACCTCCATTCATTTTCCCGGCGGCGTTCCGCCGGCGAAACTCTGTTACCATGACAGATACATATATTTTTGATCTCCGGTGGGGAGCTTTCTTTGCCCTCCCTCAAGGATCGGCTTTATTATAGCACGGATTTTAGCACTGTCAATAGGAGAGTGCTAATGTTCGCAAAACATCCGAAGTTCGTTCACAAAATATGCGATTTTCCCGGAGAGGCCGAAGCAGGGCGGGGAGGGGGGAGCACTTTGCACAATTTCCCGCCATTTCCCCAGAGGAAAATCGGAGGGAAATGCTGTTGTTTTCGACAAAATGCCGTGCTATACTGTCCGAACGCATACGGAATTTTTATAAAAGGAGGGCGCGGCTATGGCACGGGAAAAGCGCGTCATCGAAATGACCACAGGCTCGCTGTGGAAGAATATCCTGCTGTTCAGCCTGCCGCTGATGCTGACGCAGGTGCTGGAGGTGCTGTTTAACCTCAGCGACGTGGCCATCGCGGGAAAGTTCGCCGACTACCGGGCGCTGGGCGCGGTGGGCTCCACCACGCTGCTGGTATCGCTGTTCACGGGACTGCTGATCGGTATCGGCAGCGGCGTCAATGTGGCGGTGGCCCGCGGCCTTGGCCTGCGGGATGGGGAGCAGGTGGAAAAGACCGTCCACACCTCGTTCCTGATCTGCGCGGCGGCAGGCATCATCCTGCTGCTGATCTGCAATTTGCTGGCCTGGCCCATGCTGGCGCTGCTGAACACCAAGCCGGAGCTGATCGACGGCGCGACACTGTATTTGAAGATCTACGCCTTCGGCATGCCCGCCATGGCGCTTTATAACTTCGGCAACGGCGTGCTCAGCGCCACCGGCGATACCAAGCGCCCCCTCATCTACCTGTCGGCGGCGGGTGTGGTGAACGTGGCGCTGAACCTGTTCTTCGTCATCCGGTGCCACATGGCGGCGGACGGCGTGGCGCTGGCCAGCGTCATCGCCCAGTACCTGTCGGCGCTGCTGATCGTGCTGCACCTGCTGCGACGTGGTGACGAGTGCCGTCTCAGCTGGCGGAAGCTGCGGTTCCACCCCCAGACCAGCCGCCGCGTGCTGGCCATCGGCATTCCCACCGGCTTGCAGAACGCCATTTTCGCCATCGCCAACCTGTTTGTGCAGGTGGGCGTCAACTCCTTTGGCGCGGTAATGGTGTCCGGCAACTCCGCCGCCGCCAACGCCGACACCCTGATCTTTAATATGATGGCCGCCTTTTACACCGCCTGCGCCACCTTCGGCAGCCGCAACTGGGGCGCGGGCAACAACGACCGCATTCTGAAAAGCTACCGCATCAGCATGTGCTACGCCGCCATCGTGGGCGGCGTGGCGGGCGGCTTGCTGCTGCTGTTCGGACGGGAGTTCCTGTCCCTGTTCGCCAACGAGCCGGAGGTCATCGACGCAGGTATGCAGCGTCTGCGGATCATGGGGTTCTCCTTCGTGGTGGCCCCGTGGATGGATGCCAGCATCGCCGCGTCCCGCAGTATCGGCCGCAGCGTGGTGCCCACCATCATCGTGATCCTGGGCTCCTGTGTGTTCCGGGTCATCTGGGTGTATACCATCTTCGCCTATTTCAAGACCATTCCGTCTTTGTATCTGCTGTATATCTTCTCCTGGGCCATTACCGGCACGGCGGAGTACTTCTACTTCCGCGCCAGCTACCGCAAGCACGTGCTGCGGGGCGTGTAAATAATAAGAAATCCCGGCCAAAGGCCGGGATTTCTTATTATTTCTCTATCACATGCACATTCAAATGGTCATAGGTCATCTCCACGCCGTGGCGGGCAAAGGCGTCCCGCAGGTTCTCCCGCACCGCGAAGTAGACCCGCCAGTAGTCCGCTACCGACGCCCAGCAGCGGACGGAGTATTCGATGGCGCTGTTGCCGTAGTTGACCAGCTGCACCTCCGGCGCGGGAGCGGACAGCACGCCGGGCACGGCGGCCACCGCCTCCAGACAGGCGGCCTTTACCGTCTCCGTGGGCGCGTCGTAGGAGGCGCTTACGTTGTGGACGATGCGCCGCCGTCCCAGCGCGGTATAATTGGTTACGCGGGAGGAGGACAGCGATTTGTTGGGCTGCATGATGGTCTGGCCGTCATAGGCCTCGATCTTCGTGTGGCTCAGGGTGATCTCACGGACGACGCCCTCCACGCCGTCCACCTCGATGGTGTCGCCGATGGAGAAGGGGTGGGAGGACAGGATTACCAGTCCCCCGGCCACGTTGCCCAGAATGTCCTCCGCCGCCAGCGTCACGCCCAATGTCACCACCGACATCAGCGCCGTCAGCGACGTGGTGTTGATGCCCAGCGCTCCGGCGGTGATGATGGCCGTCAGCAGGTACAGCACGGCCTTGACGGCGGTGCGGATGATTTTTTGCAGCCGTTCGTTGAGCTTCTGTGCCCGGCCCAGCAGCCGTGTGACCAGCTTCATCACCAGCCGCACCACCACCAGACAGACCAGCAGCGTCAAAATCGCCGACAGGATGTGCCCTACGGTAAACCCGCCCAGCGACGTATTCAGAACTTTGGAAACAGTCAGATCTTCCATTGCGGTATCCTCCCGGTAAAAAACGGTTATATGCAGTATAGCAGGCTTGTCCCCGTTTTGCAAACCCCTGGGAGAACTTCACAGAAAGTTTACCGGTGGCCTTCTTGACAACAGAGAGTATCATCACTATAATTCTTCCAATAATAGCAATTGGTATGAAAATAAGGAAAGGAGAAACGGTATTATGAAAGAGGTCAAGACCCCGAAAAAACCGCTGCTTTTTTACTACGCCGTTGCCCTGCTGGTGCTGTTTCTGTTCAACCTGCTGGCCATGCCGTGGCTGTCGGAGCATCAGATCAAGGATGTGGACTACAACACCTTTGTGTCCATGACGGAGAAGAAGGAGATCGGTCAGGTGGAGATCCAGCAGCAGGATAACCGCATCCTGTTTACCTCCACTGACGGCAAGACCATCTACAAGACCGCCATGGTGCCCGACGACGGACTGGTGCAGCGCCTGCTGGACGCCGGGATCTCCACCACCGGCGAGGAGATCCAGCAGACCTCGCTGCTGATGAGCATTCTGGGCTGGGTGCTGCCGCTGGTGATCTTCATCGCCGTCGGACAGATCATCTCCCGTAATCTCATGAAGAAGATGGGCGGCGGAAGCAATTCCCTGACGTTCGGCATGGGGAAATCCAATGCCAAGGTCTACGTCCAGTCCACTGAGGGCATCAAGTTTGCCGACGTGGCAGGCGAGGATGAGGCCAAGGAGAACCTGCAGGAGATCGTCAACTACCTCCACGATCCCGGCCAGTATCAGGCCATCGGCGCGCATATGCCCAAGGGTGTGCTGCTGGTAGGCCCTCCGGGCACCGGCAAGACCATGCTGGCCAAGGCGGTGGCAGGCGAGTCCCACGTGCCTTTCTTCTCCATGTCCGGCTCGGAATTCGTGGAGATGTTCGTGGGTATGGGCGCCAGCAAGGTGCGCGACCTGTTCAGTCAGGCCAAGGAGAAGGCGCCCTGCATCGTGTTCATCGACGAGATCGACGCCATCGGCCAGAAGCGCAGCGGCGGCGGTCAGTACGGCGGCAACGATGAGCGGGAGCAGACACTGAACCAGCTGCTGACGGAGATGGACGGCTTTGAGGACAACTCCGGCGTTATCATTCTGGCGGCCACCAACCGGCCTGAATCCCTCGACCCGGCGCTGACCCGTCCCGGACGGTTCGACCGCCGCGTTCCCGTGGAGCTGCCCGACCTGAAGGGCCGCGAGGAAATTCTGAAGGTACACGCCAGAAAGATCAAGGCGGCGGAGGATGTGGACTTCAGCGTGGTGGCCCGCATGGCCTCCGGCGCTTCCGGCGCGGAGCTGGCCAACATCGTCAACGAGGCGGCGCTCCGTGCCGTCCGTGATGGCCGCAAGCTGGTGACGCAGGCCGACCTGGAGGAGAGCATCGAGACCGTCATCGCCGGCTATCAGAAGAAGAACGCCATCCTCACCGACAAGGAGAAGTGGATCGTGTCCTATCACGAGATCGGCCACGCCCTTGTGGCGGCGCGGCAGACCCACTCCGCCCCGGTGCAGAAGATCACCATCATCCCCCGCACCTCCGGCGCGCTGGGCTATACCATGCAGGTGGAGGAGGGCAACCACTACCTGATGAACAAGGAGGAGATCGAGAACAAGATCGCCACCCTGACCGGCGGACGTGCCGCCGAGGAGGTGGTGTTCGGTTCCATCACCACCGGCGCCAGCAACGATATCGAGCAGGCTACCAAGCTGGCCCGTGCCATGCTGACCCGCTACGGCATGAGCAAGGAGTTCGGCATGGTGGCGCTGGAGACTGTCACCAACCAGTATCTGGGTGGCGACGCGTCCCTTGCCTGTTCGCCGGAGACCCAGACCAAGATCGACCAGCTGGTGGTGGAGCAGGTGGAAAAGGCCCATCAGAAGGCGCTGGACATCCTGCAGAACGACCGGGCCAAGCTGGACGAGCTGGCCAAGTACCTCCACGAAAAGGAGACCATCACCGGCGAGGAGTTCATGCGCATCCTCAACGGCTGACGGCGGCAATGACAATCATACAAAAAGCTGTCCCGACCATTGGCCGGGACAGCTTTTTGTATGATGGGAAAGAAAATCACGAATGGCAGGTGTGGGCCTTGGGCGGCTCCTGATGCATCTCGTGCTCCTTGCCGGTGATGACCTCCGGCACGATTTTGATGACCTGCGCGGGGCAGTGCGCCATGGCCTGATCGAAGCGCCCCATACCCTTGGGGTCAAAGGCGGTGCACAGCAGCAGCATGGCCTTCATCTTTTCGCCCTCGTCCGTCACCACCTGGGCGCGGCCCCGGAACATGGCGCTGCGGTAGGCGGTGGTGAACTGGTTGGGCAGCAGCGTGGCGGTGGATACCGCCGTAACGCATACCGGCGCGCCGTTCTTCAGCAGCTCCCACCGCTCGCCGGCCCCGGCGCAGTGGAAGTACAGCGCGTTGTACACCTCATCGCCGATGATGTTCACCGGGGTGGCGTAGGGCGTGCCGTCCGGGCATACCATGGACACGGTGGAATAGATGGAGTTCTTCAGCACCTCCCAGGCAAAGGCAGCGTCCCGTTCACATTCTTTTCTGCGCATGATGTTCGTCCTCCTGATACAGTTCGATAGTACCTCCATTTTGCGGCAAAGCCCGGTGTTTGTCAAGCAAAACAGACCGGAAAACGGAGAGACGGGCGCATCCCGCGGGGCGGTTCACATTCCCCGGCAGTCGGCAACACATCTAAAATTGACCGTTGAAAATTGGCGAAATACCATTTGAAAACGCATATTGTATATGCTATACTCTATTATGAATAATAGTCGAATTTTGTTGACGATCGATCGCCGCGGCAGGCGGCGGCAAAACGAACAATTCAGCGGAAAAGGAGTAATAAACCATGGCATTTTTTGACGACATCGGAAAGAAAACACAGGAGATCGCGGAGGTCACGCGGCTGAACTCCATGGTTTCGGAAGAGGGGCGGCGGCTCAACCAGCTGTACTGCCAGATCGGCAAGCAGTACGCGGAGACCCACCGCAATGACTGCGAGGAGGCGTTCCGCCCGCTGATCGCCGCCGTTGTTGAGGCGGAAGCGCGGATCGCGGGCTGCAAGGCGCGGATCCAGGACATCAAGGGGATCCAGCACTGCGAGCGCTGCGGCGCGGAGGTGCCCAAGGGCGCGGCGTTCTGCAACGCCTGCGGCGCGGCCATGCCCCAGCCTGCCCCGGCGGCCGCGGGCGGTTACACCCAGTGCGTCAACTGCGGCGCGGTGGTCAAGGCGGGCATGCGGTTCTGCACCAACTGCGGCGCGGAGGTTCCCGCTCCCGTCCCGGCGCAGCCTGTTCAGAAGGTCTGTCCCCGCTGCGGTAAGGTGGCGGAGGGCGATGTGGCGTTCTGCATGGAGTGCGGTACGCCGCTGACGATCTCGGCGGTTCCTCCGGTGGCTCCCCCGGCAGCTCCCGTCGCGGTCACGCCGGAGCCTGTGATCGTACCGGAGCCTGCGGTCGAGCCGGAGCCGGTGGTTGTGCCGGAGCCTGCGGTCGAGCCGGAGCCTGTGGTCGTACCTGAACCTGCGGTTGAGCCTGAACCTGTGGTTGTGCCGGAGCCTGTGGTCGCACCGGAGCCGGTGGTCGTGCCGGAGCCTGCGGTCGAGCCGGAGCCTGTGGTCACACCGGAGCCGGTGGTCGTGCCGGAGCCTGCGGTCGAGCCGGAGCCTGTGGTCGTGCCGGAACCCGTGGTCGAGCCGGAACCCGTGGTCGAGCCGGAACCTGCGGTCGAGCCTGAGCCTGCGGTTGTGCCGGAGCCTGTTGTTGTGCCGGAGCCTGTTGTTGTGCCGGAGCCTGTGGTTGTACCAGAACCTGTGGTTACGCCGGAGCCTGTCACCACACCGGGAACGAGCTATAAGCTGACTCCCGCCCTTGACCTTGTGGGAAATGACGAGGTGATCTGCCGTCACTGCGGCACGGTGCTGGACGCCTCCCTGCGGTTCTGCACGCGGTGCGGCGAGCCTTTGACGGCGGCCCCGGAAGTCCCTGTGGAAGAGAAACCGGCTAAGCCTGATGTTGCCCCGGCGCAGGATGCGCGGAGAATCTGCCATCGCTGCGGCGCGGAGATCGCGGAGGGCATGGCGTTCTGTACCGAGTGCGGCGCGCCCGTGGCCGTCGAGCCGCCTGCGGCCCCGGAAGTCCCCGTGGAAGAGGAACCGACTATGCCTGATATTGCCCCGATGCAGGATACGCGGAGAATCTGCCGCCGCTGCGGCGCGGAGATCGCGGAGGGCATGGCGTTCTGCACCGAGTGCGGCGCACCCGTGGCCGCCGAGACGCCCGCGGCGCCGGAAGTCCCTGTGGAGGAGGAACCGGCTATGCCTGATATTGCCCCGGCGCAGGATACGCGGAGAATCTGCCGCCGCTGCGGCGCGGAGATCGCGGAAGGCATGGCGTTCTGTACAGAGTGCGGCGCACCCGTGGCCGCCGAGACGCCTGCGGCCCCCAGTGGCCAGAGAGTGTGCCCCAGCTGCGGCGCGGCGATCAAGGACGGTATGCTGTTCTGCACCGAGTGCGGCACCAGACTGTAAGTCTGACAGACGGAATGCAGCGGAAAACAGGGAAACGTGGAGAGCATACGACTCCGCGTTTCCCTGTACGCGGAGGAGAGAGTATGGCAAAATTTTGCGGAAGATGCGGCGCGCGGCTGGACAGCGAGGGCTGCTGCCCCAACCGCTGCGACGGCTGGGAACGGCCAGCCTTAAAGAACGATTTTTTATGGAAGCAGACCGAGGAAAAACGGCCGAAGTGGAAACTGGGCCTGATGCTGGCGGGGATTCTTGCCGTGATTTTGCTGGGCGTGGGAGCGGTAAGTACGGCGGTCTATTTTGGCGTCATAGATATTCCGGTGGTTTCCGGCCTGCTGGAAAAGGCAGGGATCGAGCCGAAGCAGAGCCGTGCGGATCGTGACACGGCAGATGGTAAGGATCACGACGACTCGCCGGATACCGGAGCGAGTGACGAGGACGCCCTGTATGACGAGCTTTTGGCGGCGATGCAGGCCGCGGCGGAGTTCTCAAGAAATTGGGATCCGGATGTTCTGATGTCCAACGACGGCGCGATAGAGGTGCTTGAGGGCTGGACGTATTTTTACCCGGTGGAATACAAGGACATCCATTCGCTGGAGGACTGGAAGAATGAGATGCGGAAGTACTACACGGAGGATGTCGTAGCCCGAGAGGTGGATGACGACAGCGCCCGGTATCTGGAGGGACTCGGTACGCTCTATACGCGGAGCGATGAATGCGCCGGTTTTCTGGAGCGGAACGGCAAGCTGTATATGGGCTTTACCGGTCTGGGCGGCATCACAAGTTCGCTGAAAACCTATGTGTCCAGCGACATAAAGGATGATGGCACGTGGCTGACACTGACGATTTATCCTGATGACGAAATATATGGAATGGACGGCCCGGGTGAAATACGCTGTAAGCGCGAGAATGGAAGATGGGTGTTTGACAGGTTGATCGATCTGCCCGTAGGCGACCCGCCTTTCGTTAACTATGAGGAAGCCATCGGCACGTTGGACAGTCAGGGCTATCCCATTGGTATGCTTTTGAGCGAGGATGAAGCGCGAGAGATCGCCCGCCAGTACTGGGATATCGAGCCGGGAGAAGTCGGCGAAGAGGGCTACCTGATGTCGATACACGATTACGGGATGTATATAGGCGATGGCGGAACGAAGTACTATATCTTCGCGCTGCGCTGGCTGGTTGAGGATGAAGCGCCGCACTGGTCGACGCTGGAGCAGATCAAGGTGAATATCAGAACAGGCGAGTGCAGTTCTTATCCAAATTGAGCGATACAAGAGAAAACATGCTGCGTTTTACTTTTATTAAACTGTTAGGAGAATGATTATGGCAAAGTTTTGTGGTAATTGCGGCGCGCCGCTGAACGGCGGCAAGTTCTGTCCCCACTGCGGCGCGGCTCAGGCGTCCATCCATTATGTTCCCGCCGGCGGCGGTGCTGCGGCAAGCAGAAAAACGACGAAATCAGGCGGCTGGAAGGTGCTGGTAGCGGCCGGACTGCTGGTCGTGGTGATTGCAGTGTTCGCCGTGACGAAGCTCTCCGGGTCGAAGCACCCCTGCGACTGGTGCAATGGAACGCCGACCAAGGCCTATAAGGTGAGCAATGGCTATTCCTACGTCTGCAAGGACTGCCGGGAAACCTGCATGTGGTGCGGCGACAGACCGTCCAAGCATCATTATGAGAATGGCCTGGGGCTGATGTTCTTCGTGTGCGACAGGTGCTATGAGGACTTTCAGGATCTGTACAGATAAAGGAAACGGCGCGGAGACGATTTGTCCCGATTTTGTGTGATACGGAGGAGAGCATGGCAAAATTTTGCGGAAGATGCGGCGCGCGGCTGGACAGCGAGGGCTATTGCCCCAACCGCTGCGACGGCTGGGGGCGCGGGGCTGCCGCGCCCCAACCCCTGAGCCGCAAGGAACAGAGAGCGCTGCGCAAGCAGGCCAAGCACGACACCAAAAAAACGGCCAAGCAGGCGAAGCGCAATGCGAAAAAGGCGGCCAAGCGCGCCAAACGCGCCGCCATGACGACGGGGCAGAAGGTTGGCCGGTTCTTTTTGAAGCTGCTGGGCATCCTGCTGGCGCTGGCCGTGCTGGCTGCCGCGGCGGTGTATGGGCTTTTCCGCTTGGGAATCATTGAGATACCTGGGCTGATTAAGCAACCAGAAGAAGAAAATGGAGTTCCTTCCGGTGAGGAAAATTACGACCTGAACATAACGCTTACGGATTTTCAGGGTAATTACTACGAAATTCCCGTTTTGGAACAGCAAAGAGTTTTGTTTACTGTAGAGGTAAACGATAAGATTGCAGATAACCTTATTATTGTTGAAGAAGTGAATGGCCAAACACTGGGATATATGAACGATAGTGGAAAAGACGGAGATGTGCAAGCGAACGACGGCATTTACTCAAAGGAAGTCTTATTGTCATCCAGTGAGATGGGGAATGTTTCTTACAGGGCTTCTTACTATAAGGTAGCAAGCAATGCATTTGATATTGCGTTTTATCGAGAAATCACACCGGAAGAGTACAAAATATTTGATGATATCTACGTGCAGGTTTCGTCTTGCGATTCCGCAATGGAAGCAAAAGAGTTTTTGAGTGCAAGAAGTGACATAGAGGAATACGTGTTTTTTGACAATAGTGTCACATTTCGAACGAAGTTCGGAATGACTGGTATTTATGAGTGGAATCTTCAACCAGATATAAAAGGCACTGGAACGCTTGCGGTTTCAGAAATCAACTATCCGCAGGCGGCACGAAATGCGCAGCAAGTACCATTCCAACCGACTTCGACTATGGCCGGTGGGAAAATTGGAGTGCTGAGGCCATTTAGAACTACCCAATTCACCTATGATGATTTTCAGTCAGACGGAGAGATACTGTCTATTTTCACTGGCGGGGAGATGGATTGTATTGATGACTCTGCGGTGACTCTGAACGTGATGAAATCACTTGATGAGTACAAAATAGTATTGATTGATTCACACGGGACGATGAGCAACATGACAAACTCAGCGTGGGATATATTAGATACGGATCCTTACATGCTGACCGGTGAGGAGTACACAGCGTTTGAAATGTGGACATCTGCAGACTGGCAGGCGGGGCGAATTGTAGTTTGCGGTACCGACATTTTTTACGGAAAGGGAACGATAGCGGTTGGTGCGAAGTTTTTTGACAGGTACTACAGCGATGGTGATTTTGACGGCGCATTATTCTTTTTAGGAACTTGCTTTAGCTTGAGGAACAATTCAATTGCTGATGTGCTGATAGAGAAAGGTGCCAAGGTTGTTTTTGGGTATAGCGATGCAGTCTATACGGGATATTGCAATGCCACGCTTTTTGAAACTGTGATAAATAGTATGCTCTTGTCTGCGTCCACAGCTGGCGAGGCATTTGATGAGGCAGGAAGAATTTATGGCACAGTTGATCCAAATAATCCCAGTTGCAGCTACAAAATGCGTGGGGATACAGCGTATGTAATTGCAAACCAGCCCCAAAAGCCGGAGACGGCCAGCGAGCGCAGCATCGCGCTGGTGCTGGATACCTCCGGCAGCATGGGCGGTACGCCCATCGATGAAACGCGCAAGGCCGCGTCCAACTTCGTGTTCTCTGTGTTGCAGCAGAGCGCTTCCGTGGGCGTTGTCACCTATTCCGGCTCCGCGGAGGTGCGGACGGACTTCACACAGGATTCCAGCAGACTGGAGGAGATCGTTTCCGGGCTGGGCGCCAGCGGCGGCACCAACATCGACGACGGCCTGACCAAGGCCTATGAAATGTTGCAGCGTACCTCCTCCAAAAAGAAGATCATCATCCTTATGAGCGACGGCGAACCCAACGAGGGTCGCACCGACGAGGAGCTGATCGCTTTCGCGGACGAGATCAAGCGGTCTGGCGTTTACATTTACACGCTGGGCTTCTTCGACGCGCTGGGCAACCGGACGTCGGCCCAGTACCTGATGGAGCGGCTGGCCAGCGAGGGCTGCCACTATGAGGTATCCAGCGCGGATGATCTGGTGTTCTTCTTTGAGGATATCGCCGGTCAGATCAACGGCCAGAAGTACATTTATATCCGCATCGCCTGTCCTGTGGACGTTACCGTGACCTACGACGGCGAAACGCTGACCTCCGCGGCGGACGATCTGAACACCCGCACGGACTTCGGTACGCTGACCTTTGAGGACAGCGAAAGGAGCAGCGACAATTCTCAGGCGGATCAGGTGAAGATCCTGCGCTTGAAAGAGGGCGTGGACTACGACGTTCAGATCACCGGAACCGGATATGGCAAGATGGATTACACCATCGGCTTCATGGACGACGAGGGCGAGTACAGCGACCTGCGGCGGTTCGAGAATGTCAAGATCACCCGCAATACGGTGATTGACACCACTGCCAAGGTCGCGGATGAGAGCGTGCTGAAGGTGGATACGGACGGCGACGGGAAGTATGATCTGGCCTACCGTGCCGGCCAGAACGAGTATGCCCGGCAGACCAAGGTGATCGACTGGCTGCTGGTGGGCGTTATCGGCGCGGGCGCTGCGGCGCTGCTGATCGTGGTGCTTGTTATGATTCGGAAAATCAAAAAAAGAAAGGTGCGATAAAAGTATGGCAAAGTTTTGTGGTAATTGCGGTGCGCGGATGGATGACAGCGCGCGGGTCTGTGGGTATTGCGGGACGCCGCTGGCGGCATCCGGCGCCGCGCCGGGAGGAACACCGGGTGGAATGCCGGGCGGAATGTACGGAGAAACGTCCGGAAAAACGGTAGACACAGCGAAGAATAACGCGGAGAGCATGAAGAAGGTCAAGAAGATCGTGATAAGCATCGTGGCGGCGCTGCTGGCTATCGCTATTGTGGTGACAGGCGTCACGGTCGTCACGTCCTTTACCGGCGTCAAGGGCACGGTGCGCAAGGTGATGAAGGTGTACGAGGACTATGACGTTGACGCGTTTGCCGCCGTGTGCAGCGATGTCATATACGAAATGGCCTCGCAGTATTCCTATTATTCCGACAGTGACCCCATCGAGGATATCTTTGAAGAGACGATCGGCGGCGATCTGGATCAGATCGAGTACGATCTGGGGTATGGCACCTATAAGATAAGCTATGAGATCAACAAGATCAGCAAGGTGTCCGACCGGAAGATGAACGCGCTGTTCGAGAATCTGGAGGAGTCGTCGGTCGATCCGGACATCATTCAGGATGTTCGGCTTGTGGATATCACGATCACCGCGAAAGCGGGCAGGGACGACACGACCTTGGACAAGACCCTGATCCTGACCAAGGAATCCGGCAAGTGGCATCTGCTGCTGGTGGCGGACAACTATAACCTTTCCAGCATTTTTGGTTGATGCGATCATTCTGATCGACGGGCGGTACATAGGGGAGAGACGGAATGGCAAAATTTTGCGGAACATGCGGCGCGGCGCTGAATAAGCAGACGGGGCTTTGCCCCGTCTGCGGCGGCGCGCCGGTGAGGGGAGAGACGCCGGCGGAGGACGCGGCGTCCCGAAAAGCGGCCCCGGCGGCGAGTCAGCGGCGGTCGAAATTCTGCGGCAGGTGCGGCAGTCCCACCAATCCGCAGACGGGCTTTTGCCCTGTCTGCGGCGCGGTGACGCGGTACACGCCGCCGGAGGGATCCAAGAATGGGGGAACCTCCGGAAGCGCGGAGAAGCATACGAAAGGGAAAAAGCGCCATACGGCGCTGTGGATCGTGCTGGCGGTGGCGGCGGTGCTGCTGGCCGCGGCGGCGGTTCTGGGCGTGCTGGTGCACTTGGGGGTGGTGGATATCCCGGTGGTGGCGCAGCTTGAGGAGCGTCTGGGGCTTACGCCCCGCGCGAAAGTCGAGAAATCGCACCAGGTGGTGCGGGAGGAAATGCACGGTGAGGATGGAGAAGTACTTTCCTATAGTACCTATGAGTACGATGACGCGGGACGAAAAGTAAAGCGCCTTATTTATGATGAAAATGGGGCGTTAAGCGTTTATGATGTTTACGGATATAACAGCAAAGGACAGCTGACAAAAGAGTCCAGATATGATAGCAATGACGCGCAGGAAAGCTATGGAGTTTATGAGTATAACGACAAGGAGCAGCAGGTAAAGTATTCCCGATATGATAAGGCGGGCGTACTGGATTACTATACGATAAATGAATATAATGCCGGGGGATTGCTGACGAAGAGCCTTTCGTATGATAGGGGCGGAGCCTTGTATTTCCATTGTGTTTACGAATATAATGCCAAGGGACAGCAGATAAGTGTGCTTAATTACAATGAAAATGGAGAGCTGTTCGTGCGTTTTGAAACCGTATATGAAGAAGACGGGGAGCACATCCAGTATACGCGGCAGGTTCAGTTACCGTCGATGCAGACTTGGACAAATATTTTTACCTATGATGAGTACGGCGATCTGGTGAGACTGGACAGCTACGATGATGACAACGTGCTTAGGAGCTACACCGTTTACGAATACGACACGGCGGGTACGCCTGACGAAGCAGACGGTGCGGCGGATACCGCTGGCGGTGCAGACGGTACAACGGTCAGTCAGCCGGAGGAAATTCGCCGCGAGGTGCGATGGAACTGCTGCTACCCGGACGGTACGCTGCAGTGGTATCATATCTACACGTATGATGAAAACGGCGAGGAAACGAGTGCTGCCTCCTATGACGGTCAGGGTAGCCAGACCGGCTTTGTGGATACGAGTACAGGTGCGAGCTGGTTGTACTCAGTAGAAGACGGGTCGGTCACGCAGCATGTTGAGACTTCTGTGAGAGAGGGCAATACGGAAACCGTTACATGTGACACGTACGAGGACTTTTGGAAGGTCATCCTATATGATGACAATGACCGCATAAAGGAGCTGCGCTATTATAGCAGCGGCAGCCTTAGGGACTATGATCTATATAAGTATAATGAAAAAGGACAACTGATAAGAGTGGAAAATTATGACAAAAATGGGGAGATGGTTTGGTATACAGCTTACGAGCTGGACGAGGGACGCCTTGTGAAAAGCGATCTGTGCTATGAAAAAGTCCCGTCGCTGAACAGCACAAGTATCTATATTTATAATGAACAGGGCGAAATGGTCAGGAGAGAGGACTACAGCAGCAGCGGAACGCTGCAGCGGTATAGCACCTACGAATACGCCGTGGTGGGCATGGCGTCCTGACAAGCGGCTTAGATGAGATAGACATAGAGGAGAGAAACCATGGCGAGATTTTGTGGAAAATGCGGAAGCCCGCTTGATCTGCGGACGGGCCGCTGCCCGTCCTGCGGCGCGTCATTTACACCTCCAACGCACATCCCGCCTGCCGCGCCACCGAAAAAGCGGCACACGGCGCTGCGGATCGTGCTGGGCGTGGCGGCGGCGCTGCTGGCAGCGGCGGCAGCCGTGGGTGTGCTGACGCACCTCGGCATCCTGGATATCCCGCAGGTGGTAAAGCTGGAAAGACGGCTGGGCATCGAGCCGCGCCGCGTGCTGGTGCGGCAGGAGACGTATGACGGGGACGGACTTCGGAGCTATACGGACTATGAATATGACGGCAAGGGCCGGATGACGAAGAAAAGCTGGTACGACCAGTCGGGAACGTCGAATGGCTGCGCGGTCTATGCGTATAATGCCGATGGGCAGCAGGAAAAGCGCATGGAGTATCTCGACGATGGGACGCTGCTTGCGACTTACGTGTATGAATACACCGACGAGGGAGAGATAAAAAAGCTGTCCGAGTATGGCATGGACGGGGAGCTGGAGTGGTACGAGCTGTACCAATACAACGTCAGAGGACTGCTGGCAAAGAGGATGCTGTGCCATGCGGACGGAACGCTGGAGCAATCCTACACCTATGAATATAACAGCGCGGGCCGTGAGAGCAAAAGACTGTGGGATACGGAGGAGGGACTGAGTATCTACAGGCTCTCCGAATATAACGACAGAGGACAGCTGATAAAGGCGTCCGAATATGACGTGAACGACGTGTTCAAGGGCCGTGAGACCTATAGCTATAACGCCGGGGGACAGGTGACGGAATGGGCCAGATATGATGCCTCCGGCGTGCTGCGGGAGCGTGAGAGCACGGAATATGACAGCGCGGGAAACGTGGTGAAGTTCGTTCGGCAGGCGGCGGATTCCACTGATAACGAGACAGATGTTTACAGCTATAATGAATACGGCGACTTGGCAAGAGTGGATGCGTATGACGGCGATGGAGCGCTGGATCGGTACTGCACCTACGAATACGCCGCGGTAAGGGACGCGGCGTCCTGACATACGTTTACATGAGATAGACATAACATAGGAGAAAGAAGCTATGGCAAAATTTTGTGGAAAATGCGGCGCGGCGCTGAATGACCGGGGGCTGTGCCCCGTCTGCGATGGCGCGTCTTTGCAGCCGAAAGCACCCGGACAGCCCGTGCAGCCGGTGAGGGCTGTGCAGCCCGAAAAGCCCGCGCAGACCTTGAAGCCTATGCAGCCCGCGAAGTCCGTGCAGCCTGCCGGGAAGAAGACGAAATTCTGCGGCAAGTGCGGCGGCCTTACCGACCCGGAAACGGGCCGCTGTCTCCGCTGCGACGG
>ENA-OUQC01000459-OUQC01000459.1-human-gut-metagenome-genome-assembly--contig:-NODE-459-length-29532-cov-5.063507_pt1 | contig 29532 bp, 16 predicted proteins | sample MGYA00237942_ERZ548815 | MGnify/ENA primary metagenome ERZ548815 (study PRJEB26490, sample SAMN05194722) | human gut metagenome | biome: terrestrial biome; feature: human-associated habitat; material... | reverse complement strand
GGTAAGGTTATATACATATGCAATTATTTCAGCACCACGTCTATCGCAACGGGGTTGTGGTCGGAATTTTCAAAGCCGAGGTCGATGCATTCGACGTTTTTCAGCTCGACATTCGGGGAGAGGATGAAGCCGTCTATCACGTAATACTGGGTGTTCTCCGTGTCCGTGGGGTCATACGGCTGATTGAGCAGGCGGCAGGACGGCGTGCCGAGGTCGTAGGCAAAGCGCCACCCATCGGGCAGCATATCCTCGTCGAGTATGCCCGGCTCCCACAGGTCGGTATGCGTGTTTGGATAGGCCTCCAGCCCGCCGGGGAATATCTGGTTGAAGTCGCCCCCGGCAATGACGTAGTTGCCCTTGGAATACTCAAACTCTATGAATTCACGAAGCTGATTCGTCTGGGCGATCTTCCCCTCGCCGTCGTCATACGCCTCCAGATGCAGATTGACCAGCACGAGCTTCTTCGTGCTGTCCTGTATCGGCAGGTAGGACACCAGCAGGCAGCGCTTGAGGTTTGCCGCGCTGACAGGCCACGAAAACGGGCACGGAAGGGAGATACGCTCCGCCTTGTCGATATAAAGATCCGTCGTCGTGAAAAGGCCGCTGTTGACCCGGCCTATCGGCGGGATGGGAATGGGCACGTATACGCAGGAATAGTTCAGGGCGTACACGCTCTCCCCCGCGGTGAGGTAATCCGTCTCGTTTATCGAGTATGTACGGGAGGAATTGCTGTCAACCTCCTGGAGCATGATAAGGTCAGGGTCCTTGTCGCGCAGGAACTTCTTTATCCCCAGCATGTATTTCAGCACGGTGTCCTGATCGGCGGACTTTGTGTCATGGCCGCCGTCCATAAAGAAATCAGAACCCTCGCCCAGGCCGCAGTAGCCGATATTCCATGTCAGCACGGACAGCTCCTGTCCGCCGCGGATATAGGCCGTATCGCCGTCGGCCTCGACCTCGACCTCCTCATTGGCGAGGGGAACGTATTCATTCGCAACTATCCACACGAACGTAAACACGAGCAGCGCGGCCAGAACTATGAGCACGCTGCGCGCTATCTTCCAGAACTTTTTCATCTGCCATTACTCCTTTACTGCTGGTAGAAATTTTAACACTTATTACCCGTCTTGCCAAGGGGATAAAGCTGTACTATAATGTAAAAGATTAATGAATAAATCTAAGAACGGAATTAAACGGAGGATAAAAATGAGCTTTGATATCATAAGGCAGCAGGACAGGCAGGTATACGACTCCATGATGCGCGAGCTTGAGCGTCAGCGCGACCATATCGAGCTTATCGCCTCTGAAAATTTCGTCAGTCCCGCCGTCATGCAGGCCATGGGCAGTCATCTCACCAACAAATACGCCGAGGGTTATCCCGCCGCGCGCTACTACGGCGGCTGCCAGTACGTGGACGAGATAGAGCGCCTCGCCATCGACAGGGCCAAGCAGCTTTTCGGCGCGGAGCATGCCAACGTCCAGCCGCACTCCGGCTCGCAGGCGAACGTGGCGGTGTACCTTGCGCTTTTGAAGCCGGGCGACACCATCCTCGGCATGGACCTTTCGCACGGCGGCCATCTGACGCACGGGTCGAAGGCCTCCATCTCCGGCAAGTATTTCAACGCCTGCTTCTACGGCGTTGATAAAGAGACGGAGCGTATAGACTATGACGCCGTTCAGCGCCGCGCGGAGGAATGCCGCCCGAAGCTCATCATCGCCGGGGCAAGCGCGTATTCGCGCGTTATAGACTTCGCCCGTATGCGCCAGATCGCCGATTCCGTGGGCGCGTATCTGATGGTGGACATGGCGCACATCGCCGGACTTGTCGCCGCGGGTGAGCACCCCAGCCCCGTTCCCTACGCCCATGTCGTCACCACCACCACGCACAAAACGCTGCGCGGCCCGCGCGGCGCGCTCATTCTCTGCAAGGAGGAGCTTAAAAAGAAGATAGACAGCGCCGTGTTCCCCGGCACGCAGGGCGGCCCGCTGATGCACATCATCGCCGCAAAGGCCATATGCTTCGGCGAGGCGCTGCGGCCGGAGTTCAGGGAATACCAGCATCAGGTCGTCCTCAACGCCGCGGCGCTCGCGGACGAGCTTGGCGCGCAGGGTCTGCGTCTCGTCTCCGGCGGCACGGACAATCACCTGCTGAATGTGGACGTGATGAGCATGGGCAAGACCGGCGCGGAGGTGCAGGAGCTTCTCGACATGGCCAACATCACCGCGAACAAGAACGCCATCCCCTTTGACACTCTGCCCGTGCGGCAGACCTCCGGAATGCGCTTCGGCACGCCCGCCGTGACCACGCGCGGCATGAAGGAGGCCGAGATGCACGAGATAGGCGGCATGATAGTGCAGCTTCTGCGCGGCGGAAGCGAGGCCACGGATGAAGTGCGCCGCCACACGATAGAGCTGTGCCGCCGCTTCCCGCTCTACCCCGAGCTGTGATTTTAACTCCACAAACCTTAAAGGCAGATGTAAACGCATCTGCCTTTAGTCATGTCATATTGCCTTTACTGCTCGTGCACCTTGTAGCCGCGCTGGCGCAGCCCTTCAAGCACCGCCCTGCCGTGCGCCTCTCCGCCGACCTCGCACGCGACGTGCACCGTCGTTTCGTTCGGGTTGAGACCGAGACTCAGCTTATCATGCTCGACCGTGAGGATGTTCGCGCGCTCCGCCGCGATTATGTCCAGCATCCGCGCAAGGCTGCCGGGTCTGTCAAGCAGGGTGACGGTGAATTTTATGCGCCTGTGGCGCGCGACAAGGCCCTGCTCAATAATGCACTGGATGAAGCTGACGTCGATATTGCCGCCGGAGAGCACGCACACCACGTTCTTCCCCGCCGCGTCTATCTTTCCGGACAGCACGGCAGCCAGCGGCGTCGCGCCCGCCGGCTCCACTATCTGCTTGCAGCGCTCCATAAGCTGGAGTATGGCGTCGGATATCTCAAGGTCGGACACGGTGACGACGCCGTCCGCCCAGCGGTTTATAAGATCGACCGTTATATCGCCCGGCGCCTTGACGGCAATGCCGTCGGCAATGGTGGAGGCCGACTCCGTCGTGACGAGCTTTCCCGCGCGGTAGCTGCGCGCGATGGCGTCAGACCCCTCGGCCTGCACGCCGTAGACCTTCACATCCGGCTTTATCTGCTTTGCCGCCGCAGCCACGCCCGCAAGAAGCCCGCCGCCGCCCGCGGGAACGATTATTATATCCGCCTCGGGAAGCTGTTCAAGTATCTCAAGCGAGAGCGTGCCCTGCCCGGTGATGACCTCCACGTCGTTATACGGGTGCAGGAACTTTGCCCCCTCCTCCCTGCAGATGCGGCAGGCCTCTGCATACGCGTCGTCATAGCAGCTTCCGGCAAGCACCACGCGCGCGCCGTAGCCCTCCGTGGCCTGCACCTTGGCGATGGGCGCGGCCTCCGGCATGACGATAGTCGCTTTGATGCCGAACATGGCCGCGGCGTATGCCACGCCCTGCGCGTGGTTTCCGGCCGAGGACGCCACAACGGCGCAGCGCTCGCCGCGCTCTATCATGGAGGCGATCTTGTTGCTCGCCCCGCGCAGCTTGAACGCGCCGGTCTTCTGCCGGTTTTCGCACTTGAGGTATATCTCGCCCCCGGTCATGCGGGAAAACGTCGTGGAATGGTCCAGCTCCGTGCGGTGCACTATTCCCTTTATGCGCCCCGCGGCCTTTTCAAAATCACTAAGCGGAATATTCATATCTTTCCTCCATATTTCGCCCCGGCGTCAGAGGCCAAGGCTCTTTTGCAGCGTCACAACGAAGTCCTGCACGTTCGTGACTATGCCGCGCGCCGTCAGGCTGCCCCTGTCGGCGAGCTTGTTTATCGTGAATTCCGAGACGTCCACGCAGTAGAAGTACACCGGCCTTATGCCGCCGTCCTTCATCACGCGGTAGGCCGGGGTCATATTCCCCACCGCGATGGAGTGCAGCATCGTGGCAAGGCAGATGACCGTCGTCGCGCCGCGTATCTGCGCGCGCATGGCGTCCTGCGCGGCGTACACATCCGCATACACCGGCGGAAGCGGCCCGTCGTCCCTTATCGAGCCGCCCAGCACATACGGCACGCCGTTTTTCTTGCAGCTGTAGATGATGCCGTTGTCTATATGCTCACGCGCGATGAACTGCGCCACGCTGCCGCATTCGCGCACGGCGTTTATAAGGTCAAGGTGGTTGCAGTGCCCGTTGTGCACGGTGCGCTGGGTGTATATGTCCTGCCCGAGGGCCGTGTGCAGCCACGCCGCCTCAAGGTCGTGCGTCGCCAGCGCGTTCCCCGCCAGAAGCGCGTGGACATAGCCCGCGTCTATCAGCGCGGCCATCGCGCGGCGCGCGTCCTCGTCAAAGGCCAGTGCCGGGCCCGCGACCCACACTATCTTCCCATGCTCACACTCATAGCGCAGCAGCGAGATAAGCTCATCATAATCGCGGGAAAAGGCCGTTTCGCGCGTGCGGTTTCCGCGGAAGGCGAAAGCGTCCTCATTCCTCTGCGGCGCGCCGAAGCAGTCCGCGTGGACGTATATTCCCTCGCTTGCGTCCTCCGTGCGGCCGAGTATGACCTTGTCGCCGCGGCGCAGATTGCGCAGCTCCTTCACGGCGATGCGCCCGTCCTCATAAACGGCGGCGCAGTCCATCCGGCTCTCCCCGGCAAGCAGCCACTGTCCGTCCAGCTTGAAGTATTCCGGGAACACGCTTGTGGAGTGGAAGTTGGCCGGGGCGACGCCGTCTCGCGGCGCGGGCGCATACTGCGCGTCCGGCGCGGCGGTGAAGCGCGGCCGGGTAAACTCCGGCGGGCAATATTTTTTCGGTTCAAACATCGCTCCATCCCCTTCTTTATATGAATGGCCAGCGGTACCCTCGATTGACAAGGACACACACGGTTTTGACGGGCAGAAAAACGTCCATACGTCCTCAAAGACCTTGAAAATACACAAAGTATTCCCTGCGGCCTTTTCGTCGTCTGACCGCTTTTCTGCCTCGTCAAAACTGCTTGCACCTGACAGCGATGGATTTTCGAGCGATTTTTGGCTTTTGAGGCGCAGATGTGTCGTAACCCATCAAGACGAAAAGGGCAAAAAGCGCCGGAAAGACACGCTGTCAGGCGTATGTGCTCTTGTCAACCGAGGGTACCACTTAATATTACACGGTATTATACAATAAAAGCCGCGGCAAGAAAAGAAGCTTTTTGATATTTTTTCCCGGCGCGGGTATAGGAAAGCCGCCGGTGCTGTATGCACCGGCGGTCTGCGTGTTTCATTTCGCGTTCCGCGGCAGCTCTATTATCACCGACTCGAACGGGCGCAGGTCGTAGCTTATGCTGTACTCCCGCCCGTCGCACTCACTGTGCTGAGCCGTGAGGGGCGGGATATCCCGCTCACCCGGCCCGCCGCTTCCGGGCAGACTGTCATAAGTGCTGAACATGCGCTTATAAAGCCCGGCCTCCGGCACGCCGCAGCGATAGCCGTTGTACTGCACCGGCGAGAATGAGCACACCACCAGCACCGCGCCGTCATAGTTCCACGGATTGCGGCGGATGAAGGAGATTATATTCCTGTCGGAGTCTGTGCTGTTGACCCACTCGAAGGTCACGGGGTCGCGCGAGTCGGAGTGCAGGCAGGGGTACATCTTATATATCCCTATAAGGTTGCGCACGCACTGCATCACGTCTCTATGGCCGAAATCGTCCGCAAGCGCCCAGTTTATCTCGCGCTTTTCATCCCACTCTCTGTCCTCGGCAAAGTCCTGCCCCATGAACAGCAGCTTCTTCCCCGGATGGGTGAACTGGAAGGTGTACAGCGTTTTCAGCGTGGCAAGCTGATCCTCTATCCCGCCGGGCGCCTTGCCCAGCATCGGCTTTTTCAGGTGCACGACCTCGTCATGGCTGAGCACCAGCACGTAATTCTCCGTGAATGCATAGTCCGCCGTGTGCGTAAGCTTCCCGTGCAGCCAGTGGCGGTAAAGCGGGTCCTCCTTTATGTATTTCAGCGTGTCGTTCATCCAGCCCATGTTCCACTTGAACATGAAGCCGAGGCCGCCCTTGTCCACCGTTTCCGTCACGCCGGGCAGGATGGACGAATCCTCCGCGATGAGGTATGCCCCCGTCTTTTTCGTCACGGCGGAGTTGAGCTGCTTTAAAAATTCGGTGCTCTCCAGATTCTCCGTTCCGCCGAACCTGTTCGGCCGCCAGCTCTGCCGGCCGAAGCTCGTATACAGCATGGCCGCCACCGCGTCAACGCGCAGGGCGTCGATGTGGAATTCCTTCACCCAGTAAAACGCGCTTGCGATGAGGAAACTCCTCACCTCGCCCTTGCTGTGGTCAAAGGCCTTCGTGCCCCACTCCGGATATTCCGCGAGAAGCGGGTCTGCCGACTCGTACAGCGCCGTGCCGTCGAAGCTTTCAAGGCCGAAGCTGTCCTTCGGGAAGTGCGCCGGGACCCAGTCGAGAATGACGCCGATGCCGTTTTCATGCATCTTGTCCACGAAATAGCGCAGGTCGTTCGGCGTGCCGTGGCGGCTCGTCGGGGAGAAATAGCCCGTCACCTGATAGCCCCATGACCCGTCGAACGGGTACTCGCATATGCCGATAAGCTCCACATGCGTATAGCCCATGTACAGGACGTATTCGGCCAGCTCATCGGCAAGGCGGCGGTAATTGAGAAAGCCGTCCTCATTCAGGGAATAGTCCTTCTTCCACGAGCCGAGGTGCACCTCATATATGGCCATCGGCTTTTCCAGCGCGCCGGTGCGCGCGAATGCGCCGCGCGCGGCGGCGTCATGCCATGTATACCCGCTCAGCGGGCAGACGACGGAGCCGTTGGCCGGGCGAAGCTCACTGCGGAAGGCGAAGGGGTCAGACTTATAGCGCTTGACGCCGTCCGCCCCCGTGACGACGTAGCGGTACACGTCGCCCGCGCGCACGCCGGGGATAAACGCCTCCCACATGCCTGCGTCCGTCAGCGTCATTTCGCCGCGCCCCTCGTCCCAGCCCGTGCGCGAGCATATCACGGCCACGCGCTGCGCGTTCGGCGCCCACAGGCAGAAGCGCACGCCCGACACGCCGTTTTCCCGGCGGATATGCGCGCCCATTTTCTTATAGCATGAGTAGTGCCTGCCCTCATGGAAGAGAGCCTGATCGTGCCGCGTGAATGCAGCCGGATATATCCTGTCAGTATTCATATGCCGCTCCTCTCCTGTAACTGTGTGCCATGTGACTACGTTCTATGTATTGTCAGTATAACACAAATAAGCGCCGCAATAAAGGGGGAAAACGCCGCCTGCGCGAGAGCCTGCAGCTCCACCGCCCAGTCCAGCAGCTTTCCGTTCATATAATACCCTCCATATCTGAAATGCCTCCCGGATCGCGTCCGGGAGGCATAGCGGTTTTCTTATCAGCAAAGCTGCGCGCCGGCGGGCACGCTGTCGTCCAGCATGAGAAGATGCAGCTCTTCCTTGCCGTCCACCTCGCGCACGGCGGACAGGAGCATGCCGTTGGACATCTGCCCCATCATCTTGCGCGGCGGGAGGTTGAGGATAGCCACGACCGTCTTGCCGACGAGCTGCTCCGGCTCATAGTACTTGTGTATGCCGGAGAGGATGGTGCGCTCAGTGCCGCTGCCGTCGTCCAGCGTGAATTTCAGCAGCTTTTCGGACTTCTTCACGGCCTCGCACGCGAGCACCTTGCATACGCGCATGTCGCACTTTGCAAACTCGTCGATGCTGACATCGGGCAGGACGGGGTTGACCTTCACCTGCGGCCCCTTCGCCGCCTTTTCGAGCTTTTCAAGCTCCTCCAGCATCTTCGCCGCGTCGATGCGCGGGAAAAGGGTCTCGCCCTTGTGCACGCACACCTCTGCCGGAAGCACGCCGTATTCGCAGGCCTTGTCCCACGTGATATGCTCCGCGCCCGCGCCGATCTGCGCAAAGGCCTTTTCGCAGCTTTCCGGCATGAACGGCGTCAGCATGATAAGGGAAACTCGAAGCGCCTCAAGGAGGTTATACATGACCGTGGCAAGCCGCGCCTTCTTCGCCTCGTCGCGGGCGAGGACCCAGGGCGCAGTCTCGTCGATGTACTTATTGGCGCGCTGAATGAGCTTGAACACCTCTTCAAGCGCCAGGTGGAGCTGGAACTCGTCCATCTGCTTTGCATAGGCCTCGCCCGTGGTTTTGATGAGGGCGAGAAGCTCGTCGTCCATGGGGTCCGTCTCGCGCTCGGCGATGAGCTTTCCGCCGAAGTACTTTTCAACCATGGCGGTCGTGCGGGAGACGAGGTTGCCCAGATCGTTTGCAAGGTCAGTGTTTATCGTGCTGATGAGCAGCTCATTGGAGAAGTTGCCGTCAGAGCCGAACGGGAAGGTGCGCAGCAGGAAGAAGCGCAGCGCGTCCACGCCGAACTCCTTCGCCAGCAGGTAGGGATCGACGACGTTGCCCTTGGACTTGGACATCTTGCCGCCGTCGATGACGAGCCAGCCGTGCCCGTAAACGCGCTTGGGAAGCGGCAGGCCGAGGCTCATAAGTATCGCGGGCCAGATGATGGAGTGGAAGCGGACTATCTCCTTGCCGACGATGTGCACGTCTGCCGGCCAGTATTTTTCAAAGTCGGAGTACTTCTCGTTGCAGCAGCCGAGGGCAGTGATATAGTTGGTCAGCGCATCGACCCACACGTACACCACATGGCTCGGATCAAAGTCCACGGGAATGCCCCAGCTGAAGCTCGTGCGCGACACGCACAGATCCTCAAGGCCGGGCTTGATGAAATTGTTTATCATTTCGTTCACGCGGGAGGGCGGCGTGAGGAAGGTGCCGGATTCCAGCAGCTCCTGCACGGGCTTTGCGTACTTGGAAAGGCGGAAGAAATACGCCTCCTCCTCCGCGTCGTGCACCTCGCGCCCGCAGTCGGGGCACTTGCCGTCAACAAGCTGGCTCTCCGTCCAGAAGCTTTCGCAGGGGGTGCAGTATTTGCCCTTGTATGCGCCCTTGTATATGTCGCCATTGTCGTACATCTTTTTGAAGATGCGCTGCACGGCCTCGACATGGTAGTCGTCAGTGGTGCGGATGAAGCGGTCGTTTGAGATGTTCATCAGCTTCCACAGGTCGAGGATGCCGTTTTCGCCGGTGACTATCCTGTCCACGAACTCCTGCGGCGTCACGCCCGCGGCCTTGGCCTTTTCCTCTATCTTCTGGCCGTGCTCGTCCGTGCCGGTGAGGAACATCACGTCATAGCCGCGCAGGCGCTTATAGCGCGCTATCGCGTCCGTGGCGACGGTGCAGTAGGTGTGGCCTATATGCAGCTTGTCCGACGGATAGTATATCGGAGTCGTGATATAGAATGTCTTCTTTTCCATGGTCTTTTCTCCCTTTCTCAATATAGCCGGGGCTATATATTTTCTGTTTTCAGCCGACTTGGAAGCTGCCGAAGCCGTCGGCCGCGGTCTGCGCCGCTGCCGCCGCGTCCAGCGCCTTTATCTGGTCGGTCGCCTCGTGGGTATGATAAACGTCATACACCTCGTCTATCTGGTCTATCTGCATACCGTTCGCGTCAAACACCAGCCTGTGCATCTGCACGCCGTAGCCCTCCATTATCCATGGGTAGCGGTCGTTATTATAGGAGTACGTGTCCTTGCGCAGTTCTATATACGTTCCGTCAAGGTTCGTGCCCCATATCTCCACCGTGAGGCTGCGCTCATACTCATCGCAGTAGGCGGCGATGCGGATGGGGTAATCGCTGTCGTTTCTGAACTTGAAGTCGGGGCTTGGCCAGCTGACCGTCGCGTCATAGCCCTTTTCAAGATAGTCCACGGGGAAATAGTGCGGGCTTCTTGTGACGGTGTTGACCCTGTAGGAATACAGCATCGCGCTGTACAGCGTGGACGACACCTGGCATATGCCGCCGCCCAGCTCCTCCACGACCTCGCCGTTCGAGTACGCGCCCGCCATCTTGAACCCGGCCTCCTCCGTGCGCTGGCCAAGCGTCTCGTTATACGAAAACACGTCGCCGGGGTAGAGGATGACGCCGTTTATCTTGCTGGAGGCAAGCTTTATATTGCTTATGCGGTTGTCGTTGCTGTTTTTGAAATACGTGGTCATCCCGCCGAGCTTGTCGCGGAACAGCAGCCCGCGCAAATAGTCGCCCGTCACCTCCGGATAGGTGAGCGTGATGGGAATCTCCACCACGGCGGCGTTGTCCGCCGCTGTCCATATGCTCTTCGCGTCGTCCACGGAGAACTCGCAGCCCTCCACGTCGTCCACAACGGTGAAGGTGTTGTCGTCGGTAAAGTACGCATCCTTCGGCTCTGCCGCGAGCTTATCATGGATGGCCTGAAAGTCCGGCATGTCCGGCTCCTTGGCAAGGCGGTCATAGCTCAGCCGCGTCTGCCCCGACGCAAGCGCGCCGATGATCTCATCCACCATATCCTCCGTGTCGAAGCTGAGCTGTCCCGCGCCCTTCACCATGCGCAGCACGGACTTTTCCTTGTCTATCTCGTAATCGCCGCTGCCGAGGACGTCGTTGAGCTTGTCTATGCCCATGAGCGCCTGACGGCGGATATAATCCCTGTTGTAGCTTATGCTGCCGTCGTTTATCTCCACCGGGAACACAAGGCTCTTGAGGTATTCAGCGAGGTTTAGATACCAGTTGTCCCCGTGGCCGTAGGCGTATGCCGCCTCGCAGGCCTCGTCTATCGTGTGCTTCGCGCCGGAGGCGTACTGGCCTATCTTGAACGTGACCTTGTCCATAAGCCGCACCTTGAGCGCGACGGCGGCCTGTTCATCCCAGCCGCTCGCCTCGAGCGCGGCGGCGGAGGCCGCCTTGTCCATGCCGCCGACGTAAATACCGCCCACATAGACGTTCGGCAGGTTCGCCGTGCCGGAGGTGACCATGTATCCCCCGACGGTCGCCGCCCCCGCCAGAAGCAGCACTATGCATATCACTATCGTCAGCGCTATTTTAACGCGGCGGCCCCTGTCGCGGCGCGCGGCGGCGCGCTTTGCGGCCTCTTCCTCGCGCGCGGCGCCGTCAGGCTCCTGTATCTCCGCCGTCTGCATCTTCGGCAGGCGCGCCTCGTCGTCACGCGCGCTATCGCGCTTGCTGCGCGCCGCGCGTTTCGCGCCGCCGCTTTTGTCCGGGGCGGCGTGGCGGCTGACATACTCGCTGTTTGTTTTCTTTGATTTTTCTCTCAAATGCGTACCCTCGTTATGCTTTCGCCGCGGCGCAAACGCGGCGTGTCTACCTTCCGGTATGCTCCTCGTACATCTGGGCGAAAAGCTCATCCTCGCCCATGGGCAGGTCTATCTGCGGCTCGGGGCGCTTATTTTCGGCCTCCGTCAGCCACGGCGTGCCCTCAAGGCGGCCCGTCGCCTGTACCTCCAGCAGAATGCCGATGAGCTGGTTTGAAATGAGGAAGCCCGGCACCGTGAAATGCCAGCGCTCTCCGGCGCGCTCCGCCCAGCCCTTGCCCTCAAAGGCCTTCAGCGCCTTTTCTATCGGCCGCCAGTCGCACTGGCAGCGCAGCCTGTAGTCATGCTCGGATATCCCGCGCGAGGTGCGCATGGCAAGCATGACGTACTCCACCGCGCGCTCCAGCGGGTCTATATTCTTGTATTCGTCCACAAGCGTGGTGTTCCTGTACACCGCCGCGATATACTGCTTGAGGTCGCGCACATAGCTGTAGCGCAGGTTGCCCACGCTTGAATGCGCGCCGGGGCCGAAGCCCATGTAATCGCCGAGGCTCCAGTACTTCATGTTGTGGCGCGACTCGAAGCCCGGCGCGCAGAAGTTGGACACCTCGTAGTGCATGTAGCCGTAGCGCTTGAGCATTTCCGCCGCGTAGGAGTACATGTCCGCCTGTTCGTCGTCGTCTGGCATGATGACGGAGTCCTTGTATTCCTTATACATCCGCGTGCCCGGCTCAAGCTTGAGGCCGTAGCATGATATATGCTCCGGGTGCAGCTCTATTATGCGGGCAAGCGTGTCCGCCCAGTCGCTCTTCGTCTGGCTGGGCAGACCGTACATCAGATCTATGCTGACGTTGTCGAACCCGGCGCGGCGCGCGTCATGCACCGCGCGCACGGCCTGCTGGAAGTTGTGCCGCCGGCCGATGAGCTTCAGCAGGTCGTTGTTCGACGCCTGCACGCCGATGGAAAGGCGGTTGACGCCCTCCTGCCGGAGCTGCTTCAGCATCGCAAGACTCATGCTGTCGGGATTGCACTCCACAGTGACCTCGGCGTCCATGCGCACGTTGCCGTTGAGCTTGAGCGCGTTGAATATGTCGATCAGCCTGTCCGCCCCGTAGAAGCTGGGCGTGCCGCCGCCGAAATAGACGGAATCGACCTCGTAGTTCTTTATCGCGCCCGAGGATTCATCGATATGGGCAAGCAGCGCGTCCTGATAATCGGGCATCATATGCTCACAATTGGCGAGAGAGTAAAAGTCGCAGTATGAGCATTTGCTGGCGCAGAACGGTATATGGATATATATCCCGAGCCGGTTTTTCATAAACTAGTTTCTCCGAATTGAATGTATCTATGCTCAGAACAGCTCACTGACGAGCTTGACGAAGTCCGCGGGATCCTCCACCTCGACGCCGGCCATCATCTCCGCCAGCGTGGCCAGCACCTTCGCAAGGTGCTCCGCGCGCGCGGTGTCGGTCGAGTAGGCCTCCTTGAGGGCCTTCACGGCGCTGTTGTCCATGTTCAGCTCCAGCACGCGGTTGGCGCGCACCTTGCGCATCTCCTCACTCGGCCCGCGGCGGAAGTACTTCTCCATCTCCAGCGTGATGCCTCCCTCAGTCGTCAGGGCGCAGGGCATGTCCGCCAGCTTGTTGGACAGCTTCACCTTGGTGATATCGCCGCCCACGGCGGTCTTGACGAAGTCGAGGAAATCCTTGTTCTCCACGTCGCGCTCCTCGGCGGCCTTCTTGTCCTCCTCGGTGTCGAAGCCGAGGTCGTCCGTGACGACGTTGCAGAATATCTTGCCGTCCTGATCGCGCAGCGCCTCCAGCACCATCTCGTCCAGCGGGCTTGTGAGGTAGATAAGCTCATAGCCGCGGTTCTTGACCTCCTTGCACTGGGGCAGGCTCATCGCGTGTCTGACGGAGTCGGAGGAGGCGAAGTATATCGCCTTCTGGCTTTCGGGCATGTTCTCCACATATTCCTTGAGGGTGATCTGCCTGTCCTCAGAGGTGTAGAAGATCAGCAGGTCGCGCAGGAAGTCCTTGTAGCGGCCGTACTCGTCGCACACGCCGCACTTGAGATGCACGCCGAAGTTCTTGTAGAACTCCTCATACTTGGGCCGGTCGTCGCGCATGAGCTTTTCAAGCTCACCCTTTATGCGCTTTTCAAGGTTCTGGCCTATTATGCGAAGCTGTCTGTCATGCTGGAGTATTTCCCTGGAAATATTGAGCGAGAGATCGGGCGAATCCACGACGCCCTTGACGAACTCAAAGTAATCGTGCACGAGCTTGTCGCACTTTTCCATTATCATCACGCCGTTTGAATACAGCGTGATGCCGCCCTTGTTGTCGCCGACGAAGGCGTTCTCGTTCTCCTCGCCGGGGATGAACAGCAGCGCCTTATAGCTCACCGCGCCCTCGGCGTTTATGCGCACCAGCGCGCAGGGATCCTTGCGCTCGCGGTTCTTCTCTTTATAAAACGCGATGCAGTCGTCATCCGTGACCTCGCTCTTGCTGCGCTGCCAGATGGGGATCATGCTGTTGATGGTCTCGTTCTCCGTGACCATTTTGTATTCGTACTTGGGGCTGCCGTCGTCGTTCTTCTCGCCGGTCTCATAGCGCTCCTGATGGTCGATGTCCATCTTTATCGGCCAGCGTACATAGTCGGAGTATTTCTTCACCAGCGCCTTGAGCTTCCACACCTCGAGGTAGGTGCCGTATATCTCCTCATCGGTGTCGGGCTTTATGTGCATGATGACGTCCGTGCCGATGCTGTCCTTTTCGCACTCCGTCACGGTATAGCCGTCCGCGCCGCGGCTCGTCCACTTCACGCCCTGCTCCTCGCCGTATTTGCGCGTGAGCACCGTGACCTCATCCGCGACCATGAAGGCCGAGTAGAAGCCGACGCCGAACTGGCCGATTATGGAGATATCCTCCGCCTCGCCCTTGGCCTCGTCCATCTCGCCCTTGAACTTGAGAGAGCCGCTCTTTGCGATAATGCCAAGGTTGCTTTCCGCCTCCTCCGCGGTCATGCCGATGCCGTTGTCGCGCACGGTGACGGTGCGCGCGTCCTTATCCACAATGATGTCTATGCGGAAATCGTCCCTGTTCAGCCCGACGTTCTCATCCGTCAGCGAAAGATAGCACAGCTTGTCTATCGCGTCAGACGCGTTGGATATGATCTCTCTGAGGAATATCTCCTTGTTTGTATAGATAGAATTGATCATCAGGTCGAGAAGCCGCTTCGACTCCGCCTTGAACTGCTTTTTAGCCATTATATATACGCCTCCAGAACGCAAAATATTTCATAATGAGATATTATAACACATTATGCCGTAATTTCAACAGCTCTCACCCTGCATGGGGAATTTTTAACCGAATTTTCAAATATATCCCGGCCCTGCGCGCACACATCCCGCCGTGGCACAGCCACACGGGCAAATATTTGTTGCATTTTTAACATATGGGTGGTATTCTTTTACTATCAGCATTGTGCAATGCACACGCAAATAAGGATGGAAAAATATATTCAAGGAGGCGAGCACGCAAATGTTCAGCAAACCGGGCGACAAGATGTGGGATGCGGAATATGCAAAATGGGTGGACGGAATGCATCCGGACACGATGTTCGGCGTCAAATTCGACGAGGTGCCGAGACCGCTTATTCAGAAGCTGGGGCTGCACATCACAGACAGGAAGTTCGTCAAGGAGATCAAGACGAGCGACGCGGAGTACTATGGCCTTGCACCGTGGGTGACGGATGAGATGGCCGAGGTGGCGCTGACGATGAAGGTGCACAAGATATACACCTTCGCGCAGATGCAGAAGATGACCGGGAAGGAGCCCAAGCGGCTGATGGAGCTGCTGGAGGAGCTGGCGCAGGCCGGCGTCGTGGAGTATAAATGGCCCGGCGGCGACGGCAAGGGCACTGTGGAGGACAGGATGTATTCCCTGCCGCCCTTCATCGTCGGCAGCGGCGAATACATGGGCATGAAGAAGTCCATGGTGGAAAAAACGCCGGAGGCCATAATGCTGTTTGACCGCATGGCGTTTCAGCCGCTTTCCGGCCTGACGCAGATGGTGCCCCCCGGCGGCGCGGGCATGGCGATGCACGTCATCCCCGTGGAGCAGGCCATCCCCGCCAAGGCGGAGTCCGTGGACAGCGAGCATCTTTCATACTGGCTGAAAAAATACACGACCTTCGCCGCGCTGCCCTGCGTGTGCCGCATGTCCAAGGAGGTCCTGGACGAGGGCGACGGAGAGGATCCGGAGGATATGTGCCTTGCCGTCGGCGATATGGCGCGCTACAGCGTGGAGACGGGCCGCGGCCGCTACATCACCTATGACGAGGCCATGGAGATAATCTACAAGGCCGAGGAGATGGGCTGCGTGCACCAGATCACGAACCTTGACGGGCCGGAGCATATCCTCGGCATATGCAACTGCGGCGTGGGAAGCTGTCTTGCGCTGCGCTCCAGCCAGTTTTTCAACACGCCGAACCTCTCCCGCTCGGCATACGTGGCGCATGTGGACAAGGGAAACTGCGTCGCCTGCGGCAAGTGCGTTGAAGTGTGCCCGGCCAGCGCGGTCAAGCTCGGCCAGAAGCTGTGCACCACTGAGGGCGAGGTATGCTATCCCAAGCAGGAGCTGCCCGACGAGACGCCGTGGCCGAAGGAGAAATGGAACCCGAACTACCGCTACGACGCGCGCACGAACTGCTACGACACGGGCACGGCCCCCTGCAAGACCGCCTGCCCCGCGCACATCGCCATTCAGGGCTACATAAAGATGGCCGGAGAGGGCCGCTACCGCGAGGCGCTGGAGCTTATAAAGAAGGACAACCCCTTCCCCGCCGTCTGCGGCCGCGTCTGCAACCGCCGCTGTGAGGACGCGTGCACGCGCGCCGGTGTTGACAAGGCCGTCGCCATAGACGCGATAAAGAAGTTCATCGCCGATCAGGATCTCGCCGCCGAGACGAGATACGTGCCTGAGATACACTCCGCGAAGCGGCACGGGCGCTTTGAAGGGCGCAAGGTCGCCGTTATCGGCGCAGGCCCGGCCGGGCTTAGCTGCGCCTACTTCCTTGCCGGGATGGGCTATTACCCCACCGTGTTTGAAAAGAACCCGCTGCCCGGCGGTATGCTGCGCTACGGCATCCCCGAGTATAAGCTCAGCCGCGACGTGATAGACGCGGAGATAGACGTGCTGCGCGAAATGGGCGTTGAGATCCGCTGCGGCGTTGAGATAGGCCGCGACGTCACCATTCAGGCGCTGAGAGACGAGGGCTATGAAAGCTTCTGCCTTGCGATAGGCGCGCAGGCGGGCGCAAAGCCCGGCATACCCGGCGAGGAGCTTGCTGGCGTGCTTTCCGGCGTTGACTTCCTGCATCTCGCGGCCGAGGGCAAGGCGCCCGACGTCGGCAGGCGCGTGGCGGTCATCGGCGGCGGCAACGTCGCCATGGACGTGGCAAGGACGGCGAAGCTCCTCGGCGCGGAGGAGGTCACTGTGGTCTACCGCCGCAAAGAGAGCGACATGAAGGCCGAGCGGCAGGAGATAGACGAGGCGCTGGCCGAGGGCATCGTTCTCAAGACGGAGCATAAGCCCCTGCGCATCGAGGGCGAGGGCAAGGTCCGCGCGCTGGTGTGCGACGCGGGCGAGATCGTCTGCGACACCGTCATTGCCGCGATAGGCCAGCGGGTCGATCTGGGCGGCATAGCGCCGGAGGCCATGGTCATCCGCGAAAACGGAACGATCGACGCCGCGGAGCTTACCTATCAGACCGCGCAGAAGGACATCTTCGCCGTCGGCGACGTGTTAACCGGTCCGAAGTACGTTATCGACGCCATCGCCGCCGGACGCGAGGCCGCGATATCCATGCACCGCTTCATGCGGCCCAAGACCTCCCTCACGCTTAACCGCAACCGGCGTGATTTCATTGAGCTGGATAAGAGCAAGGTCGCCATCCTCGTCAGTGAGCTCAAGGCCCCCGCGCGCGCGGAGGGCGAGCTGACTGAGGAGCTTGTCCGTCAGGAGGCCTCCCGCTGTCTCGGCTGCGGTGCGGCCGTGGTCGATACCAACCGCTGTCTCGGCTGCGGCGTGTGTACGACGCGCTGCCGCTTCGACGCCATCCACCTCTCGCGCGACCTTCCGGAATGCTCCGATCTGGTGGACAGGTTCGACAGCAACAAGAAGCTGCTTCCGTACATGATAAAGCGCGGCATAAAGATAAAGAAAAAGGAGCTTGCGGAGAAGTTCAAAAAGTAAACCTCAGGTATAATAGGTTTAAGGTCTAATAGTTAATAGGTTTAAAATGACACGGCGGCCCGCCTAGGGCCGCCGTGTTGTGGTATGTACATATCCCGGCGTCCTGCATATGCAGAACGCCGGGATAGTTTTTCATTTTGTTGTTTTTTGCGTCAGGTCAGCTTGAGCTTGACATTCGCGGTCTTGTTGCTGCCGTCTGCGGCCTTGACCGTTATCGTGACGACGGTGTTCGCCTTTATCGCCGCGCCGGAAACAAGGCTTACGCTTATATTCCCGCTGGCATCTATCGCCGCCGTAACGGCCTTATTGCTGCTCGTCACCGTCCAGCCCTTATAGCTTCGCGCCGGGACATTCTCCGCCTTGAGCGCCAGTGTATCAAGCGTGGACATGCCGGCCGTCAGCGTCTTGCCTGTCACGGTCTCGCTGCCGTTGACTATATTTATCTTCGTCACTATCGGGTATATCACGACGTCCATGCTCGCCGTCGCGCCGCCGCCGTCTGCCGCCGTTGCCGTTACGGTCACATACTTCGGCGCCGTCACGGCCTTTGCCTTGAGCGCGCCGGACGCGCTGAGTGTTGCATAATCCGTGTCGCCCGACAGGCTCCAGATGACCTTCTTGTTCGTGGCGTTCTGATCGCACACGGCCTTGTACGTCACGCTCTTCCCGCCGGCGACCATGTCTGCGCCGCTTATGAGAAGCGTATCCATATTCCGCGTGATGGTCAGCTTTACGCTCACGCTCTTGCGGCTACCGTCAATGGTCGAGGCTGTGAAGGTGACTGCGCCGGTCTTGCCGGTAAGCTTCACGCCGCCTATAGCACTCACAGTCGCCACATTGGTGTTGCTGCTCTTCCACATGACGGTCTGCATGGCCTCTTCGGGATAGCACTTGGCGTTGAGCCATATGATCTCACCGGCATTATCATCGACGTCTATGACCGTCGGCCCGTCATACTCGACGTTCAGGCTGCTGGCCACGGGGACAATAGTCATCGTCCTCTTCGCCGTGAGATCCGGGAATTCAACGGAGGTGCACGTGAGCGTGACCAGGCGCTTCGTTGTGACCTTCGCCGCGGTGAACACGCCGCTGGAGCTGATGCTGCCATAGCTTGCGTCTGCCGGGTCTATCGACCATATGACGCGGCTGTTGGCCGGCTTTGAGGGGTAGAAGAACGCGCCGAGATTAGTCTTGCTTCCGCCCTTTACCTCCGAATAGCCCGTGACCATGACATAGTCCGGCTTCATGACGGCGGTCAGCTTGAAGCTGCCCTTTGTCTTGCCGTCCGCCGTGGTCGCCGTCAGCGTGACCGTGCCCGCCTTGTTCAGCACGACTGTGCCGTCCGATCCCACTGCCGCTATCGCGGTGCTGCTGCTCTTCCATATAACGGCCTCGTCCGACGGCTGCACGCGCGCGCTGACGCTTACCGCATCATTCAATGTGACCTTCACGGTCTGGCCGTTGACAACACTGCCGTTCATGAGCACGTCAACGCTGCGGCTGAGATTCGGCTGCACCCTTATTATCTTGGAGGTGCTTACGCCCGTCGCCTTGACCGTGGCAATAACCTCGACCGGCACCTCCACCGCCGTCGGCTGCGCCTTCAGGCTGCCGCTGGCGTTTATGCTTGCATACGGCGCGGAGGCCGCGCTGACGCTCCATACGACTGCCTTATCCGTAAGCGTCTTGTCCGTCTGCACGTTAGTCTTGAGCGCCACGCTCTTGCCGCCGGTGATGGCCTCCGGCGCGTTCAGTATCTCTATGCTGTTTGCATATCTGACAAACTTGAGCGTCACACGCGCGGTCTTGTTGCTGCCATCTGTGGCCTTTGCCGTGACGGTGACGCTGCCCGTCTTGCCCTTGAAGCCGGATATGCTGACGCCGTTTGCACTGACGTCATATTCCGCGTACACGTTTTTCGCGTCGCTGACGGTCCATACAAGGGCCGTCTTTGCGTCTGCCGGGTACGTGACCGCGCCGATGGTCAGCGCGTCCGCGCCGCCGCTGAGGTCAATGTTGTACGCCGTACCGCTGAGTGCTTCGCCGTTGATGAGCAGGACAAGCGCATTGGTCTTGGGCACCGTCCAGATATACGCGCGGCTCTCGCTGCCGCCGTCCTTCGCCTTTGCGATGACCATTATCTCTCTGGCCTCTGTCGCCGCCTTGACGGTCAGCTTTCCTGCCGCGGTGAGCGTGGCGTAAGGCTCATACTCCGCGGGGAGGCTCCACGTGACGGCAGTCGCCTTGGGGCTGCCAAGCACGCGCGCCTTGAGCTGCACGCTCTGCCCGCCGGACAGTGCGTTCTCCAGCACGAGCGCGCCGGACTCCGTGGGATAGCCCTCTATCTCAAGGCCGGTGGATACACGCGTCGTGGTGAGCTTGAATATCGCCTTCTTGCGGCTGACAGTGTCCGTCGCGGTGAGGGTTATCGTGGTGAGCTTGGCCGCCGGGCTAAGAATTATGTTCAGCGTGCCGTCGCCGTTGTCCACATATGCGCCAAAAGTGCCCTTTGCATCGCTCGACGTCCAGACTATGTTCCCCTCCGCGCCCGCGGGGGCCGCCGAGGCGTTGAGCGTCAGCTCTGTCTCTGCATTGAGGTTTATTACCCTCGTCTTGCCTGTGACGTTCTCCCCGTCAAGGCTTATATTCACGCCGGTCGCCGCCGGAATGACCGTGATCACATGCTGTGTATCCGCCACATTGCCCGCGGCGTCGGAGGCGATGACGGTGACGTCGTGCGCCTCGGTGACGGCCTTCGCCGTGACGATGACGGTGTTGTTCTTCCCCGCCTTGACGGTGACGTACTCATCATCGCCTGCGGCGAGGCTCCATTTCACGGTTCCGTTGAGCTCTGCGGGAATATACGCCGCCGACAGCACGGCGGACTTTCCGCCGGCCAGCTTCTCCGCGCCCGTGACGGTTATCGCGCGCTCGACTATCGTCACGTCAAGCTCGCCGGTGAAGTGGTTTTCATCGTTCGCCGTGGCGCGAACCGTGACCGTACCGGCCGCCGTCGCGGTGAGGAGGCCGTTTTCATCTATGCTCGCATCGCCCGTGCCAGGGATAACGCTCCATGTAAAGCTCTTGTCCCACGCGTCTGCCGGGCTGACTTCTGCCGTGTACTGCGCCGTCGTATTCGCGCCTATGCTGACGCTGCCGGAGATATTGATCTCGCTGACGCATATTGCGCCAAGCTCTTCCCCGCCCGCGCCGTAGTGCATGCGCGCGCTGAGCAGCGGCGCATTGTCTCCGCCTATGGATATGGCCTTCCACTGTTCCGCACTGCCGCCGTAGTACACCTCCTCAAGCTGTGTGCTGTTCTGGAATATGGCCGCATCTATGACCGTGACGGAGGCGGGGATGTACACCTGCCGCATATTCGTAAAGCTGCCAAGCTGGAGCCAGCGCGACAGATAGCTTATCCCGTCCGCAAAGCTGACCTGCGTCACTCTCGGCGGAGTATCGGTATCCGTGCCGAAGTCGGGTATTGCGACCTCTCCGCTGCCGCCGACGGTCAGCAGGCCGCCCTCATTAAGCGTAAAGCGCGCGACCGGCGTGCCGTTATATAATACCTGCCCGGTCTGCTTTATGTTATCGGTAAGCCGGTATACGGGGCCGACCGAATAATATGTGCCGTCCGTCGTGTGCAGGACGCATGAGCCGCCGAAGGTGAAGCCGAACGGCACCGGCGCAGGCGGCTGGGTCGAGGTCCCGTTTTCATAAAGTGCCGCAAGGCTTTCAAGGCTGCCGTTGTAATACACATCCACCGGGGCATAGGCAAAGATATTATAGCCTATATCCTCAAGCGCGGCGGGCAGAGTCACGGTTCCGCTCAGCGCCGTGCAGAGCGAAAACGCAAGTGAATCTATCTTTGTCACACTGCTGGGAATGGCGATGCCTGTCAGCGCTGTGCAGCCGCCAAAAGCGTTTGCACCTATCTCCGTGAGGCCATCCGGCAGGATGATATTTTCAAGCGAGGTGCATTCTCTAAACGCCCCGTCGCCTATAAGGGAAAGCCCGGCCGGAAGCTGCACGTCCGCAAGCGCATGGCAGTCCCAAAAACAACCTCTGGGTATGGAGGAAACTCCGCTGCCTATCTTCACGCCGGTCAGCGCCTTGCATTCTCTGAATGCCTCCTCGCCGATGCCGGTGACGCTGTCGGGTATCTCCACCGGCTGCGTCAGCCTTGTGCATCCATAAAACGCCATGTTGCCTATGGAGGTGACGCCCTCTTCTATCACGACGGATAGTATATCAAAGTAATATTCGCGCCACGGCGCGGCTTCATCGCCGAACCATCCATAGTCCGCCATCGGGCCGGAACCGCTGATGGTGAGCACGCCGTCGTCGCTGATCTCCCATGCGAGGCCGTCCGTGCCGACGCCGGATTTGACGGCGTTCTCTTCGCGCAGGATCTTGCCGTCGTTTATCGTGAAGCCGTTATCGACAAAGTCCGCACCTTTCTTCAGGTACAGCGTGCAGCCGTTACTTATCTGCATCGTGCCGTTGTTCGTCAGCGTGACGCCTTTGGAAACGAGCACCGTGTTGCCGCCAAACATAACAAATATGCCGTCTGGTATCTCCATATCCTCCGTCAGCGTCAGCACGTCCCCATAGAAGGTGTACCACAAAAAGCCCTCCGCCATATAGCGTTTGATATCGCTCTGTGTCGCCTCAAATATGCACAACTGCATCTCATTGTTCGGCACGCCCGTCACAACAGTGGAGTAATCTGTGTCTTCCACAAGCTGCAGCACAACGGAAGGCGCGCGGACGCCCGCCTCACCGCTTATGACGCCGTTATTCACCAGCCTGCCGCCGGTCACTGTGATGTTAGGATAGTAATACGATACACTCTCTGAGGGCTGATCTATGGCCGTGGAAAGCAGCTTGATCTGGCCGCCGTTTTCAACAGCTATTACAGCCGGTCCCATGCTGCTATAAACGCCGATTGCCTCATACGTGTTGAGCGTCACCCCGGCTGGCACCGTAAAGCATCCACTGATCAGCGACAATCTGAAGCCATACGGCACGGTGAGATCCTTTGTCAGCACTATGTCGCCCTCGACGGCTGTACTGCCCTGATATTCACCGGCGTTGAATTTGTCTATCGCCGCGCGCAGCTTCTCCTCCGTGTCTATAACGCCGCTGTCATCGCCGCCGCTGTCATTTTCATCTATGAGCGTGCCGTCGACAGTAAGAGTACCGTTTTCCACGACTGACGCGCCCGGCTTTATGTGCAGCGTGGTATTCGTTCCCATAAACAAATAACCGCCGCTTGCGATAGTTACAGTGACGTTTTCGGCAAGCGTGAGGGTGTTGTCAAAAAATGCTATGTAGACATTTGACGGTATTTCCATATTCTCCGTCAGCGTCAGCTCGTTCCTCAAATTAAAGTGGTAACTTGCGAATCCCTTTGTCAAAAGCTGCTGGATATCGCTTTGTGACTTAGGATTGGCCTGTACGCGTATCTCGCTGCGGTCTATGCCCGTAACATAGTCGGTGTATTCCCCAGTGCATACATTATCCCATCCCAGTGACACTTTCTCTATAGCCGTTACATATTCAGGTATGATTTTGTTTACGGTGCCATAATTGCAAAATACACCACCCAGTACGTCAACCGTCGAGTCGTAATAGCTGTCCTCCTCAATCTCCACCATATGCAGATTTATAGTCGCGCCGCTCTCCACCATTATCGTCGAGTTTGCGGTTACACTCAGTCCACTTCCATATACGTCCAGCGTAACGCCGCTTGATACCGTGAGATTTGCGCCATCTCTCACCGAGACCCTGTAGCCGTGTGGTATCGTCAAGTCCTGTGTGAGAGTTATGCTTGCGGCCAGAGTCACACCATAATATGTTCCGTCACCCGGCGCGTTCGCCAGTGCCGCGCGCAGCTTTTCCTCCGTGTCTATAACATCGTCGCTGTACATGGCGATGCCGTCGTCCTCCGCCGTGAGGACGACCTCTATCTCGGCATACTCCGCCTCACCCGTCACGGTGAAGGGCACATCCAGCAGGGTCTCGTAGCCCTCGCACTCCGCCGTGTATGTATACTCGCCCGGCGCGAGGGTATAGATGCCGTCCTCATTGGGCAGCACAGTTTCACCGGCGCTATATACGAATACCGTCAGCTCCGCCGGAGTCGTAATGAAGCGCACGCACACAAGGGCAATGCCCGGCGTCGCTTCCGGTTCCGCAGTTGGCGCCGGCTCAACAGTCGGTTCTGGTTCCGCCGTCGGTTCAACGACGGGCGGTTCCGTTATTTCCGGCTCCTCCGGTGCGGAGGGTTCCTCCACCGGGGGAATATACGGCTCCTCCACCGGCTGTTCGGTCTGTTCCTCCACTGGCTGCTCCGCGATCAGCTCCTGCCCGTCCCCTCCCTCGGCCCACGCCGCGGGAACAAGGCTGATGAGCATCGCCGCGCACAGCAGCATTGACAGAATTCGTTTCATGCTCGTTCCTCCTAATAATTTCGTGCATAACTACAGCAGTATATACTGTGGAAAATATACCATTTTATTTGCAATATTTCAATATATTTTTCACCTACTGCGCACAAAAACCGGCGCGGAACACATCCGCGCCGGTTTAAGCTGACTTATAATGTCTTACAGCTTTGCTTTTCCCTTGATGAGATAACCGATGAACATGACTATTGCGAAGAATATCAGATATCCGCAGACCTGCTGATACCCCTTGCCGACCCAGCAGCAGTACACCATGAACAGGCAGCAGGCAAGGCCGAGGCAGGGCATAAGATAGCGCTTGACGAAGCCCAGATCCTTCCCCTTGACCATAAGGGCGATGAACATGGGGATATACATGGCGTAGAGGTTGATGATGGATATCTCATCCGGCTCCCAGCCTATCCACATGCAGTCGTGCACGCCGCCGAAGAAGTCCGGTCCGCGCATCCACAATATAGTTATCCACGCGTACCAGAAGCCGCCGAGGATGAGGCCGACCATGCTGGACTTCATGACGAAGCCGTTCTGATCGTCTATATCGCCGTAGAACTCCGGGCGCGGCCCCATGCCGCGCGCGGAAATGGCGTACATTCCGCGGCAGGAACCCATTATAAGGCCGTTCATCGTACCGAGGCAGGCGATGCACACGAATACGTATACTATCGTGCCGACGGCGCTGCCGAAAATGTTGGAGAACGCGATCTTCGGCAGAGTCTCCCCAAGGGGCCACGTGCTGATTATCGTGTCTATGCTGCCCACAGAGCTCATGGAGAATATGTACAGGCAGTATATGACCGTGCAGGTGAACGCGCCGATGACCAGCGCCAGCGGGAGGTTCTTCTTCGCGTCGCGCAGCTCTGAGTTGATGGAGGTCGCAATTATCCAGCCCTCATACGCGAAGGCAAAGGCCGTCACGCCCGCGAATATGCCGGAGAAGCCGCCGCCGTTTTCGGCGGACGCAGCCGCCCCCTCCGCAAGCACCGTCGCCGTGCTGCCGTTCGTCAGGCCGACTATCGTCCCGACGACGCCCATGAGTATAAGCGGGATGAGCTTGATTATCGTCATTGAGACCTGGAGCTTGCCCGCAAGCTTCGGGCTGAGCGAGTTGATGCCGTAGCCTATCATGAGAAAGCCCGCGCCGAGGCCGATGGCCTCCATGCTGATAACGCCGGTGGAAAAATCCAGCGCCTGCACGCCGAACAGGGGGCAGGCGAACACCGCCGCGAAGAAAGCCAGCGTGGCCGCAAGCGAGGGGTAGTATATCGTCGTGGTGAACCAGCCGACATAGTATGCATACGTGTGGCCGAGGGCGACCTCCGCGTAGTCCACGACGCCGTTCACCTTCTCATAGCGCGCGCCCAGCTCCGCAAAGACGAGCGAGCATATGATGCACATCACGCCCACGATCGCCACGACGAGCACCGCCTTGCCCATATCGCCCCCGGCGAGAGACAGCACCTTGCCGCCCTTGATAAATACGCCCGAGCCGATGACTATGCCGATGACCATAGCTATCGCGGTGGGCAGCCCATATCGTTTTTCCATTTCTCTTTCCTTCCTTTTTACCTCTTTTACCGATTTTCTGTGCTGCTTATTTAAAGCGTTAGCCATATAATACTACACTTCGACGCATTGTGTCAACACGAAGCGGCAAAAAGAGTAAAAAGGATGGAATTTATTTTAAGAATTCGTCAAGCTGCGCCACCGTCTTGAAGTAGTTCGGGCAGTTGGCGCGCATGAAGTGCTCTATCTGGGGGATGTCGCTGCTCCAGCCGACGGCCGCAAAAGCGACGCCGCATTTTGCCGCCATGTCGTAGCCGGGCTTGAGGTCGTCTATCATGAGAAGCTCGTCCGGCGTCAGTGAGAAGCGGCGCATGATATCCTCCAGCGGGAAGGGGCTTGGCTTGCGTTCCTCCGCCGGGCGCTCCCAGCCGTACACCGCGTCCGGCACGGGCAGGCCGTTGGCCTCATAGTCGCGGTATATGTTGCGGGCAAACGAATGCGAAACGACGCATATCAGCCCGCCCTCCGCCTTGTGGCGGTTCATGATCTCTTTTATGCCGGGGTACGCGGCCGGAATGTGGTTTTCGACGTAGGCGCGCCAGTATTCCGTCTCGTCGAGCATGTCCGCGTCGCTCATGCCGTACTCATCCCGGCAGAATTCAAGAAAGCCGGGCTCGAAGTTTTTGAGGAAATACTGCTCAAGCGTGCACTCCTTGCCGGGGTAGCGCGTTTTCGTATACTCCACGAAGCACGGGTGGTGTATAGTGGCCGTGCTGTTGACGACCGTGTCGTCATGGTCGAACACGAGGCATTTGTATTTCATTTCATGCTCCCTTTCAAATAGAAAATCGCCCGGCGCGGCATAGCTGCGCCGGGCGGAGACTGTCGAAAAAATGGCATTGCCACTTTTTCGAGAAAGCTTCGCTGCGTTCTGCGTCTCTGTTGTCCGCTGACAGCGGGCAATTCGACGCTCACTCCGCGCAAAGTGTTTTCTGCCACGCACATGTCGCGGCAGAAAACGGATCATACTGCTTTTGCGTCTGCAGACGCGAAACTCTGCGAGGCTTTTTTGACATGCTGCGCCGGGCGGCGTATCAGTTCTCAGTTCAGTAGAAGGTTGCAACGGGCTGTTCCGGCGCGTCGCAGGGGGTGGAATCAATGTAGGTCAGCACCGGCCCCTTCTTTGAATAGGCGCGGTTGAACTTAAAGTTTATGCGCGCGGTCAGGATTATCCACGTGTCGTCCTTGACGGTGTCCGCCTTGTCCCACTGGCACACAAGGCCCGCGAACTGGATATCCTCCACACAGCAGGTCATGACGTGGCGGCCGACAATGAAGGTGTGGTCGGGCATCTTCTTGCGCACAAGCGCGCGGCACTTGAAGCGCACGGTCTTGTTCTCGTACTTCTTCGGCTCCTCCGACATGTCTCTGTACCACTCAGCATAATCGTCGTCGCCGATCTCGACGATGTCCGCGTTCAGGTCGAAGGGCAGGGGATCCACGATGTCGTCATATTCCACCTTCCCGCCGACGTACTCATAGGCGATATCCGCCCGGCGCGACGCGGCGCGGACGATCTTGTGGAACTCCATCTTGTCCATAGAGCCGTTGAACCGGTTGAACACCACAAGCTCACAGCTCTTGAGCTTATCGTAGACGAGCTGGCGCATGTTGGCGTTGTAGGTAATGAACGTGCCCGCGTCGGCAAACATGAACTCCTGATACACCATCCAGCCCTCCGGCATCGCGCCGTACAGCACGTCCAGCAGCCACATGCCGTTATACTCGACCACAACGCGCACGGACTTCGTCTCATCAAGGAAGCGTTTAAGCGCCTCGGCGTTCAGCTCCTCCTGCGAGTTTATCACGCGGATGAAAACGTTCTTGTCGGCGAACTGGTCGGGCGCGTATTCCTCCTCGCCCTCCTCGCACACCAGCAGCAGCGTCCTTTCGCCGTTGCAGAAGCGTCTGTCCTCAAGCGTCTCCTGAATGAACTTCGTCTTGCCGCTCTCCAAAAAGCCCGTGAAAAGGTATACGGGCACATCTTTTCTGTTACTCAACCTCAAACAGCTCCTTCAGCGCCTGCTCATTGAGCTTTGAACCTATCACGCACAGGCGGCCGGTGACGGCGGCGCTGCCGCGGCGTATATCGGCCTCGCCGGGAACATAGTCGAAGTATATCCACTCGCCGTCGGACGCATCGACAAAGCCCTTGGCGCGCAGTATGGTGCCGAACTTCTCCGCATCGCTCAGCTCGTCGAGCATGGCGCGTATGCCGCTCTCCGTGAACTTCTTCGGTGTCTCGACGCCCCAGCTCGTAAACACCTCGTCTGCGTGGTGGTGATGATGGTGATGCTCGTGGTCATGGCAGCCGCAGGTGCACTCGTCGCCGTTATCGTCGTGGTGATGGTGGTGCTCGTGCTCCTCATGCTCATGGTCGTGGTCATGGCAGCCGCAGGTGCATTCGTCGTCATCATCGGCGTGGTGATGGTGGTGCTCATGCGCCTCATGCTCCATATGCTCCATCTCTTTTTTCAGCGCGTCGCCGTCCATAGCGTCCTTTATCTGCATACCATTGAGCTTGGCCCACGGCGTGGTGATAAGTCCGGCAGTCGGGTTGAGCTTTCTGAGAAGCTCGCTTGCGGCAAGGATCTTGCTCTCCGGGGCGGTGTCGGTGCGGCTCATTACAATAAGGTCTGCATTTGCGACCTGGTCGTTGAAGAACTCGCCGAAGTTGCGCATATACATGCGGCACTTGCCCGCGTCAACAACAGTGACCTTTGCGCCGATGGACGTTCCCTCGACCTTTTCAACGGCGCGCGCGACGTCGGACAGCTTGCCCACGCCGGACGGCTCGATTATTATCCTGTCGGGCTTATATTCATCCATGACCTTCTTCAGCGCCTTTTCAAAGTCGCCCACTAGGGTGCAGCAGATGCAGCCGGAGTTCATCTCCGTTATCTCAACACCGGCATCTCTGAGGAAGCCGCCGTCGATCGCAATCTCACCGAACTCATTCTCAATGAGGACGAGCTTCTCGCCCTTATACGCCTCCGCAATGAGCTTGCGGATAAGCGTCGTCTTACCGGCGCCAAGGAAACCGGAAAATATATCTATTCTTGTCATAATGATCCCTCCAAATGTGTTTTCTAAATTTATATTATATCATCAGCACAGCGATTTTACAAGCGATCGTGTTCATTTTCGCCGCAGATGCATGGAGAATACATTAAAGCCTTGAAACAACGTTTCAAGGCTTTAATGTTGGCAGGGGAAGAAGGCTTCGAACCCTCGGCCTACGGTTTTGGAGACCGCCGCTCTACCAGCTGAGCTATTCCCCTATATAATTGACAAAAGCAAAAAAATGGTGGACCGTCAGGGACTCGAACCCCGGACCGACCGGTTATGAGCCGGTTGCTCTACCAACTGAGCTAACGGTCCAAATCACGCTTCCGCTTTAGAAGTATTGCCGTCACGATATCGTGACGGCAATACCGTTAAGTGGCGCCCCCTGTAGGATTCGAACCTACGACCCTGCGGTTAACAGCCGCATGCTCTACCTGTTGAGCTAAGGAGGCAAAAATCAAAGGGCTTGACGTGCGCCAAACCCTTTGTGTTGGCATTGACCTATCTTCCCAGTCCGTCTCCAGACAAGTATTGTCGGCACTGATGAGCTTAACTTCTGTGTTCGGAATGGGAACAGGTGGACCCTCATCGTTAAAAACACCAACTATTCAGGATTGCACCCTGAAAACTAAACAGAGGAAGCAAGGCCGAACCTGCATAGATGTAGGTCAAGCCCTCGGGCTATTAGTACCGGTAGGCTGAACACATTGCTGCGCTTACACCGCCGGCCTATCAACGAGGTAGTCTACCTCGGCCCTTACTCACAAGGATGGGAGATCTTATCTTAGGGGGAGTTTCACGCTTAGATGCCTTCAGCGTTTATCTCGTCCAGACGTAGCTACCCAGCTGTGCCGTTGGCACGACAACTGGTGCACCAGAGGTCTGTCCATCCCGGTCCTCTCGTACTAAGGACAGCTCCCTTCAAATCTCCTGCGCCCGCAACAGATAGGGACCGAACTGTCTCACGACGTTCTGAACCCAGC
>ENA-OUQC01000457-OUQC01000457.1-human-gut-metagenome-genome-assembly--contig:-NODE-457-length-29671-cov-18.095016_pt1 | contig 29671 bp, 30 predicted proteins | sample MGYA00237942_ERZ548815 | MGnify/ENA primary metagenome ERZ548815 (study PRJEB26490, sample SAMN05194722) | human gut metagenome | biome: terrestrial biome; feature: human-associated habitat; material... | reverse complement strand
GGCTAGCCCCGTAGTGAGAGGCTAATGTTTTTGCACTTCGTTTAAGAATCTACACCGGAGTAGAAAAACCGAGTTTCAGTCTCGGGCGCTTGTTGATTTTGATGATTATTTTTCTGAGCATTTCGTCCGAGATAGTGCGGAAGTCCGTGCCTTTTGGGATGTATTGCCGGATCAGTTTGTTGTGGTATTCGATGCAGCCTTTTTCCCAGGAGGAATACGGATGCGCGAAGAATATCTTGGTTTTAAGCCATTTGGCGATATACCGGTGTTCGGCAAACTCGCTTCCGTTGTCGGTGGTAATCGAACGTATCATCCCGGCGTAGGGCAGCATCATCGCAACGACGGCCTTGGCCAGGGCCTTCGCGTTCTTGCCCTCGTGGAGTATCCGACCAAAGACAAAGTTGGTGTTTCTCTCCACAATCGTCACAATCGCGCCCTTGCCGTCTTTGCCCACGATTGTGTCCATCTCGAAGTCTCCCGGATTAGAGCCGTCCCAGTCCGCAGGGCGCTCGTCTATCATGGTGCGGTTCTGCACGGCCACATACGGGGACGACACCTGCCTTTTACTGTGCTTGAGCTGGTGGCGGCAGTGCTTCCAGAGGTCGCCCCCATTGGCCTTGTCCGCCCTTATGTACGCGTAGACGGTCTCGATGCACACGCTGTCTTTGCCGTTCTTGCGCAGCCATCCCACAATCTGCGCGGGTGACCACTGCTCTCGGGTAATCTTCTCGCGTATGAAATTGCGTATCTCCAACGTCAACTTTCGGTAGTTCCGCAGTCTTAGCTGGCGGCTCTTAGCCTTTGCTTGCGCCTGTTTCCAGTGGTAGCCGCGCTTGCCGCTGTTGTGATTTAGTTCTCTACTGAGCGTTGATTCGGAGACGCCGATAGTCCGGGCTATCTCTTTTCTGCCCTTATTTTGCCGGAGTAATCTATCTATTGTGTATCTTTGCTCCGCAGTTAGGTGTTTATACTTATTTTCCATAACACAAAGTTACTTAATTGCAGGGAGACTTCGGCCTCCCTTTTTTATTTCTGTACTGCCTAGTGAAAGTATCCATTGTCTGCACTGCGCTCAATGGGGGCCTGCTCGGCCCCCTCGGCGCGCGGCCTTCCCCCGAGGAGGAGTGAGGTGTTTTGCCGTTGCACTTCTTATCTGAATCTTTCACCATCGTAAAAAACAAGATTTCAGGTTAAAAGCGAAGGAGATTCAAAAATAATCGCTAAATTTGCAAAACTTCTGAAGTCCGTCGGTTTGCGCAAACTCACCACGGACACAACGGCCGAAACACTTCGTTCGCCTTGCAACGCCAAGAGATGACGATGATGTCGAATCAAATGTGCATCAAAAACCGGCAAACACAGGCATAAAGACACGCCCGACAAAGTCAAAAACGCATATCAAAGCGCACCAAATAATTTTAGTTATATCATACACAACAATTTACGACATGAAACACTCTTTACTTTCGCTTACAGTGGCCCTGGCTGCTGTCTTAGGATTCGGTGCCACGGCTGCGGCACAGACCTCGGTTTACGCTACCGGTAATTTTACGGGCATACCCGCCTCATGGGATCCCGAAAATCCCGTTGAACTGACCTACGCTGACGGCGTATACACACTCGACCTCACCGGCGCCAAGCAAGGCCAGATGTTCAAACTCTCTACAGCCAAAGGCGACTGGACGACTTTCAACGCCTCCTGCTTCGGCGTAGCCGCTGACAACACCACTGCTACACTGACGCCGAATGTCGCCACCACCTGGGCCGTAGGCAACCTTGGCAACAACGCCATTCCCGCCTCCGGCGACTTCAAACTTGTTGTAGACCTTGATGCCAAGACAATGACTCTTGTCGGCGAGGGAACCACCACGGACATCTTCGATATATACCTGCGCGGCGATGTCGATAGCTGGAATGCAGACGAGGCTTACAAGTTTAAATATACCGGCGTCAGCTCTTTCGGCGAACAGATGTACGAGTTGATACTCCCCGATGGCCTGGCCGGCGAATTCAAGATTGCAGACAGCAGCTGGAGTGAGGTCAACTACGGAGCGGACGCAACCATCGCCATAGATGGCACCACCGAAGTGTTCTACAACAGCAGCACCAACCTCAAGTCTACAATAGCCGAAAGCATCAAACTGACATTCTACCACAACCTTGACAAGAGCAAATCGTCATGGCTCAAGGTGGACAAGCACGAAGGCGTCTCGGACATTACGGTAGATGACGCTGCCGCCGCAACGTACTACAACCTGCAAGGCATACGCGTGGCCGAGCCCTCCAATGGCCTGTATATCAAGGCAACCGGCAATACCGTAACCAAAGTTTACGTCAAGTAACAATACACTACCTGCATAACCAAAGGCCGGGAAGCATCGACAGCTTCCCGGCCTTTGACGTATATATGCGCAACATGCGCAATCTACTTTCGAAGGTGACAATTTTTTCCGGCAAAGCGATTTACGTTCGACGTCCTTGCGGTATATAAACGTAGATACAAATCTAACGAACTAAAGAACTTGAACAAATGAAACAATTACACCTCTTTCTAACCATTCTGGCCGTTATCATAGGCTGCCTTGGCGCCCACGCCGAACGGTGGAATTACCAAGCTGACGCAGTCGCAATTTGCACATACAATGACCGCTATAATCGTTGGAACAAATGGAGTTCCTGGACTCCTTGTGACGTTATAATCAATATCAACGGCGATAATGATAAGATTACGATATATTCAGATGTGGTACAGGTCTATAAGATATACAGTGTATCGTCCGGCGAATATGACCGAGATGGCGACTACCATGTTGATTTCGAATTTAGAGATCAAGACGGTGACTATGGTACCCTTTGCATATACAAAAGACGAAATGGCAGAGTCGAACTCTATGTCCGATTTAACAACGTGCAATGGGTATACGATATAAGAGTATAGCGTTTCGACAGACGCATACTTGACAACCGGAAAATAAAGCGTGCCAATTGGCATGCTTTTTGTACTTCTAAAATGCGGAAGGTAGACACTGTTGTCTCCTTCCGATTCTTATCCAAATAATATATAATCATCAACCAAAAAACCTCAACCCTCATGAATTCGTTTTTACGTAACACGTATCAGTATTTCTACATTTTTACCATCTTCTTTTTCGTTATTCTGCTTGTGAATGCCATCAATGGACAAAGTATTGATTACCAACTGTATCTATGTGCGGGTTGCGGCATCGTGGCCATGGCCGTCCATGCTTGGTGTTACGTAAGACGCCGCGCGGCGTTAACCGACAATACGGAGCCATCGCTCGACACGGAAGAGACACTCGTCCTCTTGGAAGAAGCTCTGACCGCCCTCGGATGTCAACCTACAACGCATAAGAGCGACGGCAAAATAGTTGTCGCTTATCAGGGCGAAAACCTACTCTTTGATGTTCATGGCAACAACGTCCGCATCGTGGACTACACTTGGAGACAGGTGGATAAAAACGACCCCGATTTCTCGGCCAAGCTGATGGCTGTCAATTATGCCAATTGTGCATTCCTGACAAAGTTAACATTCGAGCGACTTGACGACGACAACATCGGCATCTCGACATACCTGGATTTCGTTTTACATTCAGGCATCAAAAGGCTTGACCTTTTCTTGAGCATGACCATGCAAAATCTTCTGCACTCGCACCGCATCTTGGACGAAACATACCTTGCGATGATGTCCGCGAACGGTCGGGCAAACAACGATACACGCCGCCCCGTAGGCTTCGCCACCGCCGATGAAAGCACAAATAACAACTGCAAGCCCGAAGGCGAGCAATCCGAAGACAACGGAGGCGCTACCGAATCCAACGAAGTCAAGGCGGAGTCGTCCATGCGCCGCCCCGTGGGCTTCGCAACCTCCGAAGAAGGAAATATCGATTAAACCTTGAATAAAAAGTTCTGTTCATCAAAAAAAATCTTAGCCTAAAACACTGAAAATACGCAGTTTAGAAGAATAAGAGCAAATTACCCCGAAAACAATGCGTATTTTTTACTCAAAAAATTTGGTGGTTTCAGATGCAAGCAGTAATTTTGCGTCAAAATAACACAAATCCAAATTCCACTACAATGGAACAAGACAACAAATACTGCTATAAGTATCCGCATCCGGCGGTGACGGCCGACTGCGTGGTTTTCGGCTACGATGTCAAAGAGGGCCTGTCGCTGCTGCTGATAGAGCGCGGCCTTGAGCCTTACAAGGGTCGCTGGGCCTTTCCCGGCGGCTTTATGCGCATCGACGAAAGCACCGACCAATGTGCCGAGCGCGAGTTGGGCGAAGAAACCGGACTGACCTCGTGCTACCTTGAGCAATTCGGCAGCTTCAGCGATGTTTACCGCGATCCTCGCGAGCGCGTAGTCACAATCGCATACTTCGCACTGGTCAAGAAAAGCGAAGTGCAGGGCGGCGATGACGCCCGCTGCGCCCGATGGTTCAGCATCGACAAAGTCCCCCCCTTGGCATTCGACCACGACCACATACTGAGTGTAGCGCTACGCAAGCTCAAGGAAAAAATACACTTCGAGCCCATAGGCTTTGAGTTGCTACCCGAAATATTCACCATGCCGCAGCTTCAGGACCTGTACGAAAGTATTCTGGGCATCAAGTTTGACCGACGCAACTTTGCATCCAAAATGCTTAAATTAGGCATACTTGACATTGCTGTCGAACGGCCCAAAGGCGCCGCATCGCGCATCCCGGTACAGTACCGCTTCAATAAAGACAATTACGACAAGATGAAGAGCAAAGGCTTCCGCATGGAATTCTAAAACGCCGACACTTGTCCGGAACGCAGCCAAGCGACAATTCATAAACCACTAAAACAGCAGCACAATGTCAAACGCAAACAACAACAACGCTCCTCGGCAGTACACAGCAGGACGATACACGCCCGGACATATCACGACTCTCAACCCCGATGAGGTCTTCGTCTTCGGCAGCAATTTGGCCGGGATGCACGGCGGTGGTGCCGCCCGTGCGGCAGTCCGCTATTTCGGCGCCATTATGGGACAAGGCGTCGGCATACAGGGCCAAAGCTATGCCATTCCCACCATGCACGGCGGAGTGGACAAAATAGCGCCTTATGTCGACCAATTCATCGAATACGCCAAGAAGCATCCACAACAGACATTTTTGGTGACACGCATAGGCTGCGGCATCGCCGGATTCAGAGCTTGCGAAATCGCTCCGCTGTTCCGCGCGGCTTTCGGCATCGACAACATCGTACTACCTCGCGACTTTGTTACGGACATCGAAGACAGCAATCACTAATCTGCGAAGAACAATAACTGCGCTCTGCAAAAAATACTACCTCTCATTCTTCTCTTTCCACATCGTTTTTTTCAATCTCGAACACGATATTTCCTCCAAAACCACTAACTTTGCCAAACAGTACAGACATGGACAACCAAAAACTCTCCCCGGAAGGGCAACAAGCGGCATTTGCCGAAGTCGTAAGACAGCGGTACAATTCGTTTATGCCCAAATTCATCAACTACCTATGCAGACAGTACAGCTTCCTAAGCCACTCGGAAGCCATGGATATATACAATGACGTATTTATTGCCATCTACAACAACCTTCAAAAAAGCCGCATAGCTCCCGATACAAATTGGGAAGCATATATGCTTAAGATTGGCAAAAATATGGTCGATAAGATATACCGCGCCTCCAAAGACGGCCGCATAGTTTCGTTGGACTTCGACTCTTTGTTTGACGAGACCCCCGATGACACCCAAAGCCACACCGACCGCTTAATGTACCAAATTTCAAGCATCGAAAACACGGATAATCCCTACGAAGACCCCGAATTAATCGATGCACTCAACTTGGCCATTAGCCACTTGCCCGAGAAATGCGCCATGATTATACGCTTTTTTTACTACGACAATATGAGTATGGACACTATAGCCACGCTGCTGGGATACAATGCCGCTGTGACGGTCCGCAATCGCAAAGCGCAATGTATGAAGCAGTTGACAAAGGAAGTGAAACAATACGCAGCAAGACTTGGTTATGACTTATGATATGAAATCAGAAGATATGGACAAGAGAGCACTCATTCAACAATACCTCAAAGGACGTCTCAACAGCGCCCAAATCGCTGAATTTACGAGACAGCTCAAAGACCCGGAATTCTGCAACATTCTGAGCGAAGAACGTGAGATTGCCGAAAAGCGACAGGCGGCAAGCCAAGCAACAGCCACGATGGCCAAAGTGGCCGAAGCCAAACCCTTATCCGAGCAGGAGCAAGAAACACTTATAGACCTATACGTCCGTGGGGACATGGACTCGGAAACCGAAAGCCGATTTCTCAATCATATCAAGGCCGACAAAGAACTGCAAAGGCAAGTACTGCTTGTAGCAAACATCGTCAAGGGAGCCTTAGCAGAACAACGTCAAAGCGATATGGAGTTCGGGTACGCCATGAAGTGTCTGACGCATGACCAACTCGAGCAAATCATCGGACCGCGACGCAGTGCGTCACCGCGGCCTACGTCATCAAACACTCGGTTGTCCGACAGGCCCAAGATGCCCACACAAGGAGTCAAGTCGTCTCGCTCGGAAGCACTTAGGATGTCCCGGTCACAGAGCGCAAATTTTATGCAATATTGTTGTCACCTCCTCGGATTTTTCGACCGCTCCGACAACCTTGAATCAAGCGACAGCCTTGAATCAAGCGACAACCTCGAATCTACCAAGAGCGTCGCAGCCGACATCTACGAGCGGTTCAAACCGAACTACGCCGCATACGGCATCAGCATCAATGTTGATACTCTGATCGAAGCCGGCAAGTGTCTCGATGCCATCAAGGCTGCCTATGACGAAGCACTGAAATCCGGCGATATATCCGGGGCTTTGGCTGCGGGCAAGGACCTTGCCGTGGAATATCTGCACATCGGTATGGTCGACAAGTTCAAGGAAATTCTCAATGACCTTAAGTTAGTCGCCGCCCACAGCTCGAGCAAAGACGATGACACACTGAAGCGCGACATTCGCCTCCTCCTGGCCCTTTCGGAGACCATCTGACGCACACTGCGTCTCAAAGCATAAATTCTCCACCGACAGCGAGCGGCGCCTCATACGGGGCGCCGCTCGCGTTATAATGTCCATTTGGTCCGGAAGCATAAGTTTCGTTATATCGTCAGACGTGATTCGCATCTTTTCGAGGTTAATGCCGATTATCGTCGGACTCTTCAAATTCCACTGATTGGTCACCGATAGCGTGAATGAGTTCGAGTTTAAGGTCTTCGGGATAATCCTCGTTTGCCATATAGCAGTTGATGACGCGCAGAAGCAGGTCTTTATCAATGTGTCCGGCTGCTACATGGTAGATAATAGCCTCCATACACTGCATAAAGTTGTATGCATGCCAATAGTAGCCGTTGTGCACAAGAAACCATACGCCGAGGGTCAATGCAACGCGTTTGTTGGAATCCTCGAAATAATGGCCTGTGCAAAAACCGAAGACCAGATAGGTCAGCTTTTCGGCAAAGGTGGGATAATACAAATCGTTCTGCACGAAGTCAAGCACTTTCCGTATGCCACCCTCATCTTTGACGCCCTGCAAACCACCGCCACTGGCTGCTACCGTTTTGCTGTAAACCACCAATGCCTCATCGTAAGTGATGTACTTCAATTCTTCACTCATCTTCGGCTTGCTTTAAGCGTTTGAGAACTTCCCGATTCTCCGGCAGATTCATTATCTCGTCAAAATCAATTGATTTTTCTCCGATGAAACGATCAAATTCCTCGGGTGTGACGGCACGAAGATATCCGGCGATGTTATTGTGGAAAACATCGCGGAAGGCAACATCGCGAGATGCCATCTTTGTCCGTGCATCATATATGAAGGGTTGCATGGCCGGCGACTGTTCCTGCTCTAAGATAAGTTCTTTCACGCGCTCCAGCGACAATAGCTTTCCATTCCTCACTTTGAATTCTGCTTCGATTGCATAACCGATGCCATTCTCAAATGAAGAAATGCAGCGAAGCACTTCCGCATAAAAAGTCCGACGTACATTGTCGCTTCTATCAAGCCGCAATATAGCACGATATTCTCCGGCCTTTTCTTTGAATATAGCCTGGTAAATAAGGTCGGTAATTTGTGCATATTTATAATTTTTATGTCCCTGAACGCATCGTCCGACGGCGGCGGTGAAATTCTTTCGATAGTTGTCTTCTTCAATTGCAGCCGTAACGAAATCAATGTCTCGGGTATTGATGTATTTAGTGCCGCCTCCGGCTCTCTTGTTGATTGTCGAGATCACGATGTCAAGGATACGTGCACGAACTTTTTTAGCTACTTCGCTTTCGGTTAAAAGCATACCGACATTCAAAACAGTTCGGAAGCTGAACAAGCCAAGCTGCGTGGTTTTGCTCCCGACATTTATGACGGGAGCAAATTGCAACTTAAACTCTTTCAGTTGTTTGCCCTTACTTAAAACATAGCCGTTATGCTTCAGTTCTTCGCTGTGTTCTTCCAGAAGACGCTCAATGGTGCGCTCATCCACTTCATAGAAATCGGCTACCATTTTCTTAGTGAAACGATATTCCCCTTCAAAGAACATCCCGGTAAAACCAAGGTCCCCTTGAAGAACTTCCACGGCGTAGCGATTGTTCAACACATTTTGTCGCTCGATATTTGACACAGTAAGATCGTTCATATTGCAAAATTACAAATTATATTATGATATTCCGCTAACTATGAGGTCTTAGGTGATGTTTAGACCCCTGTAAAGTCCAAGGGCAAATGCAATGTTACGAAAATGCCTGAAGAATTCAGATATAGGGATGAATCTCTCCACCGACAGCGAGCGGCGCCTCATACGGGGCGCCGCTCGCTGCTATAAGATGGTTAATCGATATATCAGAGGCTGCGATTGACCTCAATTTCTTCGAAACCTTCGAATATATCGCCCACTTTGATGTCGTTGTATCCGGCAATGGAGCATCCGCAGTCGTAGCCTGCGACCACTTCTTTGACGTCATCCTTGAAGCGTTTGAGCGAGCCAAGTTCGCCGGTATATTTGACGATACCGTCACGGATAAGACGAACTTTGCAGCCGCGTTTCAGCTTGCCTTCGCGAACCATTGCGCCGGCAATGGTGCCGACCTTGCTGATATGGTATGTCTCGAGTACCTCGGCCGTACCGATGACTTCTTCCTTGATTTCGGGAGCAAGCATACCGGCCATAGCGTCTTTGACTTCCTCGATGGCCTGATAGATGACCGAGTAGAGACGGATATCGACGCCTTCGCGTTCGGCAGCACGTCGTGCAGCGATGGAGGGACGCACCTGGAAGCCGATGATGACGGCATCGGAGGCTGCGGCCAGGGTGACATCGCTTTCGGAGATTTCGCCGACGGCCTTATGGAGGACATTGACTTGTATCTCCTCGGTAGACAGCTTGATGAGCGAGTCGCTGAGAGCCTCGATGGAGCCGTCGACATCGCCTTTGACGATGATATTGAGTTCCTGGAAGTTGCCTATGGCGCGACGACGACCGATGTCTTCGAGTGTGAGAATCTTGGTGGTACGGAGGCCCTGTTCGCGCTGCAATTGTTCGCGTTTCGAGGCTATTTCGCGAGCCTCCTGTTCGGTATCAAGTACGTTGAAGGTATCACCTGCCGTAGGCGCGCCGTTCAGTCCCAAAATCAGGGCCGGACATGCGGGACCGGCTTCCTTGATGCGCTGGTTACGCTCGTTGAACATTGCCTTGACCTTGCCGAAGTGGTTGCCGGCCAGGATGATATCACCCACGCGAAGTGTACCGTTCTGTACCAATACGGTGGCTACGTATCCGCGACCCTTGTCGAGGGACGATTCGATGATGCTACCCGTGGCCTTGCGGTTGGGGTTGGCCTTGAGGTCCAGCATCTCGGCTTCGAGGAGCACTTTCTCCATAAGTTCGGGCACGCCCGTACCTTTCTTGGCGGAGATGTCTTGTGACTGGTATTTGCCGCCCCAGTCTTCGACGAGGTAGTTCATTCCGGCCAATTCCTCCTTGATTTTCTCGGGATTTGCGTGCGGCTTATCTATCTTATTGATGGCGAATACGATGGGCACACCTGCGGCGCTGGCGTGGTTGATGGCCTCGACTGTCTGCGGCATAACATTGTCGTCTGCGGCAACGATGATGATACAGATATCGGTGACCTTGGCGCCGCGGGCACGCATGGCGGTAAATGCTTCGTGGCCGGGGGTATCGAGGAACGTGATGTGGCGGCCGTCCGAAAGTTTGACGTTGTATGCGCCGATGTGCTGCGTAATGCCGCCGGCCTCGCCTGCGATGACGTTGGCTTGACGAATGTAGTCGAGCAGCGAGGTCTTGCCGTGGTCGACATGGCCCATGACGGTGACAATCGGGGGACGCGGTACGAGGTCTTCCTCGGCGTCTTCTTCCTGATGTATGGCATCGGCCACTTCGGCGCTGACATATTCGGTCTTAAATCCGAATTCTTCGGCTACAATATTTATTGTCTCGGCGTCAAGGCGCTGGTTGATGGACACCATCACGCCGATATTCATACACGTTGCAATAACCTGATTGATGGGAACATCCATCATTATAGCCAGGTCGTTGGCGGTTACAAATTCGGTGAGTTTGAGAATCTTGCTCTCGGCGCGTGCTTCGGCTGCAGCTTCGTTGGCGCGTTCGGCTGCGGCTTCGCGTTTCTCCTTACGCCACTTGGCTCCCTTCTTGAGGCCTTTGTCTTTGGCTGTAAGGCGTGCCAGCGTCTCCTTAACCTGCTTGGATACGTCTTCGTCGCTGACGTCGTTGTGCTGTTGAGCCACGGGACGCTTGGCGGGGCGTTCCGCGTTCTTATTCTTGGCGTTTTTGCCTCCGGGGCGTCCCTGACCGCCACCCTGGCGATTGCGGTCACGGTCGGCAGCAGACGGCGGGTTGGTACCCGGAGTCTTGTTGACGTCCACTTTTTCGCTGCCCGGCTCGATACGGCGGCGTTTCTTGCGGTTTCCGTTGACGTTTTGTCCGCCGGCATTCTGTCCTCCACCCTTGCCTTTTTTCTTGGGACGTGTGGAAAGGTTGAGTGCGTCAAGGTCTATTTTGCCCTTGATGTTGAGCCCGGCCACAGTGGGGACATTTGTGGCTATGAAGTTTTCGTCCTGTTCGGGGGCTTTGGTCGCTTCGGCAGCCTCTTTGGCCTCGGCCTCTTCCTTAGCTTTGGCTGCTGCGGCAGCGGCAGCGGCTTCGGCGCGAGCCTTTGCTTCGGCTTCGGCACGGGCTTTTGCCTCGGCTTCTTCCTTGGCTTTGGCGGCTGCGGCTGCTTCGGCGCGAGCCTTGGCCTCAGCCTCTTCCTTGGCTTTGGCTTCGGCGGCAGCGCGTTGTGCGGCCTGTGCTTGTGCCTCGGCTTCGGCGCGTGCTTTAGCTTCGGCCTCGGCGCGTGCGACGGCCTCTTCGGCGACGCGGCGACGGGCAGCTTCTGCTTCGGCAGCCTCGCGTTGCAAGCGGTTGCGGACGCTGTGGTCTTTGTCGAATTCGTTGAATACGATATCGACGATGTTGTCTTCGACTCGGGTGTTGGGACTCGGATCGACGGCTATGTTCTTTTTGTTGAGAAACTCAACGACTGTGTTCAGTCCGAGGTTGAGTTCTTTTGCCAGGGTGCTTATTTTTGTTTTCGCCATATATTGTTTTTTGTCGTTCTTCGTTGGGATGGCCTGTCGCCATGGTGGCGGCGGCCGTAGCCGTGATGGCTTGGTGAGGGGAGGGAGGATACTGCGACCCCGTCAGGAGGGGACGCAATGCACATCAATCTTCGAATTCGGCGCGGAGTACTTCGAGAACGTGGTCGACTGTTTCTTCCTCAAGGTCGGCCTTTTCGACGAGCATTTCGCGAGGTGCGTTGAGAACGCTCTTGGCGGTCACGAATCCGATGTTCTTGAGGGCATCGATTACCCATTCTTCGATTTCGTCCTTGAACTCGTCCAGATAGATGTCTTCTTCGGCATCGCTGTCGTCCGTGTCACGATATACATCGATGACGTATCCTGTAAGCATGGAGGCCAGCTTGATGTTGAGGCCGCCCTTGCCTATGGCCAGGGATACCTCCTCGGGATGCAGAAACACCTCGGCCTTTTTCTCTTCTTCGTCAAGACGTATGGACGAAACCTTGGCGGGGCTGAGGGCGCGTTGGATGAACAACGTGGGATTGGAGGTGTAGTTGATGACGTCTATGTTTTCGTTGCGCAATTCGCGTACGATGCCGTGGATACGGCTGCCTTTGACGCCTACGCAAGCGCCCACGGGGTCGATGCGGTCATCGTAGGATTCTACGGCTATCTTGGCGCGTTCGCCCGGGATGCGTGCCACGGCGCGTATATTGATCAGGCCGTCTTGTATTTCAGGCACTTCGAGCTCGAAGAGCCGGCGCAGGAAGTTCTCGTTGGTGCGCGATACGGTAATCTTGGGATTGTTGTTCTTGTTGTCCACATTTGCCACAACGGCACGCACGGTTTCGCCCTTGCGGAAGAAGTCGCCGGGTATGCTTTCGCTCTTGGGAAGCAGCAACTCGTTTTTGTCATCGTCCAGCAGCAGCGTTTCGCGCGACCATGTCTGATAGACTTCGCCGGACACCAGCTCGCCTTCCAGTTCCTTGAATTTGTCGTAGATAGCCTCTTTTTGCAGGTCCAGAATCTTGGATTGGAGAGTCTGGCGCAGAGTGAGGATGGCGCGACGGCCGAATTTCTCGAAGAATATTTCCTTGGTGTGCTCTTCGCCTACCTCGGCATCGGGGTCGTCATCGGCGTGTGCATCGCTGAGCGAGATTTCGAGGTTGGGATTGGTGACTTCGCCGTCGGGTACAATCTTCAGGTTTTGGAATATCTGTACGTCGCCCTTGTCGGGATTGAGGATTACGTCGAGGTTTTCGTCCGTGCCGAACATTTTGGCCAGCACGTTACGGAATGATTCCTCCAAGACACTGATCATAGTAGTCTTGTCGATGTTTTTCAGTTCTTTGAACTCGGCGAATTGCTCGACCATATTCGGGCGGTCGTCTTTTTTCTTTGCCATTTGCGGGGATGTTATGTGAGGTTTCGTTATTGTTGTCTGTATCGTGTCCGTGTTCAATCGATGTCGCGGACTATAGTCTTAATGTTGGAACGTTCGATTTCGTGAGGTACGTCCTCGATTACGGGACGCTTGGCGCCTTCGTGACGCACTTTTGTGGGGACCGTCACGGTGATGGCTTGGCAGTCGTCGGAGACTGCGACAAGTGTGCCGTGTATGCGTCGTCCGTCGCGGGTGAGCACGTCTACGGGGTTGCCTACATTCATACGATACTGTTGGTCAACGGTCCATGGAGCCGTAATTCCGGCACTACCAACGGTGAGCTCGTAGTCCTCGACATCGCGGTCAAAGACTTCGGTTATGCGGCGCGACAGCGCCGTGCAGTGGTCGATGTCTATGCCCTCGGGGCTGTCGATGGTCACGTCGACAATATTGTCGGCGCTCACGGTGATGTTTACCAGAAATATGTCCGTGCCGGCTATGGCTTCCTCTACGGTGCTGCGCAGCAGTTCTTTGTCAAGCATATAGGCTGTATCTGTTTAGTATGTTCGGTTGTCGTTGTTTGCGGCTTTTTTGTCTCGCCCTCAGTGGTGGGCAAACAGCTGCGATGGTTTGGCTTTCAAAGACTCCGGCCCGTCAAAAGACGAGGAGGAAGCCTCAGGCCTCCTCCTCTTGAGAGTCTCATAAAGTGCTGCAAAGTTAAGCATTTACTATTATATGGACAATAGCAGGCCTTGTAAGACCCCGAAACGCCCGAAAAGTTTATGCTTTTTTATTTATTCTTATCGTTTTTTAACTTCACATCGCCCCTTTCGCCGACAATTCGAGGACTTCTCCGCTTTCCCGAAAAACAGTGCAGCCCCAAGGGTCGGCCTTGGAGCTGCAGATATGGGATATCGCCTAAGCGATGTTTAGAGTGCTTACTTGACGAGGGCTTTGCCGCGAGCAATGGCTTCCTCGTTGAGCGGAATGAGGTGGTGGTGACGCTCGGGGAGTGTCTTGCGCAGGCCGCGAACGACGGCGTCATCGGGCACCAGGGGACGTGCCTTGAGCAGGGCACCCAACAGTATCATATTATATGTCTTGGAGTTGCCCATTTCGATGGCAGCATCTGTAGCATCTACGGGAATGACGCGGATATCGGTACGTGTGGGTGCGCGGTGTATGCCGTAGGGGTCGTAGATGAGCGTTCCACCGGGTTTTACCTTGCTCTCGAATTTGTCAAGAGATTGCTGGTTGAGGATTACGGCGGTGTCGTAGCTGTCGACGATGGGCGAGGATATGGCACTGTCGCTGATGATAACGGTGACATTGGCTGTGCCGCCGCGCTGCTCGGGACCGTAAGCGGGCATCCAGGTAGTTTCGAGGTTGTCCATGAGTGCGGCATAGGCCAGGATTTTACCCATAGAGAGGACGCCTTGGCCGCCGAATCCGGCTATAATGATTTCTTCTTTCATTGTCTAAGGAATTTGATGTGGGTGGGTTGGGAGTGTGTCTCGACGAGTGTCGTATCCGGCGTCATTCGTCTTTGAGGTCGCCGAGGGGATATTTCTCGGTCATATGTTCGGCCATCCACTGATTGGCCTGTGCGGGTGTCATCTTCCAGCCGGAGTTGCAAGTTGAAACGACTTCGACAACGGAGGTACCTTTTTTGGCCATAGCGTTTTGGAAGGCTTTCTTGATGGCGGCTTTGGTCTTGCGCACGGCGGCAGCGGTATGTACCGTCTGGCGCGTAACGTAGCATGTTCCGTCCAAACCGGCGAGGATATCACTGATTTTCAGCGGGTAGCCGTTTAGGTCGACGCGACGTCCGTAGGGGCAGGTTGCGGTCTTCTGACCCAGCAGGGTTGTAGGTGCCATCTGACCGCCGGTCATACCGTATATAGCGTTGTTGATGAATATGATGACGATGTTTTCGCCGCGGTTGCAGGCGTGTATGGTTTCGGCCGTACCTATGGCAGCGAGGTCACCGTCACCTTGGTATGTGAATACAACGTTGTCGGGATTGAGGCGCGACACAGCCGTGGCTACGGCGGGAGCGCGTCCGTGGGCGGCTTCCACCCAATCGACGTCTATATAGTTGTAGGCGAATACGGCGCAACCTACGGGAGCGACGCCCACGGTGCGGTCTTCGATACCGAGGTCGTCAATGACTTCGGCTACGAGTTTGTGTACGACGCCGTGGCTGCAGCCGGGGCAGTAGTGTGTATGGACGTCAAGGAGCAGGCGCGGACGTCCGGTGACCTTATTTTCGGGTTTTATGATTTCTTCGATGGTCATTGTCGTGTGGTGTTAGAAGTGTGGGTGTGTGTATGGGCGCATCACTTGCCTATTTCGGGGAAGTTTTTGCCCAGGGCCTCGAGTATTTCGCCGGGGTTGGGGACGATACCGCCCATGCGGCCGAAGTGGTATACGGGTACGCGACCTTCGACGGCGAGACGCACGTCTTCAATCATCTGTCCGGCATTGAGTTCGACGGTAAGTATACCTTTGACCTGATGCGACAGGCGTGCAATTTCCTTTTCGGGGAAGGGCCAAAGAGTGATGGGGCGAAGCAAGCCCACCTTGACGCCCTTGGCGCGAGCTTCTTCGATGGCCTTGAGCGCTATACGAGCGATGCTGCCGAAGGCCACAATCAGGTACTCGGCATCTTCGGTGAAATGTTCTTCGAAACGCACCTCGTTTTGGCGGATGCGCTCGTATGTCTGCTGGAAGCGCTCGTTGTTTTTCTCCATAAGCACGGAGTCCATTTCCAGAGATGTGATGACGTTGCGATGGTCACGACCGTGCTTGCCGGTGAGCGCCCAAGGGCATTGCTCGGCTATCTGCTCGGGAGTGCGGCGCGGACGTTGCTCGGGCAGTACGACTTTTTCCATCATCTGTCCTACCACGCCGTCGGCCAAAATCATTGCCGGGTTGCGGTATTTGAAAGCCAGGTCCATACCCAGGCCTACGAAGTCGGCCATTTCCTGAACCGTGGCCGGAGCCAATACTATGAGGTGGTAGTCACCGTGGCCGCCGCCCTTGGTGGCCTGGAAGTAGTCGGCCTGCGAGGGCTGGATGGTTCCCAGACCGGGACCGCCACGCATGACGTTGACTATCAGCGCGGGCAGCTCGGAGGCTGCGATATACGATATGCCTTCCTGCTTGAGGGAGACGCCGGGCGAGGAGGAGGATGTCATAACGGCCTTGCCCGTGGATGCGCCGCCGTAAACCATATTGATGGCGGCGACCTCGCTCTCGGCTTGCAGCACTACCATACCCGTGGTTTCCCAGGGCATCTCGGCCTCGAGAGTCTCGAGTACCTCGGACTGCGGCGTAATCGGGTAGCCGAAATAGCCGTCGATACCGTAGCGGATGGCGGCATGGGCAATGGCTTCGTTGCCCTTCATCAATTTAACTTCTTGGTCCATATCTTGTGTCGTTTTATGCTGTGGTTGTTTTGTGGTTTGGATGTCAGGGAAGGCGCGCTTACTTTTGGACTACGCGGTACACTTCGATGCAGGCATCGGGGCATACCAGCGCGCACGAACTGCACGCTATGCACTTGTCCGGCTGTTTCATGTACGCGTAATGGTAGCCGCGGTCGTTGACCTCTTTGGGTTGCAGGCCGAGGACGTCGGCAGGACATGCCACCACGCAAAGTTCACAGCCCTTGCAGCGGTTGACGTCTACCGTGATTGCTCCAATAATTTTTGCCATAATCGTTGATTTGTTTTTTGTGTTGGTGAGGATATACAGTAATTCATGGGACACCCTTCAGGGGTGTCGGCGTGATTGGTGGCTCACGACACGCAAAGGTAAAAATTATTTTGTAACCGCCACCGCTTTTAACTTTTTATAAGAAATCGCCCGACTTGGCATTCATAAGGCCCGATGCCCTTTGGCCTTGACAATATACATCCCGACAGCGCATCTTGATTGCCAAATATCACTCAACGCACTGTCCCTCCCGTCATTATGCCCAATTTCAGCTCCTCGTCGTCACTCTCAAAGTCGGCGTCATTCAAGCCTTCCAAAGATTGGCATATATTCACACTGTACACGCGTCACATTTTCCAACCATATATTGGCCGTTCATACCGATTGAACGCCATCGAAACATTACACCTCCTCAAGTTTCCAACCGAGTTCTTTGGCAATATGCTTTTGAAATCTCTCAAAATTCTCACCCCATTGCGTACTTACGGCAAATTTCACGCCATCACCGGATCTTAGAATTTCGTCCTGACTTAGGAAATAGCGTTTCTCTGCATCCTGACCTTTTGCCTTGCGTTCTGCTATTTGAGATAGGGTCTCAAACACGCCATAACCGCCTTGAATGTCATGAGGAAAATACTCGCAAATATCTGAGTATTTTACATTCGGCATTTCTGAAATAAACTGACGTATAACATTAAGTACTGACCTATTCTTACAAAAGGCCGGTCCTCCGTTAAGTGAGAACATTGCACGTTTATGAGTTTGATCTGGCTCATCTTCCTTGTCCGTAGAGTTGTCTTCATTCCTTACAATCTCCATTGGTATATTAAGCATCTTTGCGACACCTTTCAAGTGCTCAATTTTCTTCTCATTAGATATATTGATATACACCCACCAACCATCGACATTGCGTTGCCATTTGTTAGGCTCATCCATAGAGCGTTGACGTTTACCAACAAGTGGATAACCCCTAAACTCCACATTATACCTTGAAGCACGCTCCAACCCCATATAACGCAAAGCTTCAATCATCGTTTTTTGCGCCGTGCGTTCAGCTACTACTTTACCATCTGTAAAATGAACAGAGAACCCATTGCTTGGCAAACGGTTGTTTTCGGAACGTCCATCAGAATTATTATCTGTAGGTGATACGGTCATCACTACACTGTACTCATTCAACAAATCTGTTTTGGTCGTAATTCCTATGCGCTTCAGCTCTTTCCCATTGTATTCGCATGATATCACGACATTTGTTGAGTTTTCTGCATTTGGAATAACCTTAGGCATCAGAACCGCAATATCTCTCAGTAATGCTTCTTGTCGCAATTCGGCCTCAGCCTTTTTTATTTCTCTTGCAAGACTTTCAGGCACTTCACTATTATATTTTGTAAATGTTTCCGCTTCTTTGTAAAGCTTTATCAGTTCGTCTTCAACCATAATATAAGGTATCATTTAACATGGATAGAACAACACATACGAAATTTACATGTTTCTATAAAACACAAAATTAGATATTATTTTGAAACCGCTGCGCTTTTTAACTTTTTATAAGAAATCACTCGACTTGGCATTCATAAGGCCCGATGCCCTTTAGACTTGACAATATACATCCCGACAGAGCATCTTGATTGCCAAATATCACTCAACGCACTGTCCCTCCCGTCATTATGCCGCTTTCACATCATCCGTCAACGCATTCTTAAACCTGCATATCAGCAATATAATTCCAAAGAGCATTCCCTTCTTCAGAGCAAAAGCTTAGAATATTTTTTACATAAAAGTAAATTCAACGATAGATAATACCTCTCGGAGCGCATTTTTAACATCACACGACCCGGAACTGACGAAATTCAACGCCCCAAAACCGAAACACATTTTTTATTTGGCGGATTCAAAAATAGTTAATAACTTAGCGGCGTGTATCATAAAGATACGCAGACATATATCGAAGCGTTTCGTGCTTTATCCTTTCAAGGAAATCGCCAAATTTTTTATTCAGAGAGGGATTAGAGCAGTCAACGAACGCTCATGCTTGTCGCATATCCATATCTCCGGCAGGAGAAATCGATATTCGATAAGGCGTGGGAGTGGACTGTTTATTTCTCTGATAGGCGTTTGGCGATGCCTCCTTGAAGATAAACAGGAACATCATCCTACGCTTTTTCGTTAATTAACAGTCATCTCGAGGATGGAGGCGACAGAAGAAAGTATGAGAAATCTAAAATTCTTAATCTGTGTGATTGCGATTTTTTCAGCTTCTCTTGCCGTTTATGGAGCAAAGAAAATCACAATTAAAACCATTCCCGAATTTGCCACCATCTATATTGACGGGCAGGAAGTCGGCACCGGGACCTATCAAGTCAAGTTTGACAAACACAACGAGTTTTACGTTGTTTCAGTAGAGGCGCCCGGATACATTACCCGAAAATATCGTCTTCTGAAAGACAATCCCAAGAACACCATCGTATACGAAATACCGGAATCTGAGGCATATAAAGCCTCGTCATCCGGTGAGGATGCCGGTGTGCAACCCAACGCATGGTTTGATATCACTTGCCGGAAAGGCATGACCGAAGACGTTATATGGAAACGCCTGATGAATGTAGCCACCAGCTATTTTGACAATATCGAAGTCCGCGACAAAAGTGCCGGATGGATAAAGACCGGTTGGGTGATAAATAGGTTCAGACACGAAACAGTGCGCACTCGCCTCGAAGTCCGCGTTTCTTTCACTGATGAAGAAGTGATTTCTTATCGCGCACGCCTGATCACCGAAATAAAGGACAATGATTGCAGAGGCACTAATTGCTACGAACGGTATGACCGTACTATGCGCCTGTTTGACCCGCTGCTTCAGGAATTGCAAACAACAGTCGGCGGCGGAGAATAATCATCCAAAAATAGTAAAGCAAATATGAACCGCATAATAACATCTTGGGCATTCGTTCTTTGCTCCATCGCAAGCTATGCACAGTTTCAGCTTAAAACAAACGGAGAATATTCTTTGAAATTTATGGAAGTCGGCGACCCAGAGTTGCAGTGGAATCTATACGAGGGAAAAGAAGCAAAATGCGTCCTGGACAAACAGAAACTAATCCTCGAATCAAAGAAAGAGAAGCAAACAGTAGTGTCTTGCTCCGAATTCTCACTTAATCCGGAGAACGAAGACTTCTTCACCGAATTCGTGTTCAAACCATCCGAGACAAAAGACACCCCCTCATTCGGAATAGCATTTGACTACAAGAACGAGAATAACTTCTCGGCAATCTTGTTTGGCAAAAAAGGATACACGTATACCATCTGTGAAAAAGGCGAGTATTCTATCGTAAAACGGGGAATCTACAAACTTGCTCCGCGCAAAAAGAAGGTCTCTGACGAAGAATATACCTCTTCGTTGAATGACTTGCTGAAGGACAACAAAACGTTTGACGTGTGCCTTGTGCAATCTCGCGGCCGGTTATACCTTGTGGTAAATGACGTGGAAATTGCCCAGCTCAAAAATATCCGAATTACAAATCCAAATATGGGATTCGTTGTTGAAGGGAAACAAAAAATAGAAGCTTATGCGATTCTGTTTTCCACAATATCTTATGAAGACGAAGACGAAAACGAAAAAGGTATGACGCAGGAATAAGCCCTTGCATCACATCAAGAAAACGAGAAGATGTCCGATGTTTCAATTATATCCGGACATCTTCTTGCTTTTTGTCCCGGACGCTCTATTTTAGGCATATCAGTACCGAATATTACGGCAAGCCGCGGCAGCTGTGGGGCTGTCGCGGCTTGCTATGTGCGCCCGGGGGGACTCGAACCCCCACGTCCTAAGACATTAGATCCTAAGTCTAACGCGGCTACCAATTACGCCACGGGCGCTAACGTGCCGCAAAGGTACGACTTTTTTTTGAATTGTCGGCCATTATGTGACGGTGTCTGAAAGTTGAGTCACACTGCAGAGTCTGCAGAGTCAAACAACCGCCTCTCTCGGCAGCTCCATATCAGAACGGCAATAAATGTTTTCGTTCTGAAAGTTTTAGTTTTACAAAAAAAAGCATTACCTTTGCAATCGAAAATAGAGCCAAAGCGTTGGCTCATTACATCTGAAAAGGTGTTATTTGAATTATCTTCTTTTAGTAAATTCTCGCAAAATTCGCTAATAGATAGAGAGATAACGACAATAACACCTGCATCGTAGCTAATACATATCCCTATTAGGAGATATCTATATAGCTTATCGGTGTGGGTTATACTGTATATCTTCTATCAATGGCAATGCGAGAAGCCTACTAAAAGGGGTATGCAGAATACAATCCCACACCTTTTCTTTTTTAGAATAACGGCTTCATTGGGATTGTGGGGCAAAAAATTCTGTTTTAATATATGAAACACAAACTTTTACATCTGCAGTCGCTGATCGCTGTAGCTCTGTGTGTCATTATGTCCGTGACTTTTTCCGGATGTGGAGATGATGACGATGAACCTGAAAAAGACAGCAAAAACCTTGAGAAGATCTTAGTGGGAACTTGGACTGCCGAGGGTGAATATCTCGTCCTAAACAACAATGGCACCGGCCGGTATTACATCGATTATGATTCCTATGTAAACAATGGGAAATGTGACATCATTACATCATGGTCGTGCAGAGACAACACCTTAAGGATGACCGTCGATTCTGAGTTTGAAGGAGAGGTCTATAGTGTCACGCTGTTGGCTCAATCGGTTTCTGAAAACAAAATTGATTGGCTGGACGAGTATAATGATCCGGTAACTTGGAGTCGATACAAATAACGTAGTATCAAGACGACACCACTCCTTCATATAAAATTGGAATTGGCAACTAAGACGGTTGCCAATTCTTATTTTTTAACCAAGCATATGTGTTATTTTTCGCGGATGTCGCGAGTGAGTTGGACCATCTCGATGGCGGCGAGGGCACATTCGGTGCCTTTATTGCCAAAAACGATTGATCCAGCTACTATGGATTCCCTACGTTGTTTTGGGTTAACGAACGGTTAAATTCGTATTAATTTAGCGCTTTTATCATACTGAATATCAATTTCTTGATTTAAATATCCGGGTTAATCATTGCTTAAAGAATCGGTTAAAACATTTGTTAACATTTAACCCAAACGCCATTTTCAAACACGATTTTCTCCTCTATTCGCAACGAGGAAAGTAAGTTTTTAATCTTTGCCTTTTTCTTCGAGTCATCACCATCAAGGTAAGCCGGCAATTTATCCCACAGAAGGGTGTCTATTTCGGCTTGACCCCATATATTGCCAAGCAGCTATAGCACAGAGCCAAGAGAGAGAGTATCTGTATCTCCGGACCGACTTTGTTATTTTTCGCGGATGTCGCGGGTGAGTTGGACCATCTCGATGGCGGCGAGGGCACATTCGGTGCCTTTGTTGCCAAGGCTTCCGCCGGCGCGGTCTGCAGCTTGCTGATGATCGTCGGTGGTGAGGACGCCGAAGATGACGGGAATATCACAGTCGCTATTGAGCAGCGTAATGCCTTGGGTGACACTCTGGCATACGTAGTCGAAATGTGGTGTACCGCCGCGTATGACGCATCCGAAGACAATGACAACGTCGTAGGCGCCGCTTTCGATGAGCTGTGAGGCGGCGAAGGTTAGCTCGACGGCGCCGGGCACTTCGAAGGTGTCGATGTCCGAGTCATCGATGCCGGCATCTTTGAATGTCTTGAGTGCGGCGTCGCGCAGGGCGTAGGTGATGTCGCTGTTGAAACGTGCGGTGACTATGGCGGCACGCATATCGCCCACTACTTCGGGCATCAATTCGATGGGGGCGTCTTGGCGGTTATGCAGTTCGGTGGACATGGTCCTATGTTTTATGTGTTGTTTGTAATATGCTGTGTTTCGGGCTGTCGCTCTTCAATTATCGAGGAGTTACGAGGCTTAAGGCGTCCTCGCGAGACATTCCGATAATGCTATCGGCGGCAATATGGCGTGCAGCTATGGTCTGAGCCACATGTGCAGTGATTGCACTGATGTCGGCCGTATTGTCGGCGCTCGCGTGTATGCCCGGGCCGAATATGGTGGCGGTAGCGCCGTCTACATGTACCATCACCGGCGCCGAGTAGCGTATATGCTGCTCGTAGCAGGCCCGGCCGTCCGGGTTATCGAAAATGGTGGTGAGGGCCTCGGTGTCGGTGATGACGATATGCGCGCGCTCGAGATTGTCGAGTATGGCGGGCATTACGCGCGTGATGCGCGGCGTCTGCGAGGGCATAAACCCGGGCAGGTATATCATCACGGCGCCTCGCTCGGCGGCGCAGTCCAGCAGCGGCATCATACGTGCACGCATACGCCCGTCCAAGGCATAGAATTCGCCGAAGATGACGATGTCGCCTTTGGTGATATTAGGCCAGACGATGTCGAAACATTCGTCGCCGTAGTTTTCGTAGCGTATGGGGCGTGTACCCATGCCCATACGTATGATTACGGGCGTAGTGCCGTCGGTGAAGCGATCGATGCCGGTAGTGTCGACGCCGGCCTCGACCAGGGCGTCAACGGCGGCCTGACCCACGGGGTCGTCGGCAGCTTCGGAGAGCATAGCCACGGGCGTGCCCTGCCGTCCGAGGATGGCGGCGGCATGGGCGATGTCGCCGAAGAGTCTGGTGGCGGCGGTACCGTCGGTGGTGTCGAAGGCCAGCGCACATTCGCCTATGCAGAAGATTTTAGACATATTGTAATATGGCCTGTTGCGGGCCGGGATTTTGATGTCAATGTATGGTGCCGTCGCCGCGTGCGGCGCTGCCGAGGTATCCGCCATGGTGGCGACGGGCGTAGTCCTGACGCGTAAACCCTATGGCGGACATCACCGCAGTGGCCAGTACGTCGCCGATGACGGTCATGCAGGTGGTGGAGGTGGTGGGCGTCAGCCCCAGAGGGCATACTTCGGGGGCATGACCCGTGGAGAGGGTGACATCGGCATCGTTGGCCAGCGGACTATCCGGATTGCCGGTAATGACAATCAATGGTATTCCGTCGTAGAGTCCCCGTGCCAGAGCTACCAAATCGACAATTTCGCGTGTCTTGCCCGAATTGGACACCAGGAGCATAACATCGTGGGGTTGCAGCACGCCAAGGTCGCCGTGCTGGGCTTCACCCGGATGCAGATTGACAGCCGGGGTACCCGTGGACGAGAATGTCGAGGCAATGTTTTGGGCTATTTGCCCGGCCTTGCCCATGCCGGAGGCTACCAGCTTGCCGCCGAGGCGGTGTACGCGCTCTATTATGAGGGCGACGGCACGGTCGTAGGCATCGCTGACCGGAATGGCGGCGATGGCACGGCTTTCGGCGTCCAGTATATGGCGCATGGATTCTTGTATCTTGCTACTCATCGTTGGTGTTGGATAGATGATCTTGTGTTTGGCTTATTTGCTCTCGCTGATATGCGCATATGCCAAGGCATAAGCCTTGATTTGGCGCACCATGGCCAGCAGTCCGTTGGAGCGCGTGGGCGACAGATGCCGGCTCAGCCCGATGTCGTCTATGAAGTGCAAGTCGGCGTCCAATATTTCCTGCGGAGTGTGTCCGCTGAGAACGTCTACAAGCATCGATACGATGCCCTTGACGATAAGTGCATCACTATCGGCGCTGAACGCCAGCCGTCCGTCGTCATCGAGTTTGGCATCAAGCCATACACGGCTTTGACAGCCCTCGATGAGGTTTTGCGGGGTCTTGGCACTTTCGGGCATGGGTGGCAGCTGACCGCCCAAATCAATGATGCAGGCGTAACGATCCATCCAATCGTCTATTTCGCCGAACTCTTGGATGATTTCCTGTTGCTTATCTTCTATAGTCATTTTCTGATGTTTATTTCGGTATAGGTGGCCGTTATGGCTGTTGTTTAGCGGATGGTTGTTCCGAGTAGATTACATCGAGCAGCACTTGCGCCACAGCATGTAGCGTAGTGCGGTCGATATTGGCGATATTGTCGGCCATGGTGTGCCATGTGGGCGTAAATCCACCCGGTCGTCCGGCATCGATGATATCTATGGCCGGTATTCCGGCGCTTATGATGTGTACATGGTCATCGTTGATGGCTCCGCCGCGCCTTTGGACAAAGAGTTCGCCCAATCCGCGCCGTGCGGCCGCATCCCACACCTTGGACACGACTTGCGGCGCCGAGCGCATGCTGAAGTATTCCTTGGCAAAGACGGCGCCGGCGGCGCCTACCATGTCTACGAGTATGGCATATGCCGGCATCTCGCCCTTGGTGATGTCATAGGGCATATTGCGTACCCAGTGCTGCGTACCTATGCACCACGAGTTTTCGTAGCGCATCAGCGTCGCATCGTCCGAGCCTTCGGGGGCACTCAGTCCGCTGTCCTCGGCGTCCGTGAAGAGTATGTCCACGCCGATGCCGGGGTCTTTGGCGGCGATATTGCGCGCCACCTCGAGCAGTACGGCCACACCCGAGGCGCCGTCGTTGGCTCCGTCTATGGGCGTGTTGTGATGTGCGGGGTCGGGGTCTTCGTCTGCCCAAGGCCGAGTGTCATAGTGCGCCAACAGCAACACGCGCTGCCGCGCTCCGCCACCGAAGCGTCCGAAAATATTCTCGAAACGTATGGATGTCCCGTCGGCCAGACTTCCGGTACCGGCATCGGTGGACACTTCGGCGCCGGCGGCCGCCAATCGAGCCCGGAGCATATCGGCGCATCGAGCATGCGCCGCGCTGCCGGGCGTGCGCGGCCCCAGAGAGGTCTGGGCTTCGACGTATGCATAGACGCTGTCGGCATCGGCTGTCGGCACCTCCGGCATCGCGGCCCGAGCCACGCTGTCGTTGTCCGAAGCAGTGGTAGTGCCCTTGGACGAACATGCCGCCGTAGCGGCTGTGGCAAAGGCCGCCAACGCGCATGATAGCAATGTAATACGTGTCTTCGTCATCGTATGTCTTGGTTTCATATCGTCTATCGGTAATACTGCTCTGTGGGTGCAAAGATAAAGATAATTCTCCGGATAATGCACCTGTGACGGCATCCAATCGCGGTGGTATATAAAAAAAAGGGTAAGCTTGCTACATCGCACCGCTCAACCTCTTGCCCTTGCTTCGGTCAGGACCTGGGGGAATTGGGAGGGAGCTGGTCGTGTAGGACTTACCCGGCGCAAAGGTACGCACTTTTTGCCATTCGACAAAATAATTTTTGGATTACGGCATTGTTTTTCGGGGAATATGCGTAAATTTGTGTTCCAAACAAACCCACAAGATTTGGATATGGAAATTATAGACTTTGGCGCACAGAACTCCCTGGTGGGGGTATACCTGTCGCAAATGCGTGACGTAGAGATACAAAAAGACCCGCTGCGCTTTCGTCGCAACCTTGAACGCGTAGGCGAAATTATGGCTTACGAAATCAGCAAAACGTTGCGCTACAAGGCTTTGGATGTTACCACGCCCTTAGGCAAAGCCGTATGTATGGTCCCGGACGAGCATGTAGTACTTGCCACCATCTTCCGTGCCGGCGTGCCCTTCCACCAAGGTTTTCTCAATTTTTTTGACGGCGCCGAGAACGCCTTCGTTTCGGCATACCGCAAGTACAAAGAAAAAGAAAATTTCGATGTGTGCATCGAGTACCTTGCCTCGCCGCGCCTCGAAGGCAAGACCCTTATAATATGTGACCCGATGCTGGCCACGGGTGCGTCCATGGACCTGAGCTATCGCGCATTGATTACCAAAGGTATGCCCGCCAAAATACACGTAGCTTCGGTCATTGCCTCGGTACAGGCCGTGGAATACATCAAGAGCAATTTCCCCAACGACCGCACCACCGTATGGCTGGGTGCTGTGGACGACAACATCAACGAACACAGCTATATAGTGCCCGGACTGGGAGATGCCGGCGACCTCGCCTACGGCATCAAGGAGTAAACACTCGAAGGCACGAGGGCACAACAGCGTCCCGCACGGACGCCAAGCGACGGATGACACAACCGCTCTGCCGCTTACTCCTTGTTTTTTTACAATAAGCGGGTCGATAGGCATTTAGCATCAAAAAGAGCGGGGGCCTCACGGCTGCCGCTCTCTCCATTCATCACATTATGCTTATTGTGCAATCTTTCTATTTGTCTATTCTGCTTAACCCTAAGAGACCTGTTATGTTAATTCTATGAGACTTATCACATTGTAATTTCCGGCATTTCAAGATTGTACGGCATCTGATCGCGCATAGCGCTCTTCGACCGCAGGCCAATCGATGACATCGGCCAGACGTCGCAGTGCTTCGCCGCGACGGTTTTGATAATCAAGATAATAGGCGTGCTCCCATACATCAGCCGTCAGCAGCGGCACCAGGCCTTGCCGTAAAGGATTGAAGGCGTTGGACCCGGCATGGATGGCGAGGCACCGCGAGGCATCGGCCGTCAGCCATACCCATCCCGAACCGAATATGGCCGTGCCGGCGTCCACAAAAGCATCGTAAAAACGCTCGAAGCCGCCGAAATCGCGCTTCATCGCCTCGGCCAAGTCACCCATAGGCTCTCCGCCACCGGCGGGCGACAGACCGAAGAAATAGAAAACATGATTCCACGCCTGCGCGGCGTTGTTGTACAGCGGTCCGGGATCGGCGCTACGGATGATGTCCTCAACGGAGGTCCAAGCAATGTCCGAAGCTGCAACCAAGCGGTTAAGGTTGTCTATATATGTACGAGTGTGTATATCCCAATGATATTGAACGGTACGCGCCGAAATAGCCGGGACAAGGCCATCGGCCGCGTATGGCAGTTCGGGCTGCACCACGACGAAGCGTTGCTCGTCGTGATGTTCATTAATGTTTCGCATTTCGTTGCTGTTTTCTCCTTTATGACGTGTGTCTGTATGTACCATAATTCGATGTTTATGATTAGTTGTCTTGCCGCGCGATGTCCGAAGTCCGGTGTCCGACGTGGTACTATTGTAACAATCGGACGAGGGCGTAAAGTTTGGCGCGGTAGTCGCTTTTGGCGTTTTTTAACGCTGCCGCAGGCCTAAATCGCTGCATACAAGGCACAAGCACAACCCGAAGGTTCAGGCGATTGAAAGCACCCCCCAAAAAATCAAAAAGCCGAAAAAAGATGCGGCAATATTTGTTCGCCTGGATAAAATGCCGTACCGGGCAACAACGGCACACAACAAATTACTCTGCATGAGAAACAAAATCATTTTATCAATCGCAGCTGCAGGCGTACTGCTGCTGTCTTCATCCTGCGCGACCCTCACAACGAAGAGCACCCAGGAAATCTCCTTCAAAGGCGTACCGGGTACGCAGCTGAAAGACGCCGACAAAAATGTACCGTTAGGCTTTGTCGGAGACAACGGATTTGCAACGGTCAATCTAAAGAATCAACTCAAAGGAAAACGCGTAGAAGCCGTCAAAGACGGTTACACTGCACAAAATTTTATGCTTGACTCCAAGATTCGAGGACGTTTTTGGTGGAACATAGTTTTGGGTATAATCCCTATTGCCATTGATGCCGCTACCGGCCAGATGATGGTATATGACAACGATGTTTATGACGTCACGTTGCAAAAAGACGAAAATGCTCCGGCACAAGCCGAACCGGTCGTCGCCGTCGAACAGCAGCCTCAACCTCAGACACAGCCCACCGGACAAGTCGTCAACCGCAACACCCCCGGAACCACAGACATGGAAAAGGCCACTATACGCTGGTACATAGACTCGGAACCGCGCGGCGCGCGCATATCCTGGCGTGTGATTTCAAATGTGCCGGCCGAGGTCAAAAACACCAACGAGACATACATGACCACTACGCCTTTGGAGGAAACTCGTTCGCTGAACATCCTCGGCCTCACCTACGAAAACTCAAACAACGTCACCATCGAAGTCAAAATCGAAAAACGTGGATACGAGACGCAGGTCAAGCGATATAACGTGCGCATGGCCCTCGACCAGCAAGAAATCAGCAGCTTCTTCGAACTCGTACCCAAAGTCGTAAAGAACTACCGAAATTCCCGAAACGCCACCTCATCTTCCTCCAAATCCTCTAAGAAAAAGTAACCAAACACTTTAACATCAATCAAATACTTCCAACAGTTATGAAAGGACTAATAAAACGTCTTGTCGCGGCATGTATGCTTGTCGCAGCAACGACTATGACCGCCACAGCCAAGGACTACCAAGTGGCTCTGGCCTGCGATCCTGACGGCGCTGCCGTATACCTCAACGGCGAACTCGTCAGCCCTACGACTCCCGCATTTATCTCTCTAAATAAGAAAATGGCGGACAAGACTCTGATGTTCCAGTTTGTCAAAAATGGCTATGAATCCAAGACCGTAGTCGTCGTATTCTCGAAAAAGCAGCTCGAGAACAACGCCGTAGTCTATGGCGAATTACGCAAGAAACCCGAACCCAAGCCCAAAGCGCAACCCGCTCCCGCACCGGCGCCCAAACCTTCGGAAACGACATTGACGGCCAATCAGGAGCGCCAACGTGTCGATCGCAACAACGCCGGCAACACCGACATCGAGAAGACCATCATTCGCTGGTTCTTCGACTCGGATCCGCGTGGTGCGCGTGTCTTCTGGCGTGTGATTTCGAGCGTTCCAGCCGAAGTCAAAAACACCAACGAAACATACATGACCACCACGCCTATCGAAGAAACACGCAGCTTCAACATCAACGGCCTGACATACGCCAATTCGCGTGATGTCACCATCGAAATCAAGGTCTGCAAAAAAGGATACGAAGACCAGGTAAAACGCTTCAATGTCCGTCAGGCACTTGATCAGCAGGAAATCAGCGGCTTCTTCGAACTCGTGCCCAAAGATAACGGCAGCAGTCGCGATGACGATGATGAAAAATAAAATCGAAAAAACAGGCTTATAAACACGAATCTGAAGTGACCCCAAAAAGTTGGACAGGTTATTAACTATCCGATTTGAGAAAGAGT
>ENA-OUQC01000456-OUQC01000456.1-human-gut-metagenome-genome-assembly--contig:-NODE-456-length-29842-cov-3.983315_pt1 | contig 29842 bp, 26 predicted proteins | sample MGYA00237942_ERZ548815 | MGnify/ENA primary metagenome ERZ548815 (study PRJEB26490, sample SAMN05194722) | human gut metagenome | biome: terrestrial biome; feature: human-associated habitat; material... | reverse complement strand
ACACTGCATATCGTCGGCAGCGTCAGATGTGTATAAGAGACAGGAAGCGCAAGCACGCGGCTTCTGTCGTGATACTCCAGGAAAATGTCTATTTCTTCGCTTACCCAGCGGGAGTCCTTTGTTCCGGGTGAGCAGACAACGATCAGCCACTCGGAGTTTTTAAGCGCCTCACGAAGCTGTTTTGCATAGTCATAGCCGCCGGACAACTCGCCATCATCCAGATAGCATCTTTTGAACGGTTTCCTTTCTGCGGAGATACCCTTGGGCGCGCGAAAATGCTCAAGCTGCTTTTGCAGCTCCTGCGCGGCGCGGCTGTCAATATCGCCGTGGCGATATGAAATAAAGGCGCTGAACGCCGTGTTCGCAAGTGGCGTAACTGTCAGTGGAAGCGCATTGATGAAGTCCTCCACATCCCGCAGCATTTCATCCGCCGTATTGTATCTCTCGGACGGTTCGTTTTTGAGCGCCTTCGCAATGATGAGCTGCATCTTCTCCGTCAGGTGGCGGGGGCAATTGATGCGGTAGAGCTTCATGGCGTCTATATATTTGCCGCGCTTATTTGAAATCAGCTCCGCGGAGTCGTATCGCTTGCCGGTCAGAAGATTCAGCAGGACACAGCCGACAGAATATATGTCCGCCGCGGGAGTGAGGACGAGCGAGCCGTCATTATGCAGAAGTATCTCCGGCGCGGCAAAGCCCTGCGTAGTGAAAACGAGCCTGTCAGATATCACGTCCGTCCGCCCGTCCTTGAGTGCCCTTGCACAGCCGAAGTCGATCAGTGTGAGGATGCTTTCCCCCGGCGTGAGGGAGCCTTGAATGAAAATATTGCCTGTCTGAATATCCAGATGCAGAAATCCGGCATTATGTATTTCTCTCACCGCATACAGAAGCTGCAGCACGACAGAGAATGCCTGCCGCAGAGGGAGCATCCGCCGGTTTTTCACATAGGACGAGAGCGCACTTCCCTTAAGGGAGAGCGAATCCATGACTGTAAAGACGTTTTCGATCGTCCGTCCCGGCTGGCCGGGCAAAACACACTCTGCGCGCTGGGCGGACTCCTTTATCGGCAGAGTATGCACCGCAGTTTTATAAAGACTTTTGGTTATCGCCTCTTCGCTGAGCTGCATGGACTTGCACAGGCGCAGATAGTCCGCGCCGCCTGAGTCCCCGTTTTCGGGGATTATCTCACCCGTGGCGCCGCGCACGAACCTGTGCGCACCGGGGGCGGGGAAGCACTCCTTCAGGACATAGTCAAAGCCGTCTGTGCTTTTCTCCCCATCGCGGCGTGTATACCTGACGGCAGGATAAATTATACTGCCGCCGCCAAAGCCTATCGGGTCTCCAGAGATCTCATAGATGCTGCCGCTGTCAAAGCCTATTTTTGTACCGGCCGACAGCGGCTGTCTTGTATCTTTCATTATCATTGCTCAAACAGCCCCTTTATCACGCAGACTTTTCTGCCAATAGGATACAGACTTCGGGCTTACTCCGTATTCCGCCGCGAAATCGTCAAGACTGACGGTTTTCTTCCGTTCTATCCACGCTTTTACTATCGCCAGCTTCTCTTCCTCGCTGTGCTTTTTGCTGTGGCTGGCGCGCGCCCTTCTCTTTTCCTTTATCTCCTCGCATATTATCGCGTAGGTCTCTGACGGATCATACTCCTTGCTGCTTGAAACGATGGAGAGGAAAATGCTTGTCTCCATCACGTGCGGATAATATAGCTGCGGCAGATGTGCCGCTTTCAGGAACTCCTCGCACACGCTCTGGAAATCACACATGTGGTCAAACGTTGCCGCATCGTCTGTCGCTTCAAAGCACCAGCAAAGCCCCGCCGCGATCCACAGGAGGTACAGCATATCGCTTTTTTCGACCTCCGCCGTGCCGAGGAGGATATCCAATATATGCTTTTTGAAGGCCGTGGTCGCATCCGCGGAGGATAGCTCCATATCCTTATTGGCCGAAATGGTGAAAGAGCCGAGATAGCTGTTGCGGCATTCGACGATTGCCGCAAGCAGCACGTCCGTAAACGCTTTGTCGTGCAGCATTTCATCGTCCGGGATCATTTTCAGCGCGGCGCTGCTCTTCTCATCGGAAATAAGCCCCAAAAGCTGTGACAGCTCACGCGATTCCTCGCCGCTGTATGAATCGTCCGCAAATCTATATACAAACGCCAGCAGGTTGCGGTAGATCACCTGTGCCCTGCGCGAAGGTATATCCAGATGCGGCGCGTTTTCCAACAGCCACGCCATGAAGCGCTCATCCCTGTCGTCGGGATGGTGCAGCCATTCTTCCGCATTGCAGTTGAGTATGGACAGCGCAAGCCCGGTCCAGCCGGGTTCCCTTGCAGTCAGATCCTTCGCTATTCCGGCAGACTTTTCCCTGTACCCGGCCTTGAGCCTTGCGGCAGTCTCCATATCCGCCCCCATCAGGAAGCAGTATGCCTCTATCATGTCATCGGCACGGGTAAAGCGCAGGCAATCGTCAGTATCGAAAACGCGCAGCAGAAACTGCTGCATCTCGTCGAGCGTAAAGCCCAGCGCATGCCCCAGATCAAGCGCCTCCTGCCGCGTCAGCCTTGTTTTATACATTTGTCTGGCAAGCCGCTTTGCCTTTGAAGCGCCATGCTGTTTCTCAAGCTCCGCCTCATAGGTCTCCGGCGTATGCCAAGCCTTTGCCGTCAGATACCGGCTGTATTCCACATCACGCTCATACCGCAGCGCAATGTCATTCAGCACCCGCTCGTACCGGCTGCTTTCTTCGGAGCTCATTGCCGCGGCATGGTCCGCGCTTATGTCCGCAAAGGTATAATGAATGCCGTCACCGGTATATTCAAATCCGTCAGAGCCTTCCGCACCTGCCCGCGATTGAAGTATCCGCATGAGCATGAACCGGCTGGAATACGAAAAGCTCTGAATAGTTTTTTTCAGGATGGCAACACGGGCAGACGGTGCCGAACGCAGCAGACTGCTACCCATCAGATCCCACAGCTCAGTCAGCTCACTGTCGAACGAATCAAGGTATCTATCCCATATAAGCTCAGTATATTCCATTTACCTCCGCTCCTTCAACTTAAGAATACGCCATAATGCATTGCCGGACATAAACCAAAACCGTGACAAGCAAAATCTATTAGTCACATTATATCAAATGCAACCAGAAAATCAACAAATAATGTCACAACAAGTAAATTTCCATGCGAGTATAGTTGGTCTTAGGAGGCAAGGCTAATGCAATAATTATATTATATGTATATGTTCATAAGTAAGCCCGGATCAAAGCGGTCCAGCGGCATCACGGTCACCCTTGCTGCGCCCGGAATGCAAGTGGAATACAAGTTTTTCTCTTTATCATCCCGTGAATGCGATATCCGTGCCGTGGAGGGTGAAGCTTTCAACCGCATTTATATCTATCGCCGCGCCGCCCCACGCGCAATACAGTCTGGCTTCTCCGTTTACGTACTCTGCGGACATACACCCGCCGGTCGTGAATTCCCCGCCGCCGGTAAGATGCAAAACGGCGTCCGCACATATCCTGTCGCCGATGGCGATGTAATACGGCTGCTTTTCCGGCGGGCATTTTCCGGCCATCAGTTCCTCGGCACCGTCGTAATCCACGCGCCACACGGCGGCAGTAGGTGAAAGCTCCAGCCCGTAAAGCGTTACCTCTGTGCCGGTCTCCTCATCCGTCACAACTGCACCGCCAAAGCTGATATACCGCACCTCATGTTCGGTCGGCGCAAAGCTCACTGTGCCGTACACGTTCCCGGTATCCTGTGCCCAATCACGGCGCGATGCATAGCCGGAGGCGTCGTATGCATCAATATTGAAGCGCATGAGCGTCAGCTCCACCGCTCCGGAACCCAGCTGTACAAGCGCGTCATTCGGGATATAGCACTGCACGGTCAGCGTCTTTGTTTCCGCATCATACGCATCCTGCAAGACGGCCTCTGTTATCTCATCGCGTCCACTCAGACTGCGTCCCGGCTGCAAGACGGGGTTTGCGTATCCGCCGCAGTCCTCGCTTACTGACCACAGGAAGCTTCCTTCATCGGGCCACGCCTTGATTTCCGCCATATCGACCGGGGATATATTCACATACACGCGCTGAAACTCCCCGTCGTTTATCGCCGACAGCAACGTCACCCCGCCGTCGTCCGCGGCATACTCAACATAGCTTTCCGTGTTGCTGGCGTCAATATTCATGTTCTGCCGGATCTCCTGCCGTCGGCGTGTGTGGATGCTGACCGCCGCATACGCCGTGACTGTCAGCAGCACCGCAGCGACCGCCGCCGCAAGGCATATCCGCAGCAGCATCCGTCCGTCAATTTTTTTCCCGCATCGTCCATTATTCATTTGCGAAGCACTCTCCTTTTCAATAATACCAGCGCCAACTGAAAAGGAGTATGCAGAAGCTTCTTCTATGAACCGCCCGTCTATCGCGCCGAGCGCCCTTGATATATTCTCCTGTCTCATCAGATCAATCCCTCCTTTGTCAGATAGCGGCGCAACCTGTCTCTCAGGCGGAAAAGGCGCACGGAGACGAGATTTTCGCGCATATCAAGCGCCTTGGCTATATCCGCCACGGTATCGGAAAACCAGTATCTGCGCACAAACATCACTCTGTCCTCACGTTTTAACTCCGAGAGAAACGCGTTGATAGCCGCCGTGAGCTCCGCCGTCTCGGCCTCGTTTTCGACCGAGAATGTATCGGGAATGCACTCCTCCAGCTCTTCAAAAGCCGCGTCATAGCTGCTGTTCCGCTTCTGCGCGGTGTTGGAATGATAACGCGTCACGGCGAGATTTCTGGCAATGCGGCAGACGTATGTTTTCAGCGGATCCGGCCTGTGCGGCGGAATGCTGTTCCAACAGCCCAGATATGTATCGTTTTCGCACTCCTCCGCATCCTGACGGCTGCCAAGTATATTTCGCGCCACACATCTGACCGGCACGCCGTATTTATCCCGCAGCGCCTCTATCGCCTGTTCTGAGCGCTCAAAAAACAGGGCGATTATCTCTTCGTCTCTCAAATGCTCACGTCCTTTCCGCCTCACCAATACACTATGGAATCAACGGCTGATATTACAAAAAGGGCGCAAAAAAGTCATCCGCTGCCGGATGACTTTTTTGTAAGCTCAGTCCTTATATTCAAACATAAGATCGTACATGCTGACGGTGTCGCCGTCCTTGACGCCCATCTGCTCCATTCGCTGATACACACCGGAATCGCGCAGAACGCGGTCAAAATACATGCGGCTCTCGTAATCCTCAAAGTTGATAGTGGCGACGAGGCGCTGGAGCCACGGGCCTTCCACGATCCACATATCGTCAAAGTGCTGAATGTCAAGCGCCTCAGAGGTGTCAATAACAGGCTCCGGCGGAACATAATCCGCCTCAAAGCTTATCATTGCGGGAAGCTCCGACAGCCTGTGCGCACACTCCTTGACAAGCTCGCGCGTGCCCTCATGCGTAACGGCGCTCATTTCAAAGAACTCATAGCCCAGCGCCTCCACATGCGCCTTGAGGCGGGCGATATTATCACTGCCATCCTCAACGAGGTCGCACTTGTTGGCCGCAACGAGCTGCGGCCGCGCCGCAAGCTCAGGGCTGTATTCCTTCAGTTCCGCGTTTATGGCGTCAAAATCCTCGACCGGGTCGCGCCCCTCAGAGCCGGAGACATCGACCAGATGCACAAGGAGACGGCATCTGTCGATATGGCGCAGGAAGTCGTAGCCAAGCCCTGCCCCCTCGGATGCGCCCTCGATTATGCCGGGGATATCGGCCATGACGAACGACACGCCCTCATCGACATATACAACGCCGAGATTGGGGAAGAGCGTGGTGAAATGATAATTCGCTATCTTGGGGTGTGCCTTGCTGACGACGGAAAGGAGCGTGGACTTGCCCACGTTGGGGAAGCCGACAAGCCCGACGTCGGCCAGAAGCTTAAGCTCCAGCGTGATATCGTGACTCTCCCCGGGCAGACCTGGCTTTGCAAAGCGCGGGACCTGCCTTGTAGGTGTGGCGAAATGCATATTGCCCCAGCCGCCGCGGCCGCCCTTGGCCGCGACCCAGTTTTCACCGGTGGACATGTCATGCATTATCGCGCCGGTTTCCGTGTCGCGGACTATCGTACCGCGGGGAACCTTTATATACAGCGTCTCGCCGTCCTTGCCGTAGCAGCGCTTCCCCTGTCCGTTCGCACCGCTGCCGGCCGTATATTTGCGCTTATACCGGAAGTCCATCAGCGTGGACATATTATCGTCCACAACAAAGACGATATTCCCGCCGCGGCCGCCGTCTCCCCCGTCAGGGCCGCCGGCGGCAACGTACTTTTCCCTGTGGAAAGCGACAGCGCCGTCCCCGCCCTTGCCGGCGTGGATGCTTATTCTGGCCTTATCGACAAATGCAGATGCCATATCAGTCCTCCATGCAATATACATAAGAAAAGGCCGGACGCGGTGTCCGGCCTTTAAGTCAACATTTACTGAGCGATTTCTTCGTAAACAGAGACCTTTTTGCGGTCCTTGCCCATGCGCTCGAACTTCACCTTGCCGTCCACAAGAGCGAACAGAGTGTCGTCCTTACCCTTACCGACGTTGGTACCCGGGTGGATCTTAGTTCCGCGCTGTCTGACAAGGATGTTGCCGGCCAGAACAAACTGCCCGTCGGCTCTCTTGGTGCCAAGACGTTTTGACTCACTATCGCGGCCGTTCTTGGTAGAACCCATACCTTTTTTATGTGCCATTTAGGTTTCCCTCCTTTAGTCAATATCAGTTGCGGAAGAATTAAGCGTTGATAGTCTCGATCTGAACCTTGGTGTAGGGCTGTCTGTGACCCTGCGTCCTGCGGTAGCCCTTTTTAGGCTTCATCTTATAGACGCGGATCTTGGCGCTCTTGCCATTCTTGACGACGTTTGCGGAGACGGACGCGCCTTCAATGCAGGGTGCGCCGAACACTGCGGTCTCACCGTCTATAACAGCCAGAACCTGGTCGAACTTAACAGCCTCGCCTGCTGCAGCGTCTATCTTCTCCACAAAGATAACGTCGCCCTCAGCAACACGGTACTGCTTGCCGCCGGTCACGATGATAGCATGCTTCATGAACATATCCTCCCTCTTTATAGGTCTCGCTCTTAGGGCGGAGGCATAGCCCCGCTTTTCTGCCCCTTCAATGCGGCTTTAGTAGGATAACATGTCCACCCGCCATTGTCAAGGTTTTTCTTGAAAAACCGGCGATATTTTCCGCATTTTATCCGACAGCCTCTATGCTGTCGTCGTCAATAAGGATATAGCTGCCGTCCTCGCCGCTCTGTGTGAGCAGAAGCCCCTTCTGCTGTCCGGAGGCGTCCATATAGCTCACCCGAAGCTTCGGCATACCGTCGGGTATAAGCGTTTCAAGCTGGAGCACACAGTCGCTCATATAGCTGCACGCCCAGAGCTGAGCGGTCTCATAAAACCTGTCGGAATAGTCAACTGCCGAAAGGCGCACGTCATACACCGTTCCGACGGCCTCAAGGCAAAGCTGTTCGCTGTTCTCGTCAACTGTGACTTTGTCGATTATCTCGATTGATCCATCGGCGACATCGCTCTGCGCCTTGAGCTCAAGACTGCCGTCACTAGTGACATCCGCAGGAAGCCACTTGTCGTCTATATGTCCATTAAGGTCGCTGTACGGAATGTCGAATTCAACGATGCCCGCCGCATACGGGCCAAGCTCGTACACCGTGGAGAATATGACCATGCCATCCTCGTCAAAATACCATGAGCCGTCGCGCACTAGCGCCGCTATGGCCGTCTCCATATCGGGCTGCGTCGTAAGGGCAATGTCCTCAACAACGCGCGCGGAATAATACCCATCCTTGTCCGCTTTATAAAGCTTCATCATATAATCGGCAAGGAACGCCGCAAGCGCTTCCCTGTCGCTTGACAGCATATCCAGTGTGACGTACTCGCCGCTCTCGGTGTCAAAGGTATAGCCGGTGTCAAAGTAGTTCCCGTGTGCGCCGCCTGTGAAGGTATAGGTGTTATACACCATGCTGAGCACACGGCTGTCTATGCGCGCGACCTTGGCTGTGCGCGAGGAGACATATTCAAGCGGCAGATCTGTCTGGCCGTTTTCAACGGCGTAGCTGTAGTTATCGGTCGCCATTTCAAGCATACCGTTCACGCCGCTGGGCAGGCCGTCCTCACCGGATACGCCGTAGTCGTTCCCGGTATAATAGGTCTCATCGACCGTGGCGATGTATTCGTTTATTGCCGCGGCCGCGTCGTCGCGCCCTTCTATATAAACGGCGGGCGTCTCATACGAAAACGTGAGTATGAGCGTATCGCCGTTCTGCGGGTCATAATGCTCTTCCTTCTGCGAAGAGATGCTGACAATGACATGCTCAAGCAGGTCTGAGACCGCCTTGCTGCCTGTCGTGTCAATCTCCTGCGCCGGTGTTGGCGCGGCGGTTTCCTCCGGCGTCTGTGCGTCGCTCGCAGCCGGCAGGGGCGGAAGCTCCACATTTTTCAGGTTCGCAAGCTCCCCGCAGCCGCAAAGCGCAAGGGCAAGCGCAGCTATCAGCAAAAGTGCTGTTATCTTCTTCATATTCATAATAAATCGCATCCTCCGATCTTCACATCTCGGTCTTATGACGCGCTGACATTAACGAATGTTCCTGCGTCATATCTCGTCATAGGGCACCTCAACAGCCATGGCGGCATTCGTATACCTGCCGTCCGCCGTTATCTCCTTGAGTATATGCATCTGCGGCGGGAAAACGACATTCTCGTTCTCGTCGCCAAGTTCTATCTCCATTATCGCCCTGTCCTGCCAGAACGGAAAAACGTCTATCTCGAACACGCGGCCGCAATAAGGAAGGCAGTACCGGCTTTTACATATAACATGCTTCTGCGGATCGGCGGTCTTCAATAGCGCCGCGTACTCTGCCGCAGTTATCTCACGCTCACACTCCACGCGCCGGGCGGCGGTAATGCGCGTTTTCACCGTGTGCGTATAGGTATAGCGACCGTTCGCCCCGCGCATTCTTACGCGCGCGGTCTCTCCCGGCTGCGCGGCAAGATAGGCCTGCACAATGTCCGTCCTCTCCGCACACGCGGAAAGCACAGCTTCATCCGGCATTGCAATAAGGAAGCGCCGCTCTATTTCATAATGTTCATAATTATCTTTAACGTTATTCATGCTGCGATTATAATACGCGGGCGGGCAAAAATCAAGCTTGTGCAGGCGTGGCATAGCCGAGCATTTAAGTAGGAATTTAAATTTGACATTCTGCCGCGACATGTATATCTTTCTTCGGCATTTCATAACAAAAATCGCTCTTACCGCTATTGCATATCATGTGCAGATTGTGATAAAATAGGCTAATCAGTGTGATAAATGATTATCACGCAAATTACGAGGTGAGTATATGGAAAAAAGAGCTAACATTCTCGCACTTGCCACAAAGGTAAGTCTTGAAAGCATGACCTACACTGGCATCACCTACAAAGATCCTGAGTACAGGATCCTCGCGCCCATCGTTGACGACGACATGTGCGCCGTTATGATGCATATGCGCCTTGAGGCCCCGCGCACCGCGGCAGAGCTTGCGCGCAGGTGCAGCATGGACGTCAATTTTGTTCAGAAGCAGATCGACAAGCTGGTCGTCGCGGGCGTCGCGCGTTCACGTACAACGGACGGTGAGCTTGGCTACTACTACCCCATCTGGGTTCCCGGCATTATGGAGGGTATTCTTTCCAACAAGGAGCAGTGTGAGCGCTATCCCGACCTCGGCTACTGCTTTGAAGAGTACACCCGCCGCCGCATTGAGATGCTGGCTCCCACGCTCAATTCCGGCAAGCTGGGCATGAGCTTCATGCGCGTTATGCCCGTCATGAGCGCCATTGAGAACAACACCCGCACTGCCTCCTACGACGAGATAAGCACGCTCATAGAGAACGCGACGGCTATCTCCGTCGGCCCGTGCTCCTGCCGCCGTGCGCGCCGCCTTATGGGCGAGGGCTGCGGCCACCTTGAGGACGACATGTGCATGTACCTCAACGACAATGCAATCAACTACTCCAAGACCGGCGCGCACCGCCTCGTCACCAAGGAGGAGGCTTATGAGATACTCCGGCGCGCGGAGGATAACGGCCTTGTGCACGAGATAAACCAGACGCCCGGATTTGAGGACACGACGGCAATATGCAATTGCTGCGGCTGCTCCTGCTTCGCGCTGAGGATCGCCGAATATTTCCGCTCAAAGAATGCTATCCGCTCCAACTTTACTGCGCGTGTGGATAAGGAAAAGTGCGTCGCCTGCGGCCAGTGCGTTGAAAACTGCCAGACGAACGCGCTCCGCCTTGGGCAGAAGAACTGTGCGACTGACCCGCACATATCCGACGCATATGACTCCGACAGGGCTATCCCATGGGATAGAAGCAGCTACAACATGGAGTACCGCACCAACCGCAGCGACGTCATGGAAAGCGGCACGGCCCCCTGCAAGGCCACCTGCCCGGCGCACATCCCCGTACAGGGCTACATAAAGCTGGCCTCTATGGGGCGCTATACCGACGCGCTGGAGCTTATAAAGAAGGAGAACCCCTTCCCTGCCGTCTGCGGCCGCATCTGCAACAAGGCCTGTGAAGCGGCCTGCACGCGCGGTATTGTCGATTCCTCCGTCGCTATCGACGATATCAAGAAGTTCATCGCGGAGAAGGATCTTGACGCCGCGACGCGCTTCGTGCCGAAGATGCTGAATCAGACCGGCAAGCCCTATCCCGAGAAGATCGCCGTTATCGGCGCCGGCCCCGCGGGCATGAGCTGCGCATACTACCTCGCCGTGAAGGGCTACCCCGTGACCGTATTTGAAAAGGAAGAGAAGCCCGGCGGCATGCTCACGCTCGGCATTCCCAGCTTCCGTCTCGATAAGGACGTCGTCAACTCCGAGATCGACATTCTCAAGGAGCTTGGCGTGGAGTTCAAGACCGGCGTTGAAGTCGGCAAGGACGTCACGCTCGACCAGCTTCGCAGTGAGGGCTACAAGGCGTTCTATCTCGGCATCGGCGCAAGCCTCGGCACGGCTGTCGGCTGCAAGGGCGATGAGCTTTCCGGCGTGTTCACCGGCATAGACTTCCTGCGCGATGTTAATCTCGGCAAAGCACCGGAAATTGGCAAGTCTGTAGCGGTTATCGGCGGCGGCAACGTTGCGATAGACGTTGCGCGCACTGCCGTCCGCCTCGGCGCGGACGATGTCTCCGTGGTATACCGCCGCGGGCGCGATGAAATGCCAGCAGACGCCGAGGAAGTGGCGGAGGCCGAGGCAGAGGGCGTGAAGTTCCGCTTCCTCGCCGCACCGGCGGAAATATCCGGCAGCGACGGCAAGGCGGCCGAGCTGAAGGTCGAGCTTATGGAGCTTGGCGAAACGGACGCAAAAGGCCGCAGAAAGCCCGTCGGAACCGGGAAGTTCGAGTCCATGAAGGTGGACAGCGTCATTTCCGCCATTGGGCAGAAGGTCGAGCTTTGTGGCATCGCGGGCTTTGACACCAACAAGAACGGCACCGTCGTTGCAAACGCGAAGACCTGCCAGACGAGCGTGCCCGACGTATTTGCCGGCGGCGACGTTGTGACCGGCCCAAAGTTTGCCATTGACGCTATCGCGGCCGGCAAGGAAGGCGCAGTCTCCATCCACCGTTATGTCCACGCCGGTCAGACGCTTGACCTTGGCCGCGACAACCGCGACTATAAGGCGCTTGACGCTTCCACTGTCGCCGTCTCCATCGGCAGCTTCGACACCGCCCCGCGCCAGAAGGCCGCGTGCGGCTCCGCCGCCGAGGCGAAGAAGACCTTCAAGGATCTGCGCGGAACGCTCACAGAGGAGCAGATAAAGAAGGAAGCGGACAGATGCCTCGGCTGCGGCTGCGTCGTTATCGACGAGGATCTGTGCGTCGGCTGCGGCATCTGCACGACGAAGTGCAAGTTTGACGCAATACGGCTGGAAAAGACGCTTGACAACAAGGGACAGACGTATTACCGCACGCTTTTGACCGCCGTGACCAACACGCCGTCTGCGCTTGGCCGTCTGGCAAAGAAAAAGCTCATCAAGAAGTAAAGCGGAGACCGCCTATGCATGAGATCGGCATTGTCCGCAGCATGTGCAAAACCGTCGTTGACTACGCGCATGAGAATAACATCAGCCACATCGACGAGATAGTATGCTCCATCGGTGAGCTGTCGCTCGTTATTCCCGAGTATGTGGAGGAGCTTTATCCTCCTGTGAGCGCGGATATTCCCGAGCTTCAGGGCACACGGCTCATACTTGAGCCTGTGCCCGGGCTTGCCGAGTGCGACGACTGCGACGAGATTTTCAACGTCGTACAGAACGAGGGCTATTGCCCCAACTGCGGAAGCTTCAATAAAACAGTGCTCTCCGGCAGGGATTTCACAATAAAAGAGATCCACGTCGCCGAGTAAATGGCACAGCCTGATACGGGAAGCCCCGTATCAGGCTGTGTTTTGATATGTGATGCTATATGATACTATGAATCTATATTTCATGCATTTCCATCATCGGCTCTTTCTCAGCCGTGCATACAGCGCCTTTATTTCGCCGTACTCAGGCTTTCTGTGCACAAACACAAAGAATATCCCTGTTGTGAGAAGTATTATCAAAAGCGTTTTTATCAGGATAAGCGGCAGGGTGGCCGCGCGCGGAAGCACGCCTATTGCGCCATAGCACACTGCCATAGCGAGCAGCGTCATAAGGAAGTATCGTCCCTGCGTCCGCCAGTACTCGCGCACGGAAAGATCAAACACTTTTTTGAAAAGTATTCTGGGCTCATACCAGAAGTTCGTTACAGCAAGGCTTATCGCCGTTGCAAGCAGTATTCCGAAGGTTCCCCATATCATGCCAAGCAGCACTGAAAGAATAATGTTTACCGCCGCGCGTGCCAGCATAAGATATCGCACCTGTTCAAAAAGTCCGTTCGCCTCGCGGTACATCCACACGGGGGATATGGCATTGGATATATAAAAATTAAGTGCAATTATAAATACAGTCGGCCAGTCAAAAAGATACTCCGCCCCGAGCCACAATTCCACCACATCATTCAACAGCGCGCTGAAGCCGATAAGCCCAAGCGCCGCCGTGAAATGATAGAACATCAGCGCGAAATTAAATATCTCATACTGGCGCTTTTTATCCCCGCTCACACCGAGGTTTCCCAGACTGCTTATGAGCGAGGTCGTAATTATGGCAATAAAGCCCTGTATCGACCCATAAACCACATAATAGTTGGAGTAGAGGCCGACAGCCGCCGTGCTGACAAGGACAGATATAAGTATATTGTCCGTATTTGTCACTGCAACAGCCCCTACCTTATAGATAAGGGTAGAATAAACCTTTTCGCGTATGGGCTTCTTATCGAAATCGACAGGAGGCAGTTTTTTCTTTATATTCGGGTGTATCTTGTCGCATACACAGCCGAGAGCGAGGTTACTTATTATCGTTGTCAGCAACGTCGCCAGCACATAAAGATAATAGTTTTTCCAAACCACCAGCACAATTATGTGCAGTATCTGTAAAACCAGATTTGAAGAAAGGACGACCAGCTTCTGCACACGCTGTTCCTGATACGCGCACAGCAGCGCCACCTTATGCGCGACAAAATACGAGGCGACCGTATTGGCAAGGAATATCAGATAATAATAGATAAGATCTTGCCTGTTAAGCTCGCTCTTGATCAGAAAATGCAGGAACGGAACAAGCGCCGTGCCGATGAGAAAAATTATTCCGGCAAGTGCAAAGTATATCCTTTTGAAATAGGCGAGCAGCGAATTGATAAGCGCCTCGTTCCCATCTGCGACAGGCTTATAAAGGGAATACACCACCGCCGTATCAAGCCCCAGCTCCGCCAGAGAAAGCACCGTGAGAATATTGGAATACAGGCCGTTTATTCCCAGATAATCCACCGAGAGGTATTGCAGGAATATTCTGCGGCCGATAAAAGAGAGTACTATCGTGCCGAGCTGTGCAGCATATCCGAAGAAAATATTTAATATTGTGTTCTGACTTCTGGACTTACTCATACTTCCCTCTTGCCCGCTGCGCACACATTACCATCATACAAACTGGCTCTTCCAAAGACTTATATTATCGTTTGGCAGCACTATCTCCGTCGCCCATGAGCTGTTTATCCTCTCTTCTATCAACTCAACAGCGGATTTTCTGTCCATCACAGGCAGATTCGTATCCTTGCCAATTTCTGTTGCTCTGTTGTCCACCGCCAACACCAGACTGCGGCGCCCATGATTCAACGCCTCTATCCCACCATGCAGACGCGTTCCGACATAGTCGATGTCACCGGACGCAAGCAGCATGTCATATGCAGCAAGCGTCGGCGGAACGGCAGTAATACCGCCGTCTATATATTCCGGCAGCTTTTGCAGATACGCAAAATCCTCCACTGCCTGTATCCAGACGAACACATGCCCATAGTTTTTCTTAAGCATACGAAGCATCGTCCTGTCATAGTCCGCGTTGATATTATAATTTGTCAGCGTGGTCACCACACGCTTGGCCTTATCATGCGGGATAGAAGCACAATGCGCTTCCGAGAGCGGCCACATGGTCGGGCAGGCAGTATTGACGACATTGGTCATTCCTATCGCCTTAAGTTTCTCTGCAGTGTAGGAATCCCTGACAGAATGGATATAGTGCGCATCGAGCAGCGTAGAAAGCAGCCGCCTCGTATACGCCGTTGGTTCGTTCTGATACTGATGCCAGCCGACGCCCAGCAAAATAACATGCATTTTCTCAAGCTTGCTTTTCACAACAGCCGGTCTGATAATATCCCGTTTGCCGATCATAACTGTTCTCATTCGGCGTACATCATGCAGCGTTATATTCCATTGCTTTATATTCTTCATGTCGGAAGCAAGAAGATTCGTGCCGCAGACAAATGCGAAGTCGGACGTGTTTACATGCCGCATCGACAGCGCAGACAGCCTCTCGCGAGTCGGAATCTCAACTGTATAGGCATCCTTAAATATATCATCTATAACAGCAGCACAATGCTTTCTTATAATATAATCGCCAACATTTTCCGTAGAAACAGCCGGGCTGATTTTCGTTATCTTCCAGAGCTTTTCAAGCGTATCCATATTCACTCCAACATGCAGCGTTCAATGCAGACCGCCGTATATATCAAGCATAGTTTTGAAATTCTTATCTCTGTCAAACGTATCAGACGCGCGCAGCCTCGCTTTTTCAGACATTTCAAGCGCTTTATCCCTGTTTCTGAATATCTCTTCTATATAATACGCAAGCATGTATGCCTCATCAAATGGATAGAGATAACCCTCACGCCCATGCATCAGCATTGAACTGACGCCGCCGACAGCTGATGACACTACAGGAACGCCAAGAAGCATGGCTTCTCCAACTGAGTTTGGGGAATTTTCGATTGATGATGCACTGACGAACACGTTTGACCGGCAGTACCTTGCGCACATCGTCTCGGCGTCCAGATAACCCAAAAAGCAAACGTCATCAGCAAGAGCCATGCGCTCTATTTCTTTTTCGAGATAGCGTCTGTAGGACGTCTGTCTGACTCGGTCTTTAAGCCCATGTGCCACGACCGTACTTCCCGTGGTATAGAGCTTTGCCGCGGGATAATCACGCCGGACTATCGCAAACGCCTCCAGACATTTGTGAAAGCCCTTTATTGGATACGCACACTGGCTGACAAATATTGAATACGGTTCACATTCGCCGGCATTCCATCTGGCAGAATAAAACGGCGCTCTAAGGGTTTCATTGCAGAAATGATATTCCGCGTCAGGATTGATCTGCCTTGTGCACGCTCTGTCCCAATCTGTGCGTCCTATCACATGCCGCACCATTTTCAGGGTCTCTTCTTCGTAAATGCCGCGGGCAAAAAAAGTAGCCTGCTGCTTGGCAATGCTGTCACGGCGGATAATATCTCCAACAGATGGCGGTATGGCCTTTCTCTCGATCCCGGCAAAATACGCCATGGCATAGCGGGAAACCAGTCCCTGTATCGACACCACCGTATTCGCCAGCAATCCGCATTTGCGGCATGCAAGCGCAGCCTCATAGCTGTGCAAATATTCCGTCCCCCAGATATGTATAACGTCTGGCCGAATGCGTGAAATAAGGTCTTCAAAAAAGCCAACTAACGTGGAGTCGGGTTTCACACGTAAAGGAGAACTGCCGAAGGCACAATAATCAAACGAATCGGAAACCTGCCCGAAATCAGGTGCGGTGCCGCTGTCGTGATCCGGGAATGCGACCGTAAGATGTATCCCGTCGTGCCGAGAAAGCTGATCTGCCAGCGTGTCCAGCCAACCGCCGAATACGCCCGCCTTACAGCCGCGCGCGGCGGATATTCTGCCTGTCGGCACATTAGTTATCCACAATACGTTCATATAAATCGCCCTTTCGCGTTTATCCCTGCCTACACGGGCCTATTTTGCCGCAGACTCCATCGCGTGCAGCATTTTTTTTGCGACATCCGCCGAAGTAAAGCCGGACATGGTACTTTCAACCTCTGCCCATGACAAACTCTTTCCTCGGTTTTCGACGACAAAATCGACCACCTTTTCCGCCGCGGCTTCAAGGCCGGCCGCGTCCGCAAGCTCATCATTGTAAAACTGCACCGCCATTGGATAACGCGCGATATATGGATGTGTATTGCATGGTCTGTTAGGGCTTATATTAATAATTGGTTTACCGGCAGCAATATAATCAAGCAGCTTTGACGGCATCTGGTTTTTCATTTTATTGCCGAGATTTATCACAGCATCACTGCACCGGAGCAAATCCATGGCTTGTGGGAACGGCACTGACGGGCTTATAACAAGGCTGTTTTCCAGCGTTTTCTGCGCCTCGTCCAGCATTCGAGTAACGCACTGGCCGCCGCAGCTTCCTACTATATACAAGCGCACATCGGCGCATTTTTCATGCATTTTTTCAAACAGCCTTAGCATGACATCAGGCGTGCGGACGCCGTCATACAACGTGCCTAAATAAAGGACGTTTACATGTCCTCTGTCAAGATGCAGTTTTGCCGCCTCCAACTTTCCGTCATACGGCACAAGATTTGGATATGGCAGGAAAACAACTTTATCAACATACTGTGAAAGTGCTGTGCCGCGCCAGTCTCCCTCGTGCTCAAGCGAGGCAAAAATCAACTCAGCCTTGGCGCAGGTTTTCAGCTCCTCTTTAAGCCGGTAGTTCGTATTGGCTTCGGAGAACGTCGCATTAAATGTGAACGGATCAAAGTAATACAGCGCAAGGTGCGCCCCATTCAAATCCGCTGCCGCCGCAAGCTTATGAATACAGTACGGCAGCGAGACCGCGACGACCCAATCATAACAGTTTTCCCTGCAAAGCCGCTCAAGCGTCCTGCGCATATTTTTGCAGGCAGCAGGAGCAAAGGTCTCTTCTTCCCCGTGCGGGGATATGGCCTTATGAAAGAGCTTGACAGGCACGGCGATGAACGAACGTAGAAGCACACGCCACGCTGGAAATCCGAGGGAGCGCCCCGTATAACTCAAGCTCATCCATGTTGCCGCAGTATATAGACTGCCGTATTCATCCGACAGCACATCCGGCACATTCCGCGTAAGTTTGAACGAAAGCACATCGCTCGAAACCCCTGCCGAGGCGAGCTGGCCGCGTATCTTCTGCACACAGTTTCCTATTGCGTCGGGCGCGGGAACATGGCGGTAATCGACAAAAAGTATCTTCAATTCTTTGGCCCTCGTTTTTCTGCACTTAGGACTTCGCAATAGAGGCTGAAATACTTCTCATACATCTCTTTTTTATCATACTCAAGACCGCGGTGCCGGCAAGCGGAACTGCAGCGTCTGCCCGACCAGTCCTTCGTCTTTTCCGTCAGCGCCGCCAAGTCTCCTTTTTTGACCACAGCGCCCGTATCCGCCGTCAGCATTTCCGCACTGCCGCCTGTATCAAAGGTGACAACGGGCGTGCCGCAGGAAAGCGCCTCAAGATTAACCGTTGGGAAATTATCCTGCAGCGTCGGATTTACGAACACAGCCGCAGAGGAATATATTTCCGCAAGCTGCGTCTGATCGTGAATATAGCCAAGCGCTGTTATTCCGGGCGGACACGTTCTAGCAGAATCAAGCCCAAGCACCTGCACCTCATGATCGCTGCCAAGCGCCGCAGCAAGTCCGGGCAAATATCCGCCGCCCTTGAGGTTGTTTTCATTCAGCGACGGCGCGCAGGCCAACACAACGCGGCCGTTCTTTTCTATACCCGTTGGGGCAAACACAGCGGTATCTATGCCGTTCGGTATCACGCACACCGGGTATTCGCGCAAAAACGACTCCCCCACAAGCTTTGCAAGCCAATTTGAGGGCGTTACCACCGTACAGCATCTCAGCCCGGTAAAGAGCTTTTTCTTTACAGAAAAGTTTGCCGCGCTGGCATCAATGAGCGCGCGCGGATATTCAAAGCGCTGCGGACAGCGTTCACAGCCGGTTTTCCATTTTGCGCATTTTGCATGGTCAAAATGCGCACAGTGCCCTGTGAACGCCCAGCAGTCATGCAGCGTCCACACGACCGGGATATCCGCTTCCTTTATATACGAAAACAGCAGCGGCAGATTTATGTAAAAGCCATGGAGGTTGTGCAGATGGATAATATCTGGCGCATACTTGTGAAGCGCTTGTATCAGATTTTCCGTCGCCCGCTTTGACGCAAAGCCGTGCCGCCCTGTGAGCCGCGAATAAAGCTTGTGCATTTTTAATTGCGCATCAGTCTCAAACCTGACAGCATTCACATTTTTCGTCTGCCCGAGGCCGTAATAGATGCGGTTATCTACACCCTTATCACACAGCATGGCACTTATGTCCTCAACTATGTGCCCGGTACTGCCGTAACCGGAGACCTGATTTATCTGAACGATTTTCATTATCCGCTCCAATCGGTGCCGCAGCTATCTCAACGCAGACAGCTCCGCATAAAGCTGCTCTCTTATGCTCGGCGCGTCATGCCCCTTTATGGCGCACGCTCGCGCACGGCGTTCATATTCCACCCGCAGCGCCTTATCCTGCACAAGTGCACGCACTGCCGCGCCGATTTCAGCCGGCTTGTCAATGCAATAAGCCGCGCCGGTATTTTTCAGATACTGCCATCCGGCGTTCATTTCCGGGCAGGCGGCAAGCACGGCACAGCCGCTTTCGAGGCAATCAACTATCTTGGTGGAAAAAGAGAGGCGCGTTATAAGCGCGTTCTTTTTATCAAACGACTCCACGTGCAGGGCTATATCGCTTTGCGCGTAGGCGCGCCGCAGGTCATCCGCCGGTATCGCCGCATGGACGAAACAGCATTGCCCGTCATCCAGCGCCGCCGCAGCCGCCTTTTTCAGCGGCGATGAGGTATACACATCCAGCCGCGCCGACACGCCGGCCGCATTGAGCTCCCTGACGGCACTGGCCACTGCGGCAAGCGTCTTATCGCGGCCGTAATACACACCGCCTGCATATATAAGCCGCACTGTTCCATCCGCCGGTCTTTCAGGCTGCTGCACAGCACCGGCGCACTTGGGCAGGACGCGCATCGGGATGTCAAAATACCTGCCGAATTCCCGCGCCTGCTGCGCGCACATCGTATAGGCGAAGCGGTAAAACGGCAGCGTTTTTCTTATAAGGCGGCGCTGGCGGAACCGACACAGCCAATACACCGGGGAAAAGCTTATCTGCCGGAGAGAATACAGGTCATCATAAATATATGTAACAGCCGGGCAACCGGCAAGTGAGATAACATATCTCTGCACGGCAAGCACGTACATACTGTAGCACAGCGGCGCAAAAATGACATCCGGCGCAAAGCCGCGCACAAAGGAATCCAATTCGCCGCTGCGAAAATCCGCCATACTCCACAGGCACTCGCGCGCGGCGTGGAACACCGGCAGATTGTGCCGCCGGAAAAAATCATAAAAGCCGCGCTTCTCCACCTCCGCCGTCTGCGCCGCGTTTATACTGTTCTCACACTGTACGCGCCGCCCCATCGGCTTTCTGTGCAGGATGTTCTCAAGCGCCATTTTGTCTGTAAGCTGGAAATAGCCGCCGCACAGCGAGTTGTCAGGCAGCCCTGGCTTGCAGTATATATTCGCATACTCCGCGTCTATCCCGGAAAACAGCCCCAAAAGCACGTTCCCCTCGTTGGAGTCCGTCCTGAGGCATTCCCTTGTTATCAGCAGTACCCTGAGCTTACCCATAATCCCACGCAGTCACATTACCGTGCTTTCTATAAGTTTCTGATACTTTCTTGCCGCAATGTTGATATCATAAAGCGCGCCGATATTTCCGAACTTTCTCGTATCTCTTCCGGCTATCTCGACCAGCGCATCGACCCACAGCGCCGCGTCTCCGGACTTCACCGGCAAATGGCGGCATTCGCTGGAGACATCGACCTCCGTTGACACATTATCGGAACACAGGCACGGCAGACCGCAAGCCTGCGCCTCTATTGCGACAAGCCCCAGGCCCTCATACCAGCTTGGCAGACAGAAAGCGTCCATCGCGCTGTAAAGCTTATTCGCATCGCGCCGCGCGCCCGTGAATATCACCTTGTCCGCGAGCTTCTTTTCCCGGACAAGCGCTTTCATGGCGGCCTCCTGCTCTCCTTCGCCGACGAGCAGAAGCCGCGCCTTAGGCATCCGCGCCGAAAGCTGCTCAAACACATCTATAAGAAACGGGTGATTCTTGGCAAATGTGAAGCGCCCGATATGGCCGACGACAAATGCGTCGCTCTCCAACCAGAACTCATCGCGCAGATAACGGCGCGCCTTCGTATCATAGCCGTACTTCTCCGCTTCAATGGCATTGGGCATCACAAACACCCGCCCCGCGTCGAACGCCTTATCGCCGTACATCCACCGGCCGGCCTTCTCGCTGCATGCGAACCAATGCGTGGCAAAAAGCTTGTTCAGCGGACGGAGAATATACTTGAGCAGCGTTTTCTTCCCCTCGCCCCACTGCGCAGTGGAATGATTGTGGCAGATGCGCACAGGCACGCCCGCGTGCTTCGCCGCCATAAGGGCAAAGACCGACATGGTGCTGAGATTGGCGTGGACGATCTTATACTTGTGCGCCTTGAACGCCCTTCGCAAGGCGCGCTGATAGCTGAAAACGTGCGAATACGGCGGTATTCTGTATATTCCCGCGCCAAGGGCGACAAGCTCACTATCCTGCGGGCAGGTGCTCCCCTCGGCAAAGTAGAAATCAAACTGTATCTTTTCCCTGTCTATATGACGGTAATAGTTCATAAGAACTGCCTCTATCCCGCCGCTGTCCATTCTGTTGAGGACCTGCGCGACCCGGATCTGTGCACTCACTTTTACCGCCTCCCGACTTTTGACATTGCAACCAGATAATAAATTATACTACAATCCGCGGCACTATGCAACAAATTAAAAACTTAAATTCCGTGGATAAATTGACTCTTTTCACACGGGCAAAAATTTAGTATAATGCGTCTGAAAACTACTGTGGAGCGTACACATGAAAAGGATAGCATGGTTAGACATCGCAAAATACATATGCATAATGGCCGTTATGCTTGAGCATCTTGAAAGCACGACGGACGAGTTGGGCTGCTTTTTCTCCCCGTTTTTCGTGCTGTGCTTTTTCGCTGCGGCAGGCTATACGCACAGGGCAGGTCAGCCGCCGAAAGCGTTCTTCGTGAAAAAACTGCGGACGCTTTTTGTGCCGTGGCTGATATTCAGCGTGTTTGACATTGCAGTATCGCAGATTGTCTCATTCAGCGCGCATGAGAGCTTTGCCAACGAGCTTCTGTGGAACTTCCTGCAAATTCGCGGCCATGGCGATCAGATATGGTTCGTCGCGGCGCTTTTTGTGGCCTTTATCCCTTTCTATTTCTTTATAGAACTGTACGAGAAGCGGCCCGCATCCCCGCGCAGGACGGCGGCATTTCTGCTGGGTGCATTCCTGCTTTTCCTGTGCGACGTGGAATACTCGCGCTTCATGCCGGGAGAGCTGCTGCCGTGGGGAACGCCGGCGCTGCCGTGGCATATCGAATACGCGTTTCAGGGCATGTTTTACATGACGCTGGGCTATATGTTCCGGCAGAGCTGGGAGGCCGGGCTTGACCGGCTGAACACACACGCCGGGCGGGCGGCGCTCTTTGTGTTCTACGCCGTTTTGATCTACCTGCCGTATTTTATTGACGTTCCGGAGACGGCGTTCAGGCTTACCGCCGTGTTTGTCGCGCCCGCCGCCGGTATCGCGCTGGTAACAGCGTTCAGCAAGGTCATCCCGCCGAACAGATACATGCTGTACATCGGGCAGAACACGCTTATATACTTCGCGCTGCACGGGAAGCTGTTTTCCTTCGTGGAGGGGATGCTGACGAGATTTGCCCCCGGCTTCTACGGCGGAATACTCGCAAACGCATGGCTGTCGAACATCTTCGCCGCGGCGTTCACGGTGCTGCTGTCCTTCGCGCTTCTCATCCCGGCGTACATCATCAACCGCTGGTTCCCGTTCGTGCTGGGACGCAGGCGGAAAAGCGCCGTGCGTGCCGGATAAACAAACAAATAAAATGCGAAAAAAAGCTTGAATTGTGCGGACGCTTATGTTATACTTATCAGGCTGTTAATTTGTACAACTCGGAAAGGATTGAAATAAATGTCTACCCTTACTATTATCTTCACGATTCTTCAGGTTCTCTCCGGTCTTGCTGTGACCGTCATCGTTCTTATGCAGAGCGGCAAGAGCGCCGGCCTGTCCGGTGCGATATCCGGCGGCGCAGAGACGTTCTTCTCCAAGGGCAAGGCTAAGACGCTGGACGCAAAGCTTGCAAAGATGACCAAGTGGTTTGCTCTCGTCTTTGTTGTGCTGACGCTCGTGCTCAATCTCATCTGATATCTTAACGGGGCTGACGCCCCCGCGTTGAAACGACGCCACATAAAATGCAGCAGTCCGATTTATTTCGGGCTGCTGCATTTTTTGTTTTCATTCCCATGTTTTCCATACGTCCGGGCAATAGCCGACGGTGGCCTGCTTCCCGTTGCGCACGATGGGCGTTTTTATCAGGTACGGTATCTCATAAAGCTTATCAAGCTTTGCCTCGTTCGAGGCGAGATACTGCACGAGCGGATAATCCTCATCCGTCGTGTTTATCATCGCCTCAAGGCCAACGGCATTTTTGACGGAGTTAAGCTCTCCCCTGCTCATGCCGTATTTTATCACGTCTATGAACTGATATTTTATCCTGCGCTCTTTAAAATAGCGCTCAGCCTTCTTTGTGTCGAAGCACTTGGCTTTACCGAATATCTGTATATTCATTATATATTATATCTCAGTAATGACGGGCAGTATCATCGGGCTGCGGCGCGTCGTCTTATAAAGATAGCCGGATATATTGCTCTTCACCTTGCTCTTTATCGTGGTGAAGTCGCTTATATGCTGCGCCTCGCACGCGGCGACGGATTCCATGGTCACGCGCTTGAGCTCCTCAATAAGCTGCTCTGCCTCCTTGACATATATGAAGCCCCTTGTGACGATCTCCGGGTCTGCCAATATCTTATGGTCATTCGACGAGAAGGGCATGACGACAACGACCATGCCGTCCTCCGCGAGACGGTGCCTGTCGCGCATGACGACACTGCCGACCTCGCCCACGCCGCTGCCATCGACCAGCACAGCGCCGGAGGGCACGGACTCTTCGCACTTGATGGACTTCTTGGTTATCTCAATGACCTTGCCATTCTCGGCAAGAACGATATTCTTGGGGTTGACGCCCATTATCTTCGCAAGCTCCGCATGCTTGACGAGCATTCTGTACTCGCCGTGCACGGGGATGAAATACTTCGGCTTCACAAGGCCGAGTATCATCTTGTGCTCCTCCTGAGAGGCGTGGCCGGAAACATGCAGATCGGTGTGGCGGTCATATATGACCTCCGCCCCCTTGTGGAAAAGCTCGTCAATAACGCGGCTTATCATATTCTCATTGCCAGGGATGGCGGATGCGGAAATAATGACCCTGTCGCCCGCATCGACGGTTATCTGCTTATGCTCAGAAAACGCCATGCGGTAGAGCGCGGACATGGCCTCACCCTGACTGCCGGTGGAAATGATGACGACCTTGTTCTTCGGAAGCTTGTTGAGCTTGTCGATATCCATCATCACGTCGTCGGGGATGTCCATATACGAAAGCACCGTGGCCACGCGCAGGACATTCTCCATGCTGCGCCCGGTTATGCCGACCTTGCGGCCGTATTTTGAGGCGACGTTGATTATCTGCTGGAGCCTGTGCACGTTTGAGGCAAAGGTGGTGATGATGATGCGCTTATCGCAGCCCATGAAGAGCTTGTCGAAGCTTTCGCCGACCTTGCGCTCAGAATCGGAATGGCCGGCCTTTTCCGCGTTCGTGGAATCGCTGAGCAGCGCGAGAACGCCGTCGTTGCCGAGCTGGCCGAAGCGCGCGATGTCGAGCATCCCGCCTGATATGGGCGTGACGTCTATCTTGAAGTCGCCCGTATGGATAACAGTGCCGAGGGGCGTGCCGATGGCCAGCGCGACGGAGTCAGGAATGCTGTGGTTGACGTGGATGAACTCCACCGTGAAGCAGCCGAGGCGGAAAACGGAGCCCGTCTTTTTTGTAAATATCTGCGTATTGTAAAGCAGGTCATGCTCTTCAAGCTTAAGCTCCACCAGCGCCGCGGTGAGGGGCGTGGTATAAATGGGTATGTCAAGCTCACGCAGAACGTAGGGCACGGCGCCGATATGGTCCTCATGCCCGTGCGTGAGTATCATGCCGCGGATCCTGTCCGCGTTGGATCTGAGATAGCTTATGTCGGGCAGGACTATGTCGATGCCGTACATATCTTCATCCGGGAAGCCCATGCCGCAGTCAACGACGATTATATCGCCGCCGCACTCGAACGCCGTCATATTCTTGCCGATCTCGCCGAGGCCGCCCAGAGGGATTATTTTCAGTTTAGATATCATATTTACTCCATTCTCAATAAATTTTTGCGCGAAAACCTATGGCAGTCAGAAAACTGCCCTTTATGTATGCGTATAAAGTATAACCGTACAAGAGTATTTGAATACCGCGAGAGGATATTTTATACTCTTATTTCACATTTCAGTGCGCCCTTCCATGGCGCGGTTGAGCGTGGCGTCGTCGGCAAACTCAAGGTTGGAGCCGACGGGGATGCCGTATGCAAGGCGCGTGACCTTGATATCAAAGGGCTTGAGCAGGCGGGAAATATACATGGCCGTCGCCTCCCCCTCGGTGTCTGGATTCGTCGCCATGATGACCTCCTCCACGCCGGGCTGAGCCGCGCGCACGAGAAGCTCCTTTATGCGGATGTCCTCCGGGCCGACATGACTCATCGGCGAAAGAACGCCGTGCAGCACATGGTAGGTCCCGTTATATTCCCTGCCGCGCTCTATACTGAGGACGTCGCGCGGCTCAGACACGACGCAGATGGTGGACTTGTCGCGCCTGTCGCTGGCGCAGATCTGGCATATCTCGCCCTCGGTGAGATTCTGGCATATCTTGCAGCAGTGAACGCTTTCCTTTGCGGCGGTTATGGCGTTTGCAAAGGCCTTCGCGTCCTCATCCGGAAGCGCAAGCACGTAAAACGCGAGGCGCTGCGCGCTTTTTTTGCCGATTCCGGGGAGGGATGCGAATTTATCTATAAGCGTCTCAAGCGACGCAGGGAAAAAGGACATGGTAAGCTCCGGCTTTCTAATAGATTCAGGTTCAGGCGTTTCTGATCGCGGCGATTGCGGCGGCCCTATCCGCCTTGTTGAACACGGCGCTGCCCGCAACGAGGACATTGCAGCCCGCTTTCTTCGCAAAGCGCGCCGTTTCCCCGTCTATGCCGCCGTCGGCCTCAAGCTCGCACGCTGGATTCATGGCGTCGATATAACCGCGCAGCTTCGCTATCTTGTCAAGCTGGTCATACATGAAGCTCTGTCCGCCGAAGCCAGGCTCCACCGTCATGACAAGGATAAGCTCCACCCTGTCTATGAATGGCAGCACGGCCTCCGCCGCCGTCGCGGGCTTGAGCGTGACGCCGGCCTTCTTGCCGAGGGCGTGCGCCTTATCTATCGCCAAGAGAATATTCTCCTGCGTGTCGGCCTCAATGTGGAAGTTCACAAGATCCGCGCCGGCCTTGCAGAACTGCTCCGCATACCTGACGGGGCGCTCTATCATGAGATGCACGTCAAGGAACATATCCGTCGCGCGGCGGATGGATTTGACGACAGGCACGCCGATGGAGATATTGGGAACGAACAGCCCGTCCATCACGTCCACATGGACGTAGTCGGCCCCGCCCTTCTTAACGTCCTCTATCTCTGCGCCGAGGCGCGCAAAATCCGCAGATAATATTGACGGTGCCACCTTTATCATGATGCCGCTCCTTTACCAAACTTTATGCTCACACATTTTGTTTATTATACTACAACAAATATTCCAATTGCAATATTGACGTGAAGAATATTTAGATATAAAATAAACTATTGAAGAAGATATACGGAGGACACTGATTTGTCAAGGAGAAATAAGAGACGCAGATCCGTCGGTTTCATATACGGTTTTGCCGTCACGTGGCTGGTAATGGCCGCGTTTCTGCCGATGTACAAGCTGTGGGCGGTGATAACCGCGCTGTGCGCAAGCATCCTTGTGTCATCGGTCATCGCTTCCGCGTCCGGCAAAAAGGCGCAGGCGGAGGAAGAAAAGGCCGCGGCAGAGCAGCGCGAGAAGGAGAAGCAGGAGGCCGAAAAGGCGGCCGCAGCGGGCACGAGCTACAGTCCGGAGGTCAGCGCGATACTGGCCGAGGGCAACCGCGCCCTTTCCGAGATGGGGCGGCTGTACATGTCGATAAAGGATCCGGAGGTGCGAGGGAAGATAAACGAGATAATGCGCATCACCGACAAGATAGCACAGGACGCCATAAGCGACCCGTCCGACATTCCGCAGATAAAGAAGTTCATGAACTACTATCTGCCCACCACGATAAAGCTGCTGAACGCCTATGACAGGATGAGCGCGCAGGGCATTGAGGGAGAAAACCTCGACAAGAGCATGAAGAGCATAAACGACATGCTCGACACGGCAATAGAGGCATATAAAAAGCGGCTGGATTCGCTGTTTGCAAATCAGGCGCTGGATATAGAGACAGACATACAGGTGATGAACACCATGCTTGCCCGCGAGGGGCTTTCCGGGGGCAAGGATTTTGAAGTGAAAGCAGACGCACAATAAAAATCAGAAAGGATGCAGAAAATGAACGATCAAACCAGCTCCATTCCCACCCTTACGCTCGACCCCAACGCCGCGGCAGCCACTCAGGCCGCCGTTGAAGAAGCGCCCGTGGAGGAGGTCTCCGCCGCGCCCGCCGAGGTGAAAACGGAGAAGCCCGATCTCAGCGCGCTTTCCGACGCGGAACAGGCCGCCGTGCGCGATTTTTCGGAAAAGATCGACATTACCAATACAGAGCAGGTCATGAATTACGGCGCGGCGGCGCAGAAGAACATTTCGGAGTTCTCCGACGCGGCGCTGGGCACCGTGCGCACGAAGGACCTCGGCGAGGTCGGCGACATGCTGGGCGACCTTGTGGTGGAGCTTCAGGGGCTCAACTTCACGCAGGAGGAAAAGAAGGGTCTGCGCGGGCTTTTCAAGAAGGCGACGAACGACATCGCCTCGATGAAGGCGCAGTTCGACAAGGCCGAAGTGAACGTGGATAAAATAGTCGAGGCGCTTGAAAAGCACGAAGTCACGCTGATGAAGGACATCAGCATGATGGATAAGATGTACGACAAGAATCAGGAGTACATGAAGGAGCTGACGATGTACATCCTCGCCGGCAAGCTCAAGATAGAGCAGCTTCGCAATGTGGAGCTGCCCAAGTACATCCAGCACGCGCAGGAGACCGGTCTGCCCGAGGACGCGCAGGCGGCGAACGACTTTGCAAATCTCATCGGCCGCTTTGAAAAGAAGATACACGACCTTGAGCTGACGCGTCAGATATCCGTGCAGATGGCGCCGCAGATAAGGCTCATCCAGAACAACGACAGCCTCATGGTGGAGAAGATCCGCTCCTCCATCGTCAACACCATTCCGCTGTGGAAGAATCAGATGGTCCTCGGGCTTTCCATGTTCCACTCCGAGCAGGCCATGAAGGCACAGCGCGAGGTCACGGACACGACGAATGCCCTGCTGATGCAGAACGCGCAGGCGCTGCATCAGGGCAGCGTCAGCGTGGCGAAGGAGTCCGAGCGGGGCATAGTTGACATAGAGACGCTCAAGAAGACGAATCAGGAGCTTATCAAAACGCTGGACGAGGTGCGCCAGATCCAGGATGCCGGCCGCGCGAGCCGCGCACAGGCGGAGGCGGAGCTCACCCGCATTGAGGATGAGCTCATGCAGAAGCTGCTGGAGATGAAGGGCTGACGCCCGCTTCTCCAGATAGGAGGGTCAAATGGAAGTTTTTAAAAAGCCGTGGGTCGCGGTTCTGGTGTCCATTGCGCTGGTGCTGGCGTCCACGCTGATATCCGCAGGAACGAAGCTTGACCGCAAGGCAGCCGAGGTCACGGACGGATTTTATGAGGGCGTGACCTACGACGGATATAAGCACCCCAGCATTTACAGCCAGCTCAGCAATCTGTGCGGCGCGGCGGACGGGATCGCCGCCATCGTCGCAAACAACGGCATAGACTGCAATGAGCTGACGAAAGCGTCAAATGGGCTGAAGGCCAGCATCTCCACGATGCACGACAACATTTCGGCCATATACGAAAGCTACAGCGCGCTCAGCGGCGCACTGTCGGAATTTCTGCTGCGTCTGCCGGAGAATCAGCTTTCGGCGCGTGAGCTTGAAGGGCTGGAGCAGTACAGACAGACCGTGGACGGCACGGCATCCGTCATAGATGAAGCCGGATACAACGAAAGTGTGCGCAGCTTCAGAAGCACGCTTCTCTTCCCTGCCGATGTGTTCATGTTTGTGTGCGGAGTGGACTATCCTGAATATTTTTCCTGAAATGAAAACAAAACGCATAATTTCTTTCATTGCGGCGCTGCTTCTGTGCGCCGCAATGCGCACGGGCGCATACGCGCTCGTCTCCCCGTCGGATGAATTCTATGTGACCGACAGCGCCAACGTCCTCTCAAACGAGACGGAGCAGATGATCATAAACTACAACGGCGCGCTTGAGCAGCAATGCAGCGGCGCGCAGATAGTTGTCGTCACGGTGGACTACCTCGGCGGCATGTACTGCGACGAGTACGCGTATCAGCTGTTCAACGACTGGGGCGTCGGCTCCAGCGAATACAACAACGGAATGCTTCTGCTGCTGGCCGTGCAGGAGAACAAGGCATGGCTCGCCTACGGCCTCGGGCTGAATTCGCTTATCAGTTCAAGCGACGTGGATGACATGCTGGACGAATACTTCTGGGACGACTTCGACAGCGGCGATTATGACGAGGCCGTAACGGCGCTGTTCAAGGCGCTGCTGAGCTGGTACGACGAGCATTACGACAGCAGCACCGCCTCGGCAGGTCAGGTGCAGAGCGGCACATATTCACAGCCGCAGGACAAAGACGACGGATATTACAGCTCATACGGGCGCAGCTCGTCCTCTCTCGGCGGCATCATCCGCGTTATCGTAATACTGCTAATACTCTCCGCCATATTCGGCGGCGGAGGACGTGGCCGCGGGGGCGGCTCATGGCTTCCGTGGCTGCTGCTGTTCGGCTCAAGGTCGAACCGCGGGCGCAATGACCGGCATGACTGGCCGCCGCGCGGAGGCGGCGGTTTCGGCGGGCG
>ENA-OUQC01000454-OUQC01000454.1-human-gut-metagenome-genome-assembly--contig:-NODE-454-length-30000-cov-5.020104_pt1 | contig 30000 bp, 24 predicted proteins | sample MGYA00237942_ERZ548815 | MGnify/ENA primary metagenome ERZ548815 (study PRJEB26490, sample SAMN05194722) | human gut metagenome | biome: terrestrial biome; feature: human-associated habitat; material... | reverse complement strand
CCTGAAGTAAATTAAATCACGGCGGAAATCGGCTAATCCCGTTTTCCGCCGTGTTGTTTTGTAAAGTACTGAAAAAGTCTCTTTAAAATTTGACAAAATTTAATTTATATTATAAAATACAAACAACGAACAAGAGATTTGAGGGAATAAAGTGGAAAAGAATGATGAAAACAAAAAAGAAAAGAAGTCACAATTGCTTATAGCTGCAATCATTTTCATTGCAGCTCTCGGATTTGTTTTGAATTTCGGCGGAGACAAGCTGAATAACAATTTACATTATCACAAAAAATACATTGAAGCCGTTGATGATATGATGTCGGAAGACTTTGATACGGCAAATGCCAAATTTTCTATTGTTTTCGATGAGTTCAAAAATTATAAAAATACAGAATACTTTCGTGATTTTTGTCAAGCCTGTACCTATTATAAAAACGATAAATTTATTGAGGCGGGAAATGAACTTCCGGATTATGGAGCAAATTACAGACTAAGCGGCAAACAAAGAGATTTAGTTGAAAAATGGACGGAAAAAATTCAATCAAAATATAAATATGCGATTGAGCACCCGACGACAACAATTCCATTTGAAGAGGAATATTCGGAGTTTGTTTCACGGTACAGAAGCACATCGCAAAGCAGTGAAAGTGAATATACGACGGCTAAGCGAAGCACAGGAGCAAAGGGCAGCAGTTTTTATCCGAGACCGAGCAGAAATTCTTCATCGGGAAGTGAAGGCAAAACATCAAAGAAAACAACGAAAAAAAAATATACAACTAAAAGAACCACTACTAAAAAGACAACAACAAAGAAATACGATCCGTATGATGCGGCAGATTATTACGATCCCGAAGATTTTTATTATGATCACTACGACAATTTCTTTGATTACGAAGAAGCGGAAGATTATTTCTACGAACACAATTAAATAAAATCAACCTATAAAGAGTGCGCGAGAGACAAGCTCGTTGACCGCACGACAACCTGCCTTTAGGTAAGGTGCCAAAGCTTGAACGATGGGTTCTCAAAGCGCCTGTTGTTCCGACGGGCGTTTTTTTCGTGCTTTTTATAGTTGAAATAATTATTTTAAAGGAGATTCTTTATGAGAACACTTGAAAAACTTTTGGAGCATGACGGAAAAATTTTTATTCGTCTTGAAAACACCATGGTTGCAGAACGTTTCTTAAGAAATGCGGAAAAAGAAGGGTTTCTGATGCAAAACGGGCAGAAGCCGACGGAAAGTGAACATTGGAGCTTTTATCAGTTGTTCCACGATAAAACAATTAAACCTTTCGGTTTCGGTTTTGCGGGTTCGATGCTCAGACATCAAATCATTCACGGCACGGCAATTGATTGCGTTTCGATCGATTATTTACGGTATATTTCGGGAGACGGAAATTATATTGACGGGAAATAAATATCATTGCAAAACAGTTGAAATTATCATGCCAATGTGATATCATTTTAAGAAAAAGGAGGTCGTTAAAATGATTAACGTAACCGTATGGAATGAGCATGTTCAGGATAAGGAGGACAATGTTCTTGCAGTTTATCCTGACGGAATAAACGCTTGTATTGCCGGTTTTCTCGGCAAAAACGATGATATAAACGTAACCTGTGCAACTCTCGATATGCCTGAGTGCGGACTCAAAGACGAGGTGCTCGATAATACCGACGTTCTTATCTGGTGGGGTCATGTTGCACATGAAAAGGTTCCCGATGAGATTGTTGAAAAGATTCACGACAGAATTCTCAGAGGTATGGGTCTTATCGTTCTTCATTCAGGTCATTTTTCAAAGATTTTACGCAAAACGCTCGGTACAACCTGTTCTCTTAAGTGGAGAGAGGGTGACAGAGAACGTGTTTGGAATATCGCTCCTAACCATCATATTACTCAGGGCTTAGGTGAATATTTCTATCTTGAGCACGAGGAAATGTACGGTGAAAGATTTGACGTTCCCGATCCGGATGAGCTTGTTCTTATCGGCTGGTTCGGCGGCGGAGAGGTTTTCCGTTCCGGCTGCGTATGGAACAGAGGACTCGGAAAGGTATTCTATTTCCAGCCGGGTCATGAGACAAATCCTACATTTAAAAATCCAAACGTACAAACTGTTATTACAAATGCAGTAAGATATGTTGCTCCGCTCAATATCCGTAAAGAGCCGATTGAATGTCCTTGCGCAAAGGCTCCCGAGGATGAATTGAAGAAGGCATAATATGAGTTTTAATTTTTCATGTCCCGTATGCGGCTGCCGCCTTGAAAAAGACGGCGGCTCGCTGCGCTGTGCAAGCGGACATTGTTTCGACCTTGCAAAACAGGGCTATGTCAATCTTTTGCAGTCTCAAAAATCTTCGTCAAAAAGGCATGGCGACGATAAGCTAATGGTTAAGTCCCGCTCGGATTTTCTTGACAAGGGATATTACGATTCTCTTGCAGATAAGATAACAAGCATGATAGGGGAGACCGCTTCTTCAAATATGCGCTTGATCGATCTCGGCTGCGGCGAATGTTTCTACACCTCGAGAGTCGCAAAGGCTTTCCCTGATTTAGCCTACGGCGGGATTGATATTTCAAAGCAGGCGTTGATTGCGGGAAGCAAGCGCAGTAAAAATATCTCGCTTGCCGTTGCGAGTGTGTTCAATTTACCGATTGAAGATGAATATTGCGATTTTGCGATGACGGTTTTTGCACCGCACAATTCCGATGAGATACACAGAGTTCTCAAAAGCAACGGATACCGGCTCAGAGCTTATCCTCTTGAGAGACATTTAATGGGTCTCAAAGACTTAATTTATGAAAAACCTTATCTTAATGAGGTTGACAGAAGTGCTCCGGACGGTTTTGAAATAAAAGAACACGTTGAAATTAAAGAAAAAATTACTGTTTACGGCAATGAAGATATTATGAATCTTTTCAGAATGACGCCCTATTATTATAAAACGGGTAAGTCTGATCAGGAGAAGCTTTACAATATCGGCAGCCTCGAAACAGAAATTGAGTTCGGAATTGACCTTATGAAAAAGGTCTGATTTTCTTTACAGTGTTGATTTTTTGTACTTTTTAACCATTATTTTACAAAAAGCTATTGTTTTTAAAAGACAAAGATAGTATAATATTAAAGGTTATATGTGCAATTATGATGGTGTCATTGCCGATTGCAAAAATTTTCAAACAAAGGAGTTACACATGAGTTACTACATTGGTATTGACGGCGGCGGAACCAAGACCGCTTATGCGCTTTTTGATGAAAAGAAAAACATCGTTGCTATGGTCAAGGGACCGGGCAGCAACCATGAGAATATGGAAAACGGTTTTGATGAAGCGGCCGATATCATCTGGGCAGGTATAAAAAATCTGCTTCACGAGGCAAACATTTCAATTCATGACGTTGATTTTACTCTCATGGGTCTTGCCGGCATCGACCATCCTTTCCAGCATGACGAAATGAAAAAGCGTCTTCTTGATTACGGCCTTGAAAAGTTTGAGATATATAACGACGGCTTCATTGTTGTTAAAGCCGGCTCAACAGGTGCTGCGGCTATTGGATATAACTGCGGTACGGGAACATGCTGTAACTCGATTGATAACGACGGCAAGATGCTTCAGCTTGCGGGTCTCGGCGAATTTTCGGGCGATATCGGCAACGGTCATTGGATTGCGAGCGAAACCTACAGAATGGTTTATGACGACGTTTATCTCGGATTGAGAAAGACTGCCGTTACCAAGATGGTGTTTGATGAGTACTCGCTTTCCTCAAAGGAAGAATTTCTTTCGCTTGTTTCAAGGTTTGAGGATTCCGATGCGGACAAGTTTATCATGCGTCTTATTGATTTCTTCTTTGATGCCGCAAAGCTGGGCGATAAAGCTGTTCTTGATGTAATTGACAAAATGGCTTCAAGAGGTGCCGCTCTCATTGCCGCACATCTTAACACTAATAATTTTACCGACGATGTTGTTGAGGTCGTTCTTTCGGGCTCAATTCATACTAAGCTCCCGTCGGAAATTTATATTAAAGCACTTATGGAAAAGGCGTCGGCGGCCGGCGGAAGAAAGCTTAAATTCATTAAGCTGACTCAACCCCCGGTAACCGGCTGTATCAACTGGATTTTCCAGCAATATATATAACAAGAGAGGTAATTACATATGAAAGAAATCACTGTAGCTGTAATCGGTTCGGGCAGCACGTATTGTCCGGAGCTTGTTGACGGATTTCTCAAGGCATCCGATTCTCTTAAGCTTAAGAAAATATCCTTTATGGATATCAACGAGAGAAAGCGTACAATCGTCGGCAATCTTTGCGTTCGTATGCTTAAAAAAGCAGGCGTTGACTGTGAGGTTGTTATGACAGACGATCTTGATCTTGCGCTTCAGGGTGCAGACTTCGTTGTTACTCAAATTCGTGTCGGTATGCTTCATGCACGTTATCTTGATGAGAGCATCCCCAAGAAGTATAACCTTATCGGTCAGGAAACAACCGGTATCGGCGGAATGTTCAAGGCTTTGAGAACTATCCCCGTGATTAAGCACATCTGCGACAGAATCGAAGCAATCTGCCCCGACGCATGGCTCATCAACTTTACTAACCCGTCGGGCCTTATCACCGAGTTTGTTCTTAACAACACCAACGTTAAGAATATCGGTCTTTGCAATGTTCCTATTGATATGCTTGACGATATCAAGGAGACTACAGGTCCCGACGTTGATATTACTTATGTCGGACTTAACCACCTTAGCTGGGTAACTTCTATTAAGAAGGACGGCAAGGAGCTTATCACAGACATGATCAACCAGGGCTATAAGGCTAAGGTTATGGCTAATATTCAGGACGACGGAATCGGTCTTGACTGCCTGAAGGCCGTTAACGCTATCCCGTCATCATATCTTCAGTACTACTACTGCCGTGAGGCTAAGCTTCAGCATCAGCGTGACGACGAAAAGACAAGAGCACAGGTTTGCATGGAGATTGAGGAGCAGCTTCTTAAGATGTATCAGGATGAGGAGCTTTGCGTAAAGCCCGCTCTTCTTGACAAGAGAGGCGGCCACAAGTATTCTCTTGCCGCTGTTAATCTCATCAATTCGCTTGCAAACGATGTAGGAGATATTCAGGTTGTTAACGTTAAGAATAACGGCACTCTTGATTTCCTTGAGGATGACGATGTTATCGAGGCTCCGTGCGTTATCGGTAAGGACGGCGCAAAGCCGATCAAGGTTACTGACTTCCACAACAAGCACATCATCAACCTTATCAGAATTGTTAAGGCTTATGAGAAGTACACAGTTGAGGCTGCTACAACAGGCAACGAGAATGCCGCAATCAACGGACTTCTTATTCATCCGCTTGTTGGTGATTATGACAAGGCTGTTAAGTGCTTCAACGAACTCAAGGAAGCACATAAGGAATTCCTTCCCGAGTTTTATCCCGAATACAAATAAATAATTAAAATTTCGCCGCACCAAGTATCCGATAAATTCTTGGTGCGGCATTTTTATATATATGATAATAAAAAAGAGCTGTGAATTCATACTGAGAGTTCACAGCTCGTTGTGTTAATTTTATCAATATCCGCCTTCAAGCGAATGAGTTTGAATGTCATGGAGCCTTGTTGGATGAGAATCCTCGTGATTATGAGAGCCGAAAACGAGCTTTAACAAAATCGGGCAGAGGATTGACGAAATTACAATAAGCATAATCGTTGCAATAAGCGGATTGATTCCGTCTCCGTCCTTTATAAGAGTATGACCTGTTGTGTAAACAGCCAGCGCAACCTCGCCTCGTGCAATCATACCGAAGCCGATTGTTGCGGAATCACGGGTGCTGTATTTGCAAAGCTTTGCAACCGAACCGCAGCCGATGATTTTTCCGATAATGCCGACAGCAACGAAAACAAGTCCGAAAAGAAGATCCGACGGTTTAAATGCGCTGAAATCGGCGCTTATGCCGATATAGGCAAAGAAAATCGGTGAGAAGATCATATAGCCGTTTGTCAGAACCTTTTTGTCAACGAAGTCTGTATCTTTAAGTCCGCTGAGCATGATTCCGGCAAGAAATGCGCCTGTAATTGATGCGATACCGAAAAATGTTTCTGCCGCATAAGCGTAGAGGAAGCATATCGCAAGGGCAAAAATGCTTGTTCTTCTCGTGTGAGGATAACGCTTGCATATCCATACAAAAAGATATTTTATCGGGAAACCGAGACCGATGCCGACAGCAAAGAACCCGAGGGATTTCAGCAGCGTCATTCCGACACTTCCTCCGCCGTCAAAGCTTGTTATCAAGCTCAATGCAAGAATTCCGAGAACATCGTCAATAATTGCGGCACTGAGTATCGTTGTGCCAACCTTGGTTTTCAACTTGCCGAGTTCGCGAAGTGTTTCGACCGTAATACCGACACTTGTTGCGGCGAGGATACATCCGACAAGAAGAGCGTTCATGAGGTTTTCATGCTCTTTAAGCATTCCAATTCCGCCCATGAAAAAGCCTGTTACAAGCGTTCCGAGTGCAATCGGAACAATAACACCCATCGTTGCTACCATTGTTGCCGCAAAGCCGCTTTTTCTAAGCTCCTTGGTGTCTGTCTCAAGTCCGCTTGAAAAGAGAATGAGAATAACGCCGATTTGCGAAAATGTTTTCAGAACGTCCATTTCCTCCTGAGTCGGATTGATTATGCCGTTAAAGCTTATGGCGTCGATCTGACTGAATATGGCGGGTCCGATAAGCAGACCGGCAATTACCATACCGACAACCTGAGGAAGGCCGAGCATTCTCGAAAGAATTCCCATGCCCTTTGTTGCAAGCAGAATTACAGCAAGGTAATATAGAATTTTCAATACGTCAAAATCCATAAAAATACTTCCTTTGATAATTTAAACAATTGTTAAACTTTGTTCATGTTTAATTATACTACCGTTTTCGTGATTGTCAACAAAAAATATGTTATAAAATTATGCAAATTAAACCGCTGCAACCCTCGTTGATAACCTTTTCAAGTGTTTCCTGAAGCTTCATTCTGGCATCTGTAGGCATCCTGAAAAGCTTGTTGTGAAGACCTTCGTTGACAAGCTCATGCAATGATTTTCCGAATATGTTTGACTCCCATATCTGCGTCGGATTTTCTTCAAATTCTTTCAGAAGATACATTACCAAATCCTCAGACTGAGATTCGCTGCCGACGAGAGGTGCAACCTCGGTATTTGTATTGACCTTCATCATATGAATTGACGGAGCGGAGGCCTTGAGCCGAACTCCGTATTTTCCGCCCTGCTTCATTATCTCGGGTTCTTCAAGATGCAGCTCATCCATAGTCGGCATGACAATTCCGTAGCCCGTCGCCTCGACCTCATCAAGAGCATTTTTAATTCTGTCATATGATTTTTTCGTTTCGGCAAGCTCGCCTATACAGCTCATCAGGTCTTCCTCGTTTTCAATGTCAAGCTTTGTCTTTTCCGCAAGGATTTTATAGAACATACTGCTTTCTACATTCGCACAAATGACAGCGCTTCCGTCGGAAAGATCGAGATTTTTCATGTTTGTTTTGCCGAGATATTTGCATCTGTTAAGGCTTGCGGAGAATGAGTTGACATCTCTTATTCTGCTCAGAGCGGAAGCTTCTTTTTTTATATAATCAAAAATATCACGCTTCAGCCAGTGAGTTTTTTCAAGCGACGTCACCCAGCCGGGCAGCTCAATACATACCTCCTGAATCGGAAATTCAAAAAGTATCTGAGCAAGCACCGATTTAATTTTTTCCTCGTCAAGCTCAAGGCAGTTGACAGGCATGACCGGGACGTTATACTTATTTGAAAGCTCACATCCCATTTTTCTCGCAGCCTCGCTGTCGGGATCGGTGCTGTTGAGAAGAACTATAAACGGCTTGTTGAGTTCTTTTAGTTCACTGATAACTCTTTCCTCTGCTTCGGCATATTCTTCTCTTGGAATGTCGCTTATGGAGCCGTCAGTCGTTATTACAAGGCCTATAGTCGAGTGCTCCGTGATAACCTTTTGCGTTCCTATTTCCGCCGCCATATTAAAGGGGATTTCCTTTTCAAACCACGGGGTTTTAACCATTCTCGGCTGATCGTTTTCAATATATCCGAGTGAGCTCGGAACTATATATCCTACGCAGTCAATCATCCTGACGCTGAAATGTGCATTGTCGGGAAGATTGATTTCAACTGCATTTTCGGGAATAAACTTCGGCTCCGTCGTCATTATCGTTCTTCCGGAAGCAGATTGTGGCAGCTCATCTGTCGCTCTTTCTTTTTTGCTTGAATCTTCAATATTAGGGATAACAAGCGAATCCATAAATCTTTTTATAAAAGTTGATTTTCCTGTTCTGACCGGTCCGACGACACCGATATAGATGTCGCCACCCGTTCTTGTCTGAATGTCTTTGTAAATGCTTGTACTTGCAGATGACATTTTTTCTCCTCCGTTCAGGTTCAATGTTTTTTGTTAATACTTATGAGGAACGGACGAGATTTATGAGCAATAGTTTATAAGAAAAAGACCTCCGCAGGGGAGGTCGAAAATTATTTATTGACTACATTTACGGGCGAGCCGTCAAGAAAAGCCTTGAGATTGGAATAAACGACGTCGAGAAGCCGTACTCTCGTTTCGCAGCCTGCCCATGCGATATGGGGAGTGATAATACAATTCTTGCACGAGAGCAGAGGATTGTCAGCTTTCGGTGGCTCACATGAGAGAACGTCAACCGCCGCACCGGCGATTTTGCCGCTGTTGAGCGCATCGGCAAGTGCCGCTTCGTCGATGATTGGTCCTCTTGCCGTATTTATTATAATTGCGTTGCTCTTCATTTTGGAGATGAAGTCGTAATTAACAATACCCTTTGTTTCATCGGTCAGCGGACAGTGGAAAGAGATTATATCGCTCTTTTTTGCAAGCTCGTCAAGAGATACGAATTTAAAATTCTTATATTCGGGCTGAGGCTTGACTCGGTGAACGTTGCAAAGAATATTCATTCCGAATGCGTCGGCGATCTTGGCAACCTCATTGCCGATCTTTCCAAAGCCGACTATGCCGATGGTTTTACCGGCAAGCTCGATAAGCGGAGTCTTTTGGAAACAGAAATCCTTACACGAAGCCCATTCACCGTCATGAACGGCTTTATCGTGAACGGCGACTCTGTTATAAAATTCGAGAATCAGCGCAAAGGTGAGCTGAGCGACGGCCGAGGTCGAATATGTCGGAACGTTGCAGACGGTAACGTCGTGCCTTTTTGCGGATTCGATATCTACTATATTATATCCCGTTGCAAGAATTCCGATATATTTGAGCTTAGGAAGCTGAGAGATTATCTCATCGTCGAGTACGACTTTGTTATCAAGAATTATATCGGCGTCCTTGCATCTTTCAAGTATTTCGTCATGCGATGTTCTGTCATATACGCAAAGCTCGCCGAGCTTTTTAAAGTTTTCCCAACTGAGATCACCCGGGTTTGATGTATATGCGTCCAAAATTACCATTTTCATGTCATTACCTCCAACAAAATGTATAATTGAATTATAATATATTTTGTTTCATTTGTGAAGAGGATAGAAAGTTTTTTCTTTATTTTTTATTTTTGAAAATTTATTTGAATATATTTTGCTTAAGTGATAAAATGATTATAAAGTCTATGCATTATCAAGAAAGAAGGTGTTCGTGTGAACCCGTTTAAAGTTAACAAAGTTATAAGAGAGAATAATATGAACGATAAACAAATCTGTGTTGATACTCTCAGTGAGCTTTGCGGCGGCAGAGTTAAGCATGCCTTTCTGCGTATGTCAGACGAAACCTTTCTTTGCGCCGAGAGCGGCGGATTTCCGAGACACTGGGTTGAGGGCTTAAAGCTTCACAGTTGGTTTACGCTTTGGTTTTATCATCCGGAAAAATCAAATGCAAAGCCAAAATCGGCGATGTATGACGATTTGCAATATCAATACACAAATGGCTGACATGTTCAGCCATTTTTTTGTTGCCATTATGACGCGGTTATGTTATAATAAAACAAAAATCGGGGTGATTACATGGCTGATATCAAAAAAACATGGTACAAAGAAATGTGCGTTTATCAAATCTGGACGAGAAGCTTCTGTGACAGCAACGGAGACGGCATAGGTGACCTTCCTGGCGTTTATTCAAAGCTCGACTATCTCAAGGAGCTCGGCGTTGACGGAATTTGGTTTTCACCGATATATCCCACGCCTAACGCAGACTACGGCTACGATATTTCCGATTACAGAAATATCAATCCCGAGTTTGGCACCCTTGACGATTTCAAGAAAATTCTTGAAGGAGCGCATGAGCGGGGAATGAGAGTTTTTATGGATCTCGTTGTCAATCATACCTCCGATGAGCACGAATGGTTCAAGGAGAGCGCAAAGAGCGTTGATAACCCTTATCACGATTACTACATATGGCGCAAGGGTAAGGGCAATAAGCCGCCTAACAACTGGCTTTCCACCTTTGAAGGCGGAGCATGGGAGTATAATCCCGATATTGATGAATATTATCTTCATGTTTTCGCAAAAAAACAGCCCGACCTTAACATGGATAACCCGAAGGTCAGACAGGAAGTCAAGGATATCATGCGATATTGGCTTGATATGGGCGTTGACGGCTTCCGTGAGGACGTTATAACGTTTATTTCCAAGCGTGAGGGCTTGCCCGACGGTATTCCGCTTCCCGTTGCAACGGGTGTTGAGCATTATAAGCACGGGCCGCATCTTGAGGAATATCTTGATGAATTTAAGCGTGACGTTTATGATCATTATGATTGCTTTACAGTCGGCGAAGGCCCAATGTCGGATATTAAGATGGCGAAGGATTTTGTTACCGAGGGTCCGAATCAGAAGCTTAATATGATGATATCGTTCGAGCACATGAACGCCAACTGTTTCATGGTTGACTGGGTCAAAACGCCGTTCAATCTCATAAAGCTTAAATCAACGCTTTCAAAATGGCAATACGGTTTGTATGGCAAGGGCTGGAACTGCCTTTATATCGAAAATCACGACCATGCGAGAATTATCGAGCGTTACGGCAATATAAATTACCGTGTTGAAAGCGGTAAAATGCTTGCGGCGATGTACTTCCTTCTTTGCGGAACACCGTTTATTTATCAGGGTCAGGAAATCGGCATGACGAATATCCTTCTTGATAAGCTTTCGGACTGCAAGGACGTTATGACCTTCAACAACTGGCGCATTTTCAAGAAGCTCGGCTACAGCGAAAAGAGATTTTTGAAGCTCGCAAAGGACGTAAGCCGTGAAAATTCCAGAACGCCCGTTCAGTGGTCCGAGGCGGAGAATGCAGGCTTCACAACCGGCAAGCCTTGGTTCAATATAAATCCGAATTATAAAGAAATCAATGTTGAGGACGACCTTAAAAATCCCGACTCGATTCTTAATTTTTACAAAAAGCTTATCAGGCTCAGAAAAGAAAATGAAGTCCTCATATACGGAAAATATAAGGAGTACGATCATCTCAATCCTTTCCTTTATACCTATGAAAGAGTTCTCAAAAACGAAAGAGTTCTCGTTGTTTGCTCATTTAGGGAAGGTTCTGTTAAATTTAAAGCTCCTAAGGGTTATGATCTTTCAAAAGGAAAGCTTGTTCTTTCAAATTATTCCGATAACAGGATTGTCAACAACGGGTTTGTAACAAAGCCGTATGAAGTCAGAGTTTATATGTTTAAATAAGGTGAAACAATATGAAAAATGCAATTAAAGTTCTTTGCTTTACGCTTGCCGTAATTATTGTCGGCACGTCGGCGTTTCTGATTTATTTCAAATGGGATAAGTCGCAATTTGAATATGTTGACGGCACGGAAAAAGGCACGGTAATGATTACAGGATACAAGGACGAAAGCAAAGATATTACAATCCCTTCAAAGCTCAGAGGAAAAAAAGTTACGCAGATTGACACCTCGGCTTTTGAGGAGAGCGATATTACCTCGATTGAGATAGGTGATAATGTGACCTATATCGGAAAGAGCGCTTTCAGGGGCTGCAAATCACTTAAAACCGTTAAGCTTGGAAAATCAATACTTAATATTGACGAGGGCAGCTTTAACGATTGTACGTCGCTTGAAGAAATCAAGCTCCCGAAAAGCCTTGAAAAGCTCGGCGGAAGTGTTTTTGCCGGATGTACGTCGCTTAAAAATGTTGAGCTTGAGGACGGCGGAAACTTTGTCATCAAGGACGGTGTTCTCCTCTCGGCGGATATGAAAACACTTTATTTTGCATTGCCTTATGCAAAGCTCGGCAATTATACCTGCCCGAGCGAGGTCGAAACAATCAATTCGCTTGCTTTTTATAACTGCCCCACGCTTACAGGCTTCAATTTTTCAAATAAGGTGAAGTCAATTCCGCAGGGTATGTTTGTACTTTGTACCGGACTTAAAGAACTGCATCTTCCGGATTCCGTTACTCAGATCGGTTCGGTTATTATTACAAAATCCGGAGTCAAAACCGTTACAATTCCCGAATCCGTTAAGGTTATTGACAAAAGCGCTTTTATACAGTCCGACGGCACAAACAGCAAGGATCTTGTCCTTCGAGTAAGAGCAGGCTCGAAAGCCGAAAGCTTTGCAAAGGAAAACAGTATTAAAATCGAATACATAAAATAAAAAAGCTGCCGCATTGGGATAAACCTGAATGCGGCAGTTATTTTTTTAATTTTTATAGTTCGGAACAAATTTTTCGCGAAGAAAAAATGTTGATGTCTCGCACCGGAACTAACGAATTTTCATATGACCTTGGGTCGATGTGGTCATCGACCTCTACGAATTGTGGCTTTGTTATAGCAAATTGTAGGGTGCGATGCCCACATCGCACCAAAAAGATTTCAGCTTAATCTGTCAAATTTTCTTTATCCCCTCCGTCGTCAATGACGCCACCTCCCCTTGCAACAAGGGGAGGCTTGGATAATTTCTGCTGACTTTATGATTGAATCATTATATTTACGTTCTAATCTTGGGTCGATGTGGTCATAGACCCCTACAAAAAAGCTCTTAAATCATATCTTATGTGCTGACTGAATGTTACTCAATAATCTCCGCGCTCCACGGGAATACGAATTCTTCACCGGGTTTAAGCTTCTGAATGAGACGTTTCTGTGAGAAATCGTCCTTAACCTCTCTTGAATCGTTTATTCCGTACCAGGGTTCGATGCAGACATATTCTGCGCCCGGCTTTGCCCATATTCCGAGGACGGGAGCTTTGCCGAAGTTGAATTTAATTTTTTGAGGACGCAAATCGCTCTCGAGGTAAACCGTATCCGACTTCATTCCCGAAAGAATGAGTGCGTCGCCGTCAAAAATGTCCTTTGTGATTACAATATCTGTTTCATTATTCAACGTCGGATAATGCTTGCCGTCGAGAATTGAATCTGTATCAATTTTTTCGCAAACAAGAGTCTCAGGCTCTGCAAATGACAATCTGTCGCCGATTTTACAATTGAATCCCGGGTGAGCGCCGATCGAAAAATACATAATTTTATCGTCGGCATTTTTAATTGTGTGGGTTACTGTCAATTTCTTGCCCTCAAGCTTAAATTCAATGTCGAAAATATATTTGAACGGATAACGTTCAAGGGATTCGTCATTCCAACTTTGGGTAAGCGTGAGGTGATCCTCGCCCTGCTCTTTAAGCTCAAAATCTCTTTTTCTTGCAATTCCGTGGCGGAACATCTCATATTCCTTGCCGTCGATTCTGCACTTGTTGTCAAGCAATGTACCTACAATCGGGAAGAGAATAGGGGACTGACCGTACCAAACGTCGGGATTGCCCTGCCAAAGGTACTCGATTGATGTGTCAAGCGATTTGAACGAGGAAAGCTCTGCACCGTATTTTTTAACCGAAATGCCGATCGAATTATTATTTAAAGTATAGTTCATAATGCCACTCCTTCATTTGTTTTATCAATTATATACAATCTATCAAAAAAAATCAATAAAGTTATTGATATTTGTAGCGAAAAATGGTATTATATACAAGATATTGGGCTATTATCGCTTAATATATATTTTTATATATTTAATATATTACGGAGGGTAACATGGCGGCAAATAATAATAACAAGAAAAAGAATACGTCGTCAGCCAAGAAGAAAACAGCTTCTTCAAAACAGAAGAATACTTTGCAGCAAAAGAAAGGCCCGGCACCGACTCAGCCTGTCAGAAAACAGACTAAAGCGCCTGCCGAAAACAAAAAAGCCTCGTCGAAGAACGAGAACAGAGTTTCGGCGGCGGTTATCCGTCAGCGCGCGGCAATAATTCTCTCTGCTGTGACGGCAATTCTTCTTGCGGCAACATTTATAAAAGGCGAAAGGGTATGGCTTGCATTTCACGAATTTATTTTCGGGATTGCGGGCATCTGCGCTTATGTTTGGCCGCTGATGCTGATTTATATAATCGTTATGCTTGCTTCGGATAAGAGCGCAAATGCAATTAAGTCGCTCAGAGGCAGGCTTATCGGTGCATCACTCGCAACGGGAATGCTTTCGGGTATTGTCCACGTTTTCTCCGATGCTGTCGATTCGGGCAATTTAAAAGATCAAATCGAATATGTTTGGAATTTGAAGGACACCGTGACAGTAGGAAGCGGCGGCATTATAGGCGCGATTTTCGGCGGATTACCGGAAATGCTTTTCGGCAAAACCGCTGCCGCAATTGTGCTTATTATCCTTCTTATAGCAACGCTTATGTTTGTAACGGGCAGCACACTTTTGGGTGTGTATATTTTCATTAAGGAAAGAATTGATTCCGCAAAAGTAAAACAGCAGGAGAGGGTTGAAGCGGACGACTTCGACGACAGCGCTTCGTTTATCAGAAAGAAAAAGAAATATGTTCCTGTCGATATTGGCCCCGAGGCATACGGTTCTCCCGAGGACGACGGAATGTATATAGAGGAGCTTGTCGGAAACGCCGAGAAAAAGGACATTACGCCGAGAAGCAAGTCTCCGAAGCCCTTTGTCGATGTTAAGCCCGAACCGGAAATTTCCGCTGCGGATCCCGCTTTGCCGCTTGACGAGATAATTAAAAAGGTCAACAGCTCCGTCAAGCCTAAGGACAAGCCTGCCGAAAAAGAAAAGACAGAACCTAAAAAGGATACAAAGGCAGGAAAAACCGACGAACCCGTTCAGGTGTTCCATACCTATCAAAAGCCTCCGATCGAGTGCCTGAAATATGCAAATAATGCAGGTGCAATGAACTATGAGGAGGAGCTGAAAAACAACGCAACTAAGCTGGTTGAAACGCTCAACAGCTTCGGAGTTTCGACAAAAATCGTCGATATCTGCCGCGGTCCGTCCGTTACACGTTATGAATTACAGCCGGCGGCAGGCGTTAAAATCAGCAAGATCACAAGTCTTGCCGACGATATAGCCCTTGCTCTTGCTTCGTCCGGTGTTCGTATCGAGGCTCCGATTCCCAATAAGTCGGCTATCGGAATTGAAATTCCGAACAAGAACAGGGCGACGGTTTCACTCAGGGAGATTATCGAAACACCTGTTTACAAAAATGCGAAAAGTAAGCTGAACGTGGGACTCGGCAAGGATATCACCGGCAATACGATTTGTGCCGACATCGCCAAGATGCCGCATTTGCTCATTGCAGGTACCACCGGTTCAGGTAAATCGGTATGCCTTAACGCAATGATTGTCAGCATACTTTATAATTCAAATCCCGATGAAGTCAAGCTTTTAATGATTGACCCGAAGCAGGTAGAATTTACCGTTTATAACGGAATTCCGCATCTTCTCGTTCCCGTTGTTTCCGACCCGAGAAAGGCGGCAGGCGCACTTGGCTGGGCTGTTACCGAAATGCTTCAAAGATATAAGATGTTCTCCGAAAATGCCGTCAGAGATATCAAAGGATATAACAAGCTTGCAGCAACGAGCGAAACGCTCACACCCATGCCGCATATCGTTATTTTTATTGACGAGTTATCCGACCTTATGATGGCTGCGCCGAATGAGGTTGAGGATTCTATTTGCCGTCTTGCTCAGATGGCACGTGCGGCAGGTATGCACCTTGTTATTGCTACGCAGAGACCTTCCGTTAACGTTATTACGGGTATAATCAAGGCGAATATCCCGAGCCGAATCGCGCTTTCGGTTTCGTCACAGGTTGATTCAAGAACGATTATTGACACGGCAGGTGCCGAGAAGCTTTTGGGCTACGGCGATATGCTGTTCAGCCCCGTCGGTGTTTCAAAGCCTATTCGAGTTCAAGGCTGTTTCCTCTCCGATGAAGAGGTTGAAAGCGTTGTTAAATTCATAAAGACCCAGGGCGAAGAAAAGAAATATGACGAAAAAGTTATGGAAGAAATCGAGCGTCAGGCCGTTATCGAGAAGAAACCTTCCGCTTCATCGTCGTCTGACGGTGATTCCGGCGAAGGCGGCGACGAGATGATACCAAAGGCGATAGAGGTCGTCGTTGAGGCTCAGATGGCATCAACAACGCTATTGCAGCGTAAATTGAAATTAGGCTATGCCCGTGCTGCAAGAATCATTGATGAGCTTGAACAGAGGGGAATAGTAGGTCCGTTCGAGGGCAGTAAACCGAGAAAGGTTCTTATATCCAAACAGCAGTGGATGGAGATGAACGCCCTCGGAAACGCTTCCGCTCCGATTGAAAATCCGATTGAGACGGATGCATATGAAGAAGACGATGAGGAGTAAATCATGTTTTTACCGATAACCGCAGAAGAAGTTAAAGAAAGAGGATGGGACGGGGTAGATTTTGTCTATGTTTCGGGCGATGCATACGTTGACCATCCCAGCTTCGGTGCGGCTATAATTACAAGAGTAATGGAGGCGGAGGGTTACAGAGTTGCTTTCCTCAGCCAACCCGATTGGAGAAAAAACGATGATTTTCTCCGCTTCGGCAGACCTAAGCTCGGCTTCATGGTTTCCTCGGGAAACATTGATTCAATGGTCGCTCATTACACGGCGGCAAAAAAGCATCGAAGTCAGGACGCATATTCCCCGGGAAAAGTTATGGGTTTAAGACCCGACAGAGCCGTAATTGTTTATTGCAACAAGATCAGGGAGCTTTACGGCGATGTTCCCATCATAATCGGCGGTCTTGAAGCGTCGCTTCGCCGCTTTGCTCATTACGACTACTGGGACGATAAAATAAGAAGGAGTATTCTTTTTGATTCGCAGGCCGACCTAATTTCCTACGGAATGGGCGAGAATCAAACAATTGAAATTTGCCGCAGACTTTCCAACGGTGAGCCGATAAGCTCCATTACGGATGTCAGGGGAACCTGCTACGCCTGCGACGTGCGGGAAACTCCGCTTTACGGCGCAGAATGTCCGTCCTTTGAAAACGTTTGCAAGAGCAAAAAGGAATATGCGGTTTCCTGCCGAATCGAACAGGACGAGCAGGATCATATAAGAGGTAAGCTCATTAAACAGCGCCACGGAAATAAAATGCTTGTGCAAAATCCGCCTATGCCTCCGCTAACTCAGGAGGAGATGGACTGGGTTTACTCGCTTCCTTATGAGAGGACATATCACCCGTGCTATGAAAAAATGGGCGGTGTTCCTGCGATTGAAGAGGTTGAATTTTCCATTACACATAACCGAGGCTGTTTCGGCGCATGTAACTTCTGCTCGATAGCGTTTCATCAGGGCAGATTTGTTACGACAAGAAGCAAGGAATCTATTATCAAAGAAGCGAAAATGCTTACAGAAAAGCCGAATTTTAAAGGCTACATTCACGATATAGGCGGCCCGACTGCGAACTTTAGGCGCACAAGCTGTCTCGTTCAGCTTGAAAAGGGTCTTTGTAAGGGCAAAAAGTGCCTTGCACCGACACCCTGCAAGGCTTTGAAAGCCGACCACAGCGAATATCTTGATATTCTTAGATCCGTTCGCGAATTGCCGAAGGTCAAAAAGGTGTTTATTCGCTCGGGAATAAGATATGATTATATGCTTAAAGACCCGGACGATACGTTTTTCCGTGAGCTTGTTAAATATCATGTCAGCGGCCAGCTCAAGGTAGCTCCCGAGCATTGCTCGGCGGCGGTTCTTGATAAGATGGGCAAGCCTCATATTGAGGCATATATAGAGTTTTCAAAGAAATATTTTGAAATAACAAATTCCGTCGGCAAGGAGCAGTACCTTGTTCCTTATCTCATGTCGTCTCATCCCGGATCAACCTTAAAGGATGCGGTTGAACTGGCGGTATTCCTGAAGAAAAGACATATTCGCCCCGAGCAGGTTCAGGACTTTTATCCCACACCGGGTACAATTTCAACCTGTATGTTCTACACGGGACTTGACCCATACACAATGAAAGAGGTCTATGTTGCCAAAACTCCGCACGACAAAGCCTTGCAGCGTGCGCTTTTGCAATATTATGACCCGAAAAACAGGGATCTTTGCGAGGAAGCGCTCAGAAAAGCCGGCAGACACGATTTGATAGGCTATTCCGAGAAGTGCCTGATTGCACCGAAGCGAACAAACGCAGTCAGAGCCTCAAAGAACAGCTTCGGCAACGGTAAGAGATATGAAAAAAAGAAGAAAAAATATTAACACGAAAGCTGTAACGGGAATCATCGTTTTGATTATTGCCGTTCTTTCGGTGCTCGGCTCACGGTTTTTCGGTGACTTCAAGGATATTTATGATGAAGCCGGACTGAGGAACACAGAGCAGAGCAATCCCGATAAGATGTACGTCAGCTTCATTGATGTCGGACAGGGTAATTGCACACTGCTCAGATGCGGCGGCAAAACAATACTTGTCGATTCGGGCGAGGTCGGAGCGGCTCAGACCGTCATCGGCTACATAAAGAATCTTAACATTGATACGCTTGACTGTGTTCTTGTCACTCATCCTCATTCCGACCACATGGGCGCGATGACAAAGCTGCTTTATGAATTTAAAATCAAGGATTTTATCATGCCTGAGATTCCCGAAAAGATTATTCCGACAAGCAGGATTTATGAAAAGTTCCTGACAGCCGTTTCGGATAATGCCGAGAATGTTATAGCCGCCGAACCGGGCGAGACCTTTTCCTACGGTGAAATGACTGTGGAAATTTTTGCACCGCTGCATGATTATGACGATTTGAATGATATGTCGGCGGTCACGAGAGTCAGCTACGGCGATACATCGGTTATGTTCATGGGAGATGCATCCGCAACGGTTGAAAAAGACCTGCTGCAGAAGGATGTTGATTATTCCGCAACGATCCTCAATGTCGGCCATCACGGCAGCAAGACCTCATCGAGTGAGAAGTGGCTGAAAGCCGTCAATCCGAAATATGCCGTTATCTGCTGCGGATTGAATAACGATTACGGACATCCGCACCGTGCCGTTACAAAACGCTTTGAAAGCATGGGGATAGAATATTTCCGCACCGATTTGCTCGGAACGATAGTTTTTGAATCAAATTCAAAGGAATTTACAAAATGTGATTGACTTTAATATGCCGCAAAGCATATAATAATAAATTAGTTATTAACTCAATTTACAGGGAGTTGTATTTATGGAATGGACAGGACTTAACGAATTAAGAGAAAAATTTCTTTCGTTTTACGAGAGCAAGGGTCATTTGAGACTCCCTAGCTTTTCTCTTATTCCGCAGGGCGACAAAAGCCTTCTGCTTATCAACGCAGGAATGTCGCCGATGAAAAAATATTTTACGGGCGAGATCACCCCGCCGAGAACGAGAGTTACAACATGTCAGAAATGTATCAGAACGCCCGATATCGAGAATGTCGGAAAAACCGCGCGTCACGGAACATATTTTGAAATGCTCGGCAATTTCTACTTCGGTGACTATTTCAAGCGCGAAGCCTGCAACTGGGCATGGGAATTCTGCACGGAAGTAATGAAAATGCCCAAGGACAAGCTCTTTGTCAGTGTTTATCTTGACGACGACGAGGCTTATGATATCTGGACAAAGGATATCGGCGTCGCGCCCGACCACATGGTCAGGCTCGGCAAGGAGGATAACTTTTGGGAGCACGGTGCAGGCCCCTGCGGCCCCTGCTCGGAGATTTATTACGACAGAGGACCTGAGCACGGCTGCGGAAAGCCGGATTGTAAGGTAGGCTGCGAGTGCGACAGATATGTTGAGTTCTGGAACCTCGTTTTCACTCAGTTTGAGAACGACGGACATAATCATTATACTCCGCTTGCCCATCCAAATATTGACACAGGCATGGGTCTTGAAAGGCTTGCCTGTATTGCTCAGAATGTCGACAATCTTTTTGAGGTTGACACAATTCAGAACATTATGAAACACATTGCAAAAATCGCCGGCGTTGAATATCACACCGACGAAAAGAGCGACGTTTCGCTTCGTGTTATCACGGACCATATACGTTCGACAACCTTTATGATCGGCGACGGCGTTATGCCTTCAAACAGCGGCAGAGGCTATGTTCTTCGCCGTTTGCTCAGAAGGGCTGCAAGACACGGCAGACTGCTCGGCATCAACAGGCCTTTCCTCTCCGAGGTTGCCGACACGGTCATCAATGAAAACAAGAATGCTTATCCGAACCTTGTCGAAAAGCGTGACTTTATCGTTAACGTTATCTCGACCGAGGAGGAGAGCTTTAACAGAACGATCGACGCAGGCTTAGACGTTCTCTCAAAAATGATTGAGGATTCTAAGTCAAAGGAGCTGAGTGCCGAGGACGCATTTAAGCTTCAGGACACATTTGGATTCCCGATAGATCTCACAAAGGAAATACTTGAGGAAAAGGGCATGACCGTTGACGAGGATAAATTCAGGGAGCTTGTTCTCGTTCAGCGCAAGCGTTCGCGTGACGCTCACAAGGGCGCAGGCGCCGAGGGCTGGAATGATACTGGCGTCGTTACAAAGGGTATTGCAAAGACCGAGTTCAAGGGCTACGATTCTTACGAAGCTGAGGGCAAGATAATTGCTTTTATCACGGACGGTATCAGATGTGACGTGCTTGAGAACGGTGCAGATTCATTCCTTGTAGCGGACAAGACCTCCTTCTATGCCGAAAGCGGCGGACAGGTAGGCGACACAGGCTATATCTACGGCGACGGCTTCACTTTTGAGGTTGAGAACACAACAAAGACCAATGACGGCGTAATTCTTCATTACGGAAGAATTATCGACGGCGACAACGCCAAAACAGGCGACAGCGTAAAGACTGCCATCGACTCTCAGAGGAGAGACGCAATTGCAAGAAACCACACGGCGGCGCATCTTCTTCAGGCGGCTTTGAGGAAAACACTCGGCTCGCACGTAGAGCAGGCAGGTCAGCTTGTTAACGAAAACACTGTTCGTTTTGACTTTTCTCATTTCTCGGCTATGACATCCGATGAGCTGAAAGCGGTTGAAAACGAGGTTAATAATATTATTCTCTCGGCCGAGAGCGTCACAATGACCGAGATGCCGATAGAAGAAGCTAAGAAAACGGGAGCAATGGCTCTTTTCGGAGAGAAGTACGGCGACGTTGTACGTGTTGTCAAGGCCGGAGATTTCTCGACTGAGCTTTGCGGCGGAACTCATGTTTCAAACACGGGCAAACTCGGACTTTTCAAGATTATTACCGAAACCTCGGTTGCCGCAGGCGTAAGACGTATCGAAGCGGTAACAGGTACGGGAGTTCTTAATTATATCGACTCGCTTAATTCAAAGATTTTCGGCACTGCTGCTGCACTCAAGGTTGCCAATCCCTCGGATATCGAAAAGAAAGCCGTTTCGCTTTCAAATGAGCTTAAAGAGAAGGACAGGGAAATCGAAGCGCTTACTGCTCAGCTTACCGAAATGCGTTCGGGCAGTCTCTTTGACAATGCCGTTGAGGTCGGTACACTTAAGGTTATCGCCGCAAATGCAGGTGAAGTAACCGTTGACGAGCTTCGTCAGCTTTCCGACAAGGCAAAGTCCGAGGGAGACAACATCGTTGCCGTATTCGGCGCCGTGAATAAAGAAAAAGGCTCGGCTAATTTTGCCGCTTGTTGCGCTCCCGAGGCTGTCAAGAGCGGAGTTAAAGCAGGTGACGTTGTTCGTGCGGTTGCAAAGTTAGCAGGCGGAAACGGCGGCGGAAAGCCCGATTTCGCAATGGCAGGCGCAAAGGATATAGATAAAGTTGATGAAGCAATCGCGGCGGTTGCCGATATCGTTAAATCTTTTATAAAATAAATTTAGGAGGCATAGTTATGGATTGTCTTTTTTGCAAAATAATCAATGGGGAAATTCCTTCGAACAAAGTCTATGAGGACGATCGGGTTTTTGCATTCCGTGATATCGCACCTCAGGCACCGACACATATTCTTATTATCCCGAAGCAGCACATCAAGTCGGCCGCCGAGATCGACGAGAGCAACAGTGATGTTGTGGCTCATATCTTTGAGGTTGCGGCTAAAATTGCAAAGCAGGAAGGCCTTGACGACGGCTTCAGAATTGTCAACAACTGCGGCGATATCGCTGGTCAGACTGTAAAGCATCTTCATTTTCACCTTATGGGCGGCAGAGAATTCGGCTGGCCGGCAGGCTGATAAACGAAACAATTATTGCAAATAATTTTTTGTCAAAAGCTTGAAAGGAAGTATTATAAATGTCAGAAACTTACAAAATGAAAATTGCGGGACTTGAAAGAGAGCTTCCCGTTTGTCCGCTTAATGAGAGCGTTTCAATTGCCGGCTTTATAATTTTCGGCGATGTTGAACTGACCGTTGCCGCAGCTTCGGAGCTTCTCAAGAAACTTCCCGAGTTCGATTATATCGTAACTCCCGAAGCTAAGAGCATACCTCTTGCATATGAAATGTCACGTCAGAGCGGCAAAAAATATTTTGTTGTTCGCAAAAAAGAGAAGCTTTATATGCAAAATCCCGTTTCTGTATCCGTTAAATCTATCACAACGGCAACCGAACAGAAGCTCATTCTTGACGGTGCCGACGGCGAGCAGATAAGAGGAAAGAAAATCGTTATTCTCGACGACGTTATTTCAACGGGCAAGTCACTTGAATCCGTTGAGGAGCTTGTAAACAAGTTCGATGTTAATATCGTTGCCAAGGCGGCTGTTCTTGCCGAGGGCGACGCGGGCGGCGTTACGGACACAGCGAAGGATTCCGGAGACAGCAACCTGAGCGAATCGGTGGTCGGCGTGAAGAAGCTGGAAGGTGCGACGGAAATCGACGCGTGCGGGCAGACGCGCATGGCGCGGACGGAGGATGGGACGCTGTATATCTGGGGCGCGGCCGGGACGGACGGGCGGCTGGGTCTTGCTGTAAACGGCTGGGTCGATACGCCTATGCCCTTGGAGCTGGCCGACGTTCGGACGTTTTCCGCGGGGCTGACGACCTCCGGCGCGATTACGGAAAGCGGAGAAGCCTGCCTGTGGGGCACGGTGTATTCCTATGTGGTGCTATATGACGAAAACGGCGACCCCGCCGCGTTGGTCGTGGACGGCCCGCTGGTTTCCTATGGAAGCACGCCGGTTCGGCTGTACGACAACGCCCAAGCCCTCGCGTTCGGCGATGCGTTCGTGCTTCTGCTCCGCTCCGACGGCACGATTCTCGCGTGGGGCTCCAACGATCACGGACAGATGGCCGACGGGGACTGGACGAAAGCCGAGCTTGCCGACGGGGATGACGAGGACGAAAAGGACGTTGTGATTACCGAGTCCGACCAGTTTGTGTTTCCGGCGGTGATTGCTGTTCCCGCAGAATCATAAGAAGCTCAACCGCGCGGCTGTTTCATTTGAGACGGCCGCGCGGTTTTCGCACGGACGGCGCGGTTCTGACGACCATTTTGAATGCCTGTAATGAACGTTTGCATGTCGTTGGGCGCGGAGTTCCAACGATCACGGTTAGATGGAAGACGGAGATTGGACGAAAGACGAGCTTGCATCACAATATGGCGAGCGCGGGAAAAGCGGAGGAGCTTAGGACGCGGCAATCCGCCGCGTGCCGGAGCTTTTGAAGTCGTCTTCATGCGGGGTGATTTTTTATTTTGCGCGGAATCTATAAGGCGTGCATGGCTCCCGCCGCGGGCGAAAACTGGTTCGTAAATATGCAGGATTTTTGCAACATGTGCAGGATTTTTTCAATGTAAACTGAATGCTCAGAATCTGAGCGTGACTTTCGGCGTGTGCGCCACTATAATAGGTGTGAAACAAGGGCATGACAAGCGTGGGGAAGGGAGGTTCAGGGCTGAAGGTATGTCCGGTTCTCGTTGCTCTTGCAGGATTGACACGGGGGTTCCTGCATGGAATTTCGATCGAAGACACATTCTGACGTTTGGAGGCGTACTTAATATGAAAAAGCTCTGGTATCTGACAATCGCGCTCGTTCTGATTCTGGCCGCGCTTTCCGTTCCCGCCGCGACGGCGGAGGAAGAACCGACCCAATATACGAGCGGGGACTACCGCTACACCCTCCAGCCCGACGAAACCGCGACGATAGCCAAATACACAGGCTCCGCATCAGAGCTGTCCATTCCGGATACGCTGGATGGGCATGCCGTAACCGCCATCGGAGACAAAGCATTCGCTTCCTGCCGCTTCCTTATGAGCGTTACCATCCCGGATGGTGTGACCGCCATCGGAGATAGCGCGTTTCGTTGGTGCGACTCCCTCACGAGCGTCACCATCCCGGAAAGCGTGACCACCATCGGCGATAGCGCGTTCAGCGCGTGCGATTCTCTCACGAGCGTCACCATCCCGGATGGTGTAATCGAAATGGGCGGTAATCCGTTTCGCGGGTGCGATAATCTGACACAAATTATGGTATCGCCCGATAATCCCGTTTTTGAAACCATTGACGGCGTACTGTTTAACAAGTCTGAGAAAAAACTTGTCTGCTATCCATATGCGTTTACACAAACCAGTTACACGATTCCTGACGGTATCCGTTTCATCGGAAACGGCGCGTTCTCTTCCTGCCACTCCCTCACGAGCATCACCATCCCGAACAGCGTGACCTCCATCGGTAACAGCGCGTTCGCTTCCTGCCGCTCCCTCACGAGCGTCACCATCCCGGACAGTGTGACCTCCATCGGAAACAGCGCGTTCGCTTCCTGCCGCTCCCTCAAGAGCGTCACCATCCCGGACAGTGTGACCTCCATCGGAAACAGTGCGTTCTCTTCCTGCGATTCCCTCACGAGCATCACCCTCCCGGACGGTGTGACCGTCATCGGAGACAATGCGTTCGAATACTGCAATTCACTCACGAACATTACCATCCCAGACAGCCTGACCTCCATCGGTGAAAACGCGTTCGCTTCCTGCCGCTCCCTCACGAGCGTCACCATCCCGGACGGTGTGACCTCCATCGGAGACTATGCGTTCTGTTTCTGCCGCGCCCTCGCGAGCATCAGCCTCCCGGACAGCGTGACCACCATCGGCGACTATGCGTTCTATTTCTGCGGCTCCCTCACGAGCGTCACCATCCCGGATGGCGTGATCGATATGGGCAGCAATCCGTTTCTTGCGTGTGATAACCTGACTCAGATTATGGTATCGCCCGATAATCCCGTTTTTGCGACTGTTGACGGCGTATTGTTTAACAAGTCCGAGAAAAAACTTGTCTGCTATCCATATGCGTTTACACAAACCAGCTACACGATTCCTGACGGTATCCGTTCCATCGGGGAGCGTGCGTTTTCTTCCTGCAACGCCCTCACGAGCATCACCATCCCGAACAGCGTGACCTCCATCGGGAACTGTGCGTTCGCCGCCTGCAACGCCCTCACGAGCATCGTCATTCCGAACAGTGTGACGGCCATTGGTGACGGCGCGTTCAGTCCGTGCACATCCCTCACGAGCGTCACCATCCCAAACAGCGTGACATCCATCGGAAACAGTGCGTTCGAAAATTGCAGATCCCTTAGGAGCATTATCATCCCGGATGGAGTGACCGCCATCGGTGACGACGCGTTCAGTTTCTGCAGATCCCTCGAGAGCGTCACCATCCCGGACAGTGTGACCTCCATCGGAAACAGTGCGTTCTCTTCCTGCATCTCCCTCACGAATGTCAACATCCCGGACAGTGTGACCTCCATCGGTAAAAACGCATTTTCGCTCTGCACATCCCTCGCGAACATCAACATCCCGGATGGCATAACATCCATCGCAGACAACGCGTTCGGCTGCAATTCCTTCACGAGCATCACGATTCCGGACAGCGTGACCTCCATCGGAGACGGCGCGTTCGACGGCTGCAATTCCCTCACGAGCATCACGATTCCGGACAGCGTGACCTCCATCGGAGACGGCGCGTTCGGTGGCTGCAATTCTCTCACGAGCATCACCATTCCGGACGGCGTGACCGATATGGGCAATAATCCGTTTGCCGGGTGCAAGAATCTGACGCGGATCATCGTATCGCCTGATCATCCCGTTTTTGCAGCCATTGACGGGGTACTGTTTAACAAGCCGGAGAAAAAGCTCATTTGCTATCCGTGCGCGTTCTCGCAAACCAGTTATACCATACCGGACGGCATCACATCCATCGGCGAGAAGGCGTTTGGATCCTGTTCCGCTCTCAAGAGCATCACCATCCCGAACAGCGTGACCTCCATCGGTGGCAATGCGTTCGATTCCTGCAAATCCCTCGCGAGCATTACTATCCCGGACAGCGTGACCTCCATCGGCGATAGTGCGTTTTATTGTTGCAAATCCCTCGCGAGCATCACTATCCCGGACAGCGCGACCTCCATCGGCGATCGTGCGTTTTCTTGGTGCACATCCCTCAAGAGCATCACCATCCCGGACAGCGTGACCTCCATCGGTGACAACGCGTTCGCTTCCTGCACATCCCTCGCGAGCATCACCATCCCGGACAGCGTGACCTCCATCGGCGATCGTGCGTTTTCTGGGTGCACATCCCTCGCGAGCATCACCATCCCGGACGGCGTGACTTCCATCGGCTACGGGGCGTTTGAATCCTGCGATTCCCTTGCGAGCGTCAGCATTCCGGAGAGCGTAACCTCCATCGGCAACTGGGCGTTCTCTTCCTGCGAGTCCCTCACGAGCATCAGCATTCCGGACGGCGTGACTTCCATCGGCGAGGAAGCGTTCTCTTCCTGCGAATCCCTCACGCGCATCAGCATTCCGGAGAGCGTAACCTCCATCAGCAAGTACGCGTTTGCCGAATGTTCTGAATTGCTCACGCTGACGGTCGTCCGCAATTCGTGGGCGGCGCGCTGGTGCAAGGAGAACGGCATGAATTATACCTATACCGACGCGCTCGACTGGCTGAAGCAATAGGAACGAAGGGATGATCTGGCCGAACAGGGAAAAAGGACGTTATGATTACCGAGCCCGACCGGTTTGTGTTTCCGGCGGTGATTGCCGTTCCCGCGGAGTCATAAGAAGTTCAACCGCGCGGCTGTTTCATTCGAGATGGCTACGCGGTTTTCAAAGGGAACTCCAACGATCATGGCCAGATGGCCGACGGGGACTGGACAAAAGCCGAGCTTGCCGACAGCGATGACGAGGAAGAAAAGGACGTGGTGATTACCGAGTCCGACCAGTTTGTGTTTTCGGCGGTGATTGCTGTTCACGGAGAGAGAAAAGTGCAGCAAAGCAAAACGCCGCCGTTTCAGGAGGAGACGGCGGCGTTTACATGGGATGGTACAAGGAAAATCCATTGGTGCGGAGGTTTTTGTGCGGCCGCGTCAGCGGCCGTCAATCAAGGGATGAAATGTCCGCGGGGGAAACGTGTATGCCGCGCAGATTCATCTCGATCAACACCCCAAGGAGTGCGCTTTCGTTGTCCGCTGTGTCCGCAGGCTCATTACAGTCACGCTTTCTTATCGCGGCAAGCGCCGCGCGGAGTTCGTCCAGGCTCTGGACGGCCAGATGCGTCACATCGAAGCGCTCGGCATTTCGAGCAAGATAGCAGCGGTAAAACTCCGCCGGGAAGTAGAGCTTGAAATATGCGATTCTAAGCGTCGCCAGAACTCGCACGACTGCGTACGCCCTCGAGCACAGATATATACTCTTCTCACAGCTGTCGAGAAAATGCGGCGGAATTGCGGATAGCGCCTGAGGATCCTCCTGCATGAAGGCGCGAAGTCCCTTGCCTTTGCGGACGCGTTCCATGGCGTTGAATGCGCTTTTCGGATCGACGCCATAGGAAACCATTTGGGCCATAACATCGTCTCTGGTGCAGATGCACTCGTGCAAAGGAACGGCATGGCGAATCAATTTTTGCGCGTTCTCGACCCAGGCGCCTCTGGCGCATGAAAGAGCAAAAACGCGAATGATTTCATCGATTGACTTTGGGCTTGTTTCCTTCAGAATATCGCGACCAAGTTTCGTCCCGAATTTTGAAATACCCAGCACGCCGCTTTTCTCTGTTTCCAGATCCGAGGACGTGATTCCAAGCGCCTCCGTTCCGGAAAACAGCGAGAGGATTCGTCTGAATACCTCTGGATCATCCAACGGGATTGTTCGGGGATTGACACCGGTCAGACGCCCCAGTTCCTCCAGCATGGTCAGATCGGCATCCTGATACGCACCCCAGTAGACGGCTCGCTCGCGCAGATATTCCCGCGCCGTCAATTGGTACGAACCGGAGAATATCAGATTCAGATCGATAATATCCCGAAATCGATCAATATCCCGAAATCGATCGGGCAGATATTCCGGCGCTATCAATTGGTACGAACCGGAGAATGTCAGACTCAAACCGGTATCCCGAAGTCGATCGCCATCAATTCCGGCGAGAATTTCAAACGGAAGATCGAATCCGTTTCCGGTCATTTGCGCGGCGCATTTCGGGCATTGTTTCATAGGCAGATCCAGCCCTGTAAAGCAGGTTTTTGACACCTTGAATTCAGTCCATCCGCATTTCGGACAAATGTAGTGAGGCGGCAGCGGATTTATCTCGGTAATGCCCGACAGGTAAGCAGCCAGCGACGAACCTGCTAAAGTTCGATATCCGGCGACGTGACCGTCGGCTTGCAATTTCGAGACCAGCTTTGCGGCAATCAGATACAGCGTTGAAAACCCATGACCAACGATGGCACCGAGCTCCTTATCCACGCGCGTCCGCACGATTTCGGGCAGGGGCGAACCGTAAATTGATTCCGCCTTTGCCAATACCATCTTACGCAGTTCTTCATCCGCCTCCGGTCCACGCGGAACCACGTCTTCGCTCCCTGCGCGTTCGGCGCTTCTGTTCGGATTTGTGGTTACGGAATCCTTTGACGTCTCGCATCCGAGATCCAAAGCGGCGTTCTGCCGAGTCATGTCTTCGACTACCGTTCGGAGATTGGCATCAAGTTGCGGGTTCATATGTGATTTCCTCCCGTGAAATGCATATCGATTTTCCGTGATTCTCGGATTTCGCGCACCGCGTCCATGAGCGCGTAGTACAGGTACGCTCCGCTCACCCTTGCCTGCGGATGAGCGAAGGAGATAACCGTCGATTTTCCATACGCGAAGTAGGGAACGCCTCTCGCCGTCATTTTCCACTTTTCGTCTTCCGTGCCGTGGAGATGCCTGTATAAGACATTCCCTGTTCCGCAGCATATGATCAATTCGGCGTCATAGAGCGCAAGCTGTTTTCGAATAATTTCTGAAAAAGCGCTTGCTTCGCGCTCAATTTCCGCATAGTCCGACGTACATCCGCCAGGGGTCTTCTTCAGGTTGATTGCGGAGATGCGCTTTAGAAATATGCTTCGTCGTTCCTCGTTGCGCTGTATCAGCTCCACCCATGGGATTTCACGTTCCGGGGACAGAAGCCCCTCCGTCCATCGCGCAATGGCATCCCATGTCTGAGGGCGGCCTCCGTCAGAAAGAAATTTCCGCAGATCCCATTTTTCCTTCCGTTCTGTGTCGTTCGTCTCCTTTAGAACATAGACGATTCTGCGGGGAGCTGTGAGAAACGCGGCCTCATCTGCCACGCCGTCGCGAACAAGGAACATCTCCTCGCCCGTTTTTCGTTCCATTTCAGCGAAGAGCTCGTTCTCCCTGTCGGTGATGCTCATGTAATTTCCTCCATCGAATGGAATGCTTTAGGCACCACCGCACAATTCGGCGGCGCGTCAGG
>ENA-OUQC01000452-OUQC01000452.1-human-gut-metagenome-genome-assembly--contig:-NODE-452-length-30061-cov-5.583850_pt1 | contig 30061 bp, 24 predicted proteins | sample MGYA00237942_ERZ548815 | MGnify/ENA primary metagenome ERZ548815 (study PRJEB26490, sample SAMN05194722) | human gut metagenome | biome: terrestrial biome; feature: human-associated habitat; material... | reverse complement strand
GTCGTGCTCCACTTCAAAATACAGCTTTCCGCCGTCTCTGTACGTCCTTATGCATATCTCGCCGCCGTTTCTCGTCAGGTCATGCTCCACGGCGTTTTCTATTATCGGCTGAAGCATCAGCCGCGGAATGCTGCAATTGAGCATTCCTGCGTCTATATCGCGCGTCACGGTGAGCTTGTCGCCCAGCCTTTCGCCGGTGATATAGAGATATGCGTCAACGTAATCCATTTCCTCCGACAGCGCTATCTGCTGCCGCCCGTCACGGCCTATCGCCGCATCCAGCATCGTTGACAGCGCCTCTATCATTGAGCAAACGCGCTCATTATCCGCAAGGCGCGCCTCCCAGTTGATTATCTCAAGCGTGTTATTCAGAAAATGCGGGTTTATCTGCGATTGCAGCGCCTTTATCTTGGCCTGCTGCAGCGCCTGCTGTTCAAGATACAGCCTGTCGAACTGGTTTTTAAGCTCCGTTGACATGGAGTTGAAGTGGCTGTATAGCTGTCTAAACTCGGCGTTCGCCGCTTGTTCCTCTATGATATATCCGCGTTCACCGCTCTGTACGCGGCTGTTTGCGTCTATCAGCACCTCCATCGGGTGATTGATGTTGCGGTGGAAGAAGCTTATCATCGCAACAAGCAGCGGCAGGACCAGCAGCACGATAAGAAGTATCGCCCGGCGAAGCATGGGCATGGTGCTCCACAGACTCACCTCGGTGGTCTGCGCCGTGAATGTCAGCGTATGCCCCTCGACGCTGGCATGATACTCCGTCACGGCGGGCTTCACGCCGTCCGGCATATCCCCGGGATCCAGCCTTACCGGCACGCCGTCGATGCTGACTTCCACGGCATGTATGCCGTTTATGCCGTAAAGCGACTGGAACAGCACGCTTTTTTCAAGCTCCATGACGAGGATCGCATACGGCTCAAAGCTGTTGTCAAGAAGGTTTCTGACCATATACAGGCCGTCGCCAACGCTGAGGAAGAATATCCCGGAATCCGCGTCGCCGATAGTGCGCTCGACCTCCGGGAGTATATTTTCCTTATAATTGCGAAGCACATTATATTTTGCCGTGCCCTGCGCGGCGGCATATGGATGGATATCCAGCGCCTCGTCAAGAAATGATATGTAAATGACGCTGAAAGCCGCGTTGCGCGAATACTTCTGTGAAAGATAGTCCGTCACGGTCTTATACATCGCACTTTTGCTTTTGTCCTGAAGATAGCCCCTGTACGCCTGACGGACATAGCCCTCGTATGACACGGCCTTGGAATCCTCAAGCGCCGCGGCAAGGCGCAGCTCGACCTGACGCATGGCATTCTCCGCGCCCGCGTCCGCCGTCTGCTTTATCGTCCTGTCATAGTAATAGTTTATAAAAACCGCGGCCGTCACCGTGACGATTATTATCGGCAGTATCCAGCACACTATCGTCGCGATGGATATCCCCCATTTCAGTGAAAGCGGTTTTCTGTCCTTTTTTCTCATAAAGCCCCTGCCGTTCCCGTATAAGCAATACCCCGGCACATGCCGGGGTATTGCAGAAATTCAAAGCGCAAGAAAGCTCTTCCAGCGCGCGATATAAGCATCCGCTGCGGCTTTTGTCTCCGCCTCGGCCGCCATTCTCAGCAGCGGCTCCGTTCCGGAGAAGCGGCAGATGACCCAGCTTCCGTCCTTGAAATAGACCTTACAGCCGTCCTCGCGGCTTATATGATCCACATTGCCGCCGAAGTCCGGGCAAGCCATCTGCTCAAACAGGAGCTGCTGCAGCTCCGCCTTTCTCTCCTGCGTCATGGTGAAGGCCGCCTCGGCATACGCGAGTTCACCGTATATGTCGCAGATCTCTTTATAAAGCTCGGAAAGCTTCTTCCCCGTAACGGCAAGCATTTCCACCAGCAGCGCCGCGGCATAAATGCCGTCCTTGCCGGAGATATGCCCCTTCACGGCAAGGCCGCCGGAGGACTCGCCGCCGATTATCGCATCCGTCTCCGTCATTTTCGCGGAAACGTATTTGAAGCCGACAGGAACCTCATAGCACTTCTGTCCAAGCCCCTCCGCAACGCGGTCGAGCAGGTGCGTGGTGGAATTGTTGCGCACGCACGGGCCGCTCCAGCCGCGGTACTTGACGAGATAGTAGTACAGCAGCACAAGGAGCTTGTTCGGGTGGACAAACTGCCCGTTATCGTCGATAACGCCAAGCCTGTCCGCATCGCCGTCGGTGGCAATGCCGAGGTCGCAGCGGTAGCGGTCAAGCACCACCGCGGACAGCGGCCCCATGGTCTCTTCGTTCGGTGCGGGGAGCTTGCCGCCGAAAAGCGTGTCATGCCTGTCGTGAATTATCTCAAGGTCACAGCGGCAGGTCATGAGGATCATGCTCAGGCAGGTCTGGCTGACACCATACATCGGGTCAAGCGCGATGCGTAGCTGTGCCTTCTTTATCGCATCCACATTTATCGAAGCGAGAATGCTGTCTATATACTCGTTCGAGGGGTTGTTCTCCGTTATCTGCCCGGCGGCGAGCGCCGCGTCATAGTCCACGCTCTTCACTTCCGCGGCGTCGAGCTTTTCTATCTCCGCTTCTATCTTCGCGGTCACAGTCCTGTCGGCGTCTCTGCCGCCGGCGGTGAACACCTTTATGCCGTTATATATGGCGGGGTTATGGCTGGCCGTGACGGCCATACCGTAGGGCATTTTGCGTGTCTTTACAACAAACATCATCAGCGGCGTCGGTGAGGAGCGGTTTATCATATACACCTTGAAGCCGTAGCCCGCCAGAACCTCCGCCGCCCAGTGCGCCGACTCCTTCGAGAGAAAGCGCCTGTCATAGCCCACGCATATCTCCGCGCCGCCGTGCCCTTCCTTAAGCATCAATTGGCAAAGCCCGGCCGTCAGCAGTCTGATATTGGCCTTTGTGAACTCATCCGCAATGATGGCGCGCCAGCCGCCAGTTCCGAATTTTATCATATCCTCACCCCATTATAATTTCAGCGGTACAGACGCTGCCCACAGGCAGCACGGGAAGCCTGTCCACCGGTTTTCCGTCCGCAAGAATCTGTTTTACGCCCTTCTCCACGCCATCCGGGTTAAGCACATGTATATTATACACTGCGCCGCGCCACTTCCTCGTCACGTGAAATTCCTTCCATTCCGAGGGGATGCACGGATCCACGCACAGCCCGTCGAAATCCGGCCTTATTCCGAGTATATACTGCGTCGCCGCGTAGTAGGCCCACCCGGAGGAGCCCGTCATAAACGGGTGTCTGGCCCGTCCGAAAGCGGGATGCGCCTTTCCGACGACGAACTGGCAGTAAGAATACGGCTCAGATTGACGTATTTCTATTTTATCATTTTGCAGCGCCGGACACAAGGCATTATAAAATTTTATTGCGCGGCTTCCGCGGCCAAGCATTGCCTCGGCGCACCATGCCCACGGATTCGGGTGGCTGAATATCGCGCCGTTTTCCTTGAGCCCCGGATAAACGCGCGTGACAAAGCCGATCCCGTCGTCAGGCTTCGTATAGCACGGCGCGTTCAGCATCAGGCCGTACTCCGTATAAAGATATTCGTCCACGCTGTCCATGGCCTTCACGCCGCGCGTGTGCGAGGCCGCCCCGGAGAGCACCGCCCATGTGTTGCTTTCCATGTGCACGCGCCCTTCCGCATCGTTGTGCGTACCTATCCTTCTATTGTCCGCGGTTATGCCCCTTATATACCATTCCCCGTCCCAGAGCGTGCTTTCGCACACGGCCTTCACCTTCTCCGCGACGGCGGAATATTTTCCCGCGTCGGCATTTCGCCCGAGGCGTCTTGCAAGCGCGACGAAATTGTTGAGCGCCCAGTAGTGCAGGAAGCTCACCATCGCGCTCTCGCCGCCGCCGAGGTTGAGGCAGTCGTTCCAGTCGGCGCGCAGGCCCTTGCAGATGCCGTTTTGCCCGACCTGTGCCGCAGAGAAGTCCAATATGCGCCGCATATGCTCATAGACCGTGCCCTCGCCGCCGTCGGCATAGGTGATGACCTCTCCGGCAAATCCCAGCTCGCCGGTCTCCTTTATATACTGCACAACTGAGGAGACCAGCCACAGCGCATCGTCCGCACATGCATCCTTTATGCCGTGCACGATCTGGCTCTTATCCGGCGTCGGCACAACAGTCGGCGATTTGAACGACTGCTGCTTCTGCTCCGGCTCAAACCAGCGCGGCTCAAAAAGGTGCAGCCCGTACCCGGCGCGCGTCAGTGCGCGCATAAGCTCCACAAGGCGTGCCCGGCATTTTTCGGGGTCAGAGTGCGGCACCATCATTGCGTCCTGCGCCGTGTCGCGGTAGCCAAGGCCGGTTCTTCCGCCGACCTCTATAAACGAGGTGAAGCGGGAAAACATCACGTTTATTTCGCTTTGATAGAGATTCCAGATATTTATCTCCGTGTTCATGCCCTCATTCGGCGTGTCTATCTGCAAGCAGCCGAGCTTTTCATCCCAGAATCCCGCAAGGCGCGCAAAGTCGCTGTCGAATCTCTCCGGCGTATACTTATCCCGCGCGGCACGCCCTGCCTGCGCCCCGCCCTCGCCAAGCATGAATATGAGCCGCGCATCCTCGCCGGGGCGTAGCGTAATATTCTTTTTCAGGCAGCCGCAATGGTTGCCGCCATCCTCAAACGAGCCGCGGCAGTCCCCTGTTTCGACGGTCTGCGGATCTCTCTCCGTCCTGTACGGTCCTATGAAGGCATCGCGCAGACATTCAAAGCCGTCCGGCTCAAAGCTGCCGGTAAAGAACTGGTAGCCGTCCTCCTCATAGTGAAGCTTGTACTCTATCACGCCGTCACGATAGCGGCTCCCTGCGGCGTACAGGCTCATCTGGAAGTTGCGGTTGTCCATGTCTATCTGGTGGAAGCTGAACTCCACATAGGAAAACACCGAGAGATCACGCGGGCGGCCGCTGTCGTTTCTCAGAGTCACATTCCACAGCTCCACCGGGTCGTCCATCGCCACCATAAGCGTCTGTTCAGCGTAGATTCCGCTATAATCACAGAGGTATTTGACGTAGCTCAGCCCGTGCCGGCAGGAGTACTTTGCCTTGTCCTTCCCGACCGGCTGCCATGAGACCGTCCAATAATCGCCGGTGTCGTTATCGCGGATGTAGACATAGTGGCCGGGGCCGTCCATCGGCACGCCGTTCGGCCTGAACCGGCTTATCCGGTGGTACTCCGGGCTCTGGTAAAGGAGATATCCCCCCGCCGTATGATTGAAAACGCCGTACATGTCGCCTATGCCGATGTAATTTGTCCACGAGACGGGCAGATCTATCCTGTCAATGACATATTCGCGCCGCGCATTATCAAAATGACCGTATTGCATAGCTATACCACCTTACTATACAAATTAATATGTGCTTAGTATAAAATGATAAGGTATAATAAGTTGCGCAAATTTAGATAGCAAAAAAGAGAGACATAGCTTGCAGGCTCTGGTAGAATGAAGTCACCACACAGCATTCTGAAAGGAGAAAGCAAACTATGTCTGAGAAGATTGTACAGCTAAATGAGGAAGTAATCAAGGGCCAAATCAAGGAATTGGTTCGCGGCAGCGTAGAGGAAACCCTGAACGAGCTGCTGGAAAAGGAGGCGGAGTCTCTGACGCAGGCTGCTCGCTACGAGCGCAGCGAGGCCCGTCGGGGCTACCGCAGCGGCCACTACGACCGGAATCTCACCACCACATCCGGAAACGTCACACTTCATGTACCACGCCTTAAAGGTGTTCCCTTTGAGACAGCCATCATTGAGCGGTATCGCCGCCGGGAGAGCAGTGTAGAGGAAGCTCTCATTGAGATGTACCTTGCCGGTGTTTCTGTGCGTCGTGTGGAGGACATCACCGAAGCTCTGTGGGGTACCAAGGTGTCTCCCTCCACCATCAGCGAGCTAAACAAAAAGGCATATGTTCATATTGAAGATTGGCGCAACCGTCCCTTACAGGGCAGCAAATATCCGTATGTTTACGTGGATGGTATTTATCTGCGCCGAAACTGGGGCGGAGAGTACGAAAATGTCGCGATTCTGGTGGCTATTGCGGTGAATGAGGACGGATACCGTGAGGTTCTGGGTGCTGCCGAGGGCATGAAAGAGGACAAGGCCAGCTGGGTGAATTTCTTTCAGTGGCTCAAAAGCAGAGGATTAGACGGCGTGAAACTCATTGTTGGGGACAAGTGCCTGGGAATGCTGGAAGCCGTGGGAGAAGTATTTCCTGACGCAAAATACCAGCGCTGTACGGTTCATTTTTACCGCAATGTTTTCTCTGTTGTACCCAAATCCAAGGTCAAAATTGTGGCGAAAATGCTCAAGGCGATCCACGCCCAGGAGAGCAAAAAGGCGTCCCGCGAGAAGGCAAAGGCCGTGGTCGCCGAGCTGCGCGCCATGAAACTGAAGGAGGCCGCCAAAAAGGTGGACGACAGTGTTGAGGAAACGCTGACCTACTGTGATTTTCCCTATGAACACTGGACCCGGATCCGCACTAACAACGTGATTGAGCGGCTGAACCGGGAGATTCGCCGCAGGACTCGCGTGGTGGGTACCTTCCCGGATGGCAACTCTGCCCTCATGCTGGTTTGCGCCCGGCTCCGCCATGTGGCGGGCACCCAGTGGGGCTGCAAAAAATACATGAACATGAAGCACTTGGAGGCGGTCATGGACGACGCCTTCATTGCCGGCTGACTTCACTCAGCCAGAGCCTGCAAACATTTTTGCGCATAAATCTTGACGGGACCTATAAAATGTCCGGGGCAATATTAGAATAACTGAAAATGCAACTTATTGTCTCTCCTTGGGATATAGAAACCACAGCGCTGCGGTGAACCTTCCATGGCCGCCGCAGCGCTGCGTGTATGTGTAATTATCTTTTTTGCAGGGATCTCAGGGCAACAGCAAGTTTATCTTTTATTATCTGCTTTTCCGGTATCCTGCCATATTCATTCAGGATATATGCAATACCCTTTTCCTCGTGATCGCGCCAGAACTGCTCTCTTCGCGGCGACACTGGCGTTGGCTTTTCAAGATTATTCTGCCAGCAGCTTTCAGTATCGCTTTCCTCATAGTCTATATCCGCCTTGAGCATATCAAAAAGCTGCATCCCTCTTTCGGTATAGATAAGCACCAATGAATTACCATCCGGAGAATAGAAATCCGGCATTTTCTCCTCAATATGCCAATAATCACCTATCGTCATGTCCACACTTCTGCTCATGGACGCATACGGGCAGACGTGACAGGACGGCCGCAAGGCGCATTGACTGTAAAAGATTTTTACATAGTCCCTTATATAATGCTCTTTCCCGTTCATCTTGACTAGTGGAGTTGGATAGTGCCAGTTTTTCCGCTTATCCTTGAATGAAAGGAACTCTATCCTTCCACCGTACTTTTCCTCAATATATTTGGCATACTCATCCCATATCAGCGGGCTTGGCACGCCATGGCATATTATATCCACCGTATAGACGCGCCCCGAAAATCCCTTCTTTTCAGCAAAGCGCCTGAATCCGTCCGCCTGACAGCCAGTGCCAATAAAAAGGATGTTCCGTCCCGGATTGCTTTGCAGCCAACATTCACATTCGCAAAAAATGTTTCCCGGATAGGCCTGCATATATTTTGAGCCTCTTGCCGCATCTCTCTCCGCCGCGCTCGTTATCAGTCTGAACACAGTCCTGTGCTCTTCATAATCATACACCGCGCACGCCACGGCGCCGTTTTCTCTGAATATCGCATCCGATAGTGCAGTAAACATTCCGCCTGACGAGCTGCGCATGAGCACTTCGCTGTCCTTTACCCTTGCCGCAAATACTTTTGTGTTCATTTTCCGTACTCCCGCTGTCTGCTGTTCTTGATTGGACATACACCAACACAGGTATAGCAGCACAGGCACTTTTCTTCATCAATAACAGGGTACAAGAACCCTTCCTGATCCGGCTGCATGCTTATCGCATCAGCCGGACAGACCGCAAAGCACGCCGTGCAACCACAGCAATCTGCTTTATTTTCATAAAGCACAGGGTATTTACCGCTTTTCATCTCATATCACCTTATATCAAAACGTATTTTATCAGTGGGAAAGCTTTTTCTTAAGGATTTCGACAAGCATACCAGCAAAAGAGCGGTTCAGCATATAGCTTGCAGCAATAACTATTGCAAGTACGGACAGTTGAATTATTATATTCCCGCTGTAGTAAGCAAAAATCGTCACAGCAAACAGGGCAAGCGCACTGAAAATCAGCTTCGCCTCTATGCAAATCTTGAGCTGCTTTCTCAAATCATATATTCTGTACGCGATTATTACCGCATAGGCCGCAATGGATGACACAGATGCGGCATACAGTCCTATCGGCCTGATAAGAGCAAGGCAAACTGCAAGATTTATTATCGCCGCCATTCCTGTCGATATTGCTAGCTGCTTTGTCCTTTTTAGTGCGATATACTGGACGCTGTACATCCCTTGAAGCGCATTGAAAAATGCCGCTATCATATGCAGCGGTATCTGTTCATAAGCCGCGGCATACTGCTCATTTATCAGCAGGTTGAAAATCAGCGGGATAACAGCTATCATCCCGGCACACAGACATGAAAAGAATGAAAAGGCTTTATTTGTTATCTCCGCGAAAAACTCCTCGCTGTCATCGTCGGCAATATGCAGCGCCGCAGACTCCGTCCACGAGGTATTAAATATCTGATACGCCGTAATATATACATTCGGGAACTTGTGTGCTATGGCAAGTATTCCATTTGCCGCAGCCCCCATGTAAAACGTCACGACTGATTTGTCTGACGCACCGACGATCCACCATGCAAGGCAGTTTGGTATGAGCGGAAGTGAATACGCCAGCAGCTTTCTCGCAAGCTGTCTATTGAAAGCCGAAAATGAAAATGACCTTCCGATCTTACATTTAAAGTTCAGAAAAACTATACACGCCGCATTTCCAAGGAAAAGTGACGCAAGAAGCCCTGCCGCGCCACATTTGAAAACTGCAATGAACAAGACATTGAAAATAATAGTAACAGTCGCCGATATAAAGCTGCCCGCGGCATACGCGATATTATCGCCAAAGCCCCTGGCAATTTGCAGCGTAAGGCCGGAAAATGAAACAGCCACGACATTGATGAACAGGAAAATGGCATACGGTATGCTGACAAGCTTCCTGACGCCCATAAATATGACGAAGTATACCGCAGAGGACAACGTTATTATAAGCGCGCCGGTGCTGACGATCTCCGTCCTGTCTCGCGCATCCGTAACGTCACGCTTCTCTACAAGGAACCTGAATACACCCTGCTCAATTTGAAGCGAAACAACGTACACCAGCAGGTATGTATACGAATTGATGATATCTGCCGTTCCGTATTCCGACGTTGTCAGCAGCAGCGTATACAGCGGCAGAAGCAGAAACGAAATAAACTGCGTACATACCTTGCCGATAGTTATATACGCAGTATTTTTCATTAATTCCTGATGCTTTCCCATCTTACCGCCCCGGTACGCCGTGCATAACACGAAATGCGCGGCCTCATTTCAAAATATTGTCTATAAATTCTTTTGAATGCTCTATCAGCGCACATAGTTCCGGCGAATCCGCCATCGGAACTATTATTCCGCCGTCCATCTCTCTCCGTTCAACATACCCCAGCAGGTTGCTTACTCTGCCGCCAAGATTTCCGTTTGCAAAGGCACACAACGGCTTTTCCAATATAACGGAAAACGAAGCGGCATGAAATGAATTTGAATAGACAGCCTCGGCATGATGTATGAGCCATACGAACTCGCGCGGCCCTACTCCGTTCAGAAGAGTTCCGCAGTCCGTCATTTTTGCGCCCATAGGATGTATGACATAAAGCCGCTGACCGTGCCTCTCCGCATATTCGGCCGCCGCAGCCGCGGCGGCGTTATCCCGGCGCAGAAGGTACAGCAGGACAAAGTCCTTGTCCGCAGTTATCCCGTCGGGCGCAGACTCTATCTGCGTCCAAGCATCTGCCGGAAGCAGGAAAACCGGATCTGCCACAGCCTCCGCATGTATGCCTATACCGGCAAGCACCTGCGCTGTTGCCTGCTCACGCACTGACACAGCCGTAAAAGATGGCAGGTGCGTCCGCATTGCCGCCAGTGCGGCCTCCGAAACCTCCGCCGTGCCGCAGCTGGCGGCATATGAAGCCTTTTTGCAGGTTTCTGGGACCCAGTCAAGCATATACGGCGCGATATCATCAACTATTTTCTCATTCCACACCTGATCGCTGCCGACTATGATAACATCCGGGTTGTCATTGCCATTGCCGACAGGTATGCAGCTTTCTCTGAAAGCCTTGAATGCGCGGTAATTGCCCATCCGCGCGCCAAACTGCATAACACGGCGCAGCTTGTCCTTCGCGCCATAGCCTTTGAGCGGGTCTATAGAATATGCGCGCTGCTCATTCCCCGGAATATACGGAACAAAATATGCCTCCGCCCCGTTGTTTTGTATATACCGGTGCAATGCATATGCTTGGAGCAGTGCGCCGTAATTGTCCGCATAATAAAACGTCAGAATGCCAACCTTCATTGCTGCCTCCGATTATTTTAAGCCTTGGCCGCCGGATGCCTTATGCAGTACTCCCCCGCCGCGACCGAACACGCATATGGAAACAGCGCCTGCGGATCGTACAGCGGATTACCTGTCAGGCAGTACAGCAGAAACAGTGTCTGCTCCGCCACGCTTATGCTCAGCATTAACTCGTCGTGCGGATATTCCCCCGCATGTCTGCGGCGAAGCCTCTTAAGTGCTTTTACTGCGCGCACATAATACCATATAAGCAGAAAATAAAACGGCGCTGCACCGATTATCCCATTTTCTGAAAGCAATTGGATGTACACATTATGCACATTCAGCATCTGTCCGAAGTTCAGCTCGTGGAAATACTTGAATGTGTCCCAGCCCGTGCCAAAAAGCGGATTTGTGAGAAATCGCTGAAACGCCAATGCATACAGGGCAAACCGGCCCGTGCTGATATCGCCGGAACGTGACTGCTCCTGAAAGCGCGCTATAAACCCTGTCATCTCCGGCATTACGGCGCTCATGACCACGAGCACGACCAGCAGCGCAATAAGCAGCGCAAGAATATTGACAATGCGCTTATGCGGCTTGTCGCTTTTATATATATAATACACCATAAAAAAGCCCGCAATGGAGAAAACAGTGACTCCGCGCTTTCCCGTGAGCAGCAGCCCCGCCGCTATCAAAAGGAAAAGGATGAGGTTTCTTCTCCTCGGTGTTCTGCGGCATATGACCAGCACAGCGGCAAGCATAAGGCTTGTTGCGAGGTAGATGCCGTTCGTGCTGTAATGAAACGAAAGTCCCGGCAGAAAACCGTTGCTGAGTTGATAATTCACCTGCGTGTAGTATCTTGAACCTGCGTACAGCGGTAATATAAGCGCCCTGTATATGGACGGCGCTATCGCCTGTGAAACAGTTACAACGGCGTGAATGCAGCTGAAAATGCAGATAAGTCTAATAAACGCGCCATGCCAACGCGGAGTATTGACTGCGAAAAGCATAATAAGTCCAAAAAGAATAAGGAAAAAATCCGACAGAAAATACCCGTGCACAATATTGGCATTTTTATTCAGCAAAATAACAATAAGACAGCAGACGAGCGCGAAAGCCGACAGCGGCACCTTTGATATGCGTATCCCCGCCGACGTCACCATCATCAAAAGCGCCAGCAGCAGATAAGCGGCCTTTAGCTTTGCGTCGAAAAGCACATCCAGAACTGAACCTGTCGTATAGGCGCAGAACATCACAAGAAAAATTGCGATGGCGGCAAGCATGTTTTTTATATTAACTACTCGTTTCATTCAGCACTCAAATCCGATCACGTTTTCTTCACATGCATTTTGATCCTGTATGCCATGTAATATATACTGCCCGCCGCATGCCGCAATGGGTCAGTACGCACAGTGCCCGAAAAACTGAACGTACCTGCACATTCCGAGGCAGCTTCAAGAGTTTTCTGCACGATCTCATCGTTTTCTTCAAGCGTGTCCGGTATGCCGCAGCAGGTGCTTTTATATTCCGACACAAGCGTCATAAAATCTGCCGGTGCAGAAAACAGCGCATCAAGTCCGGCATCGTCGGTCACAACGCCGCTGCCGCGCTGCCGCACCTGGTGCTGAATATTCCCGCTGTTCTTATTCGTAATGATATAGCAATTTGCCGACAGTGCTTCATAATAAGTATAGGAATAGGTCTCATGGCATTTCGACCAGAGGAAAACGCAGTCTATCCCGTTTTCTCGCAACGCATGCGTCATGGCTGAGCGGCCATCACGAAAATGCACCGGCACTGCGGTTATCCTGTCGTCATGTACAGGAAACACACCGAAATAGTAGAAACGGTAAGCTTCCCCGCTGTAGAGTTCTGCCAAGCGGCAGAATTCCTTCCATCCCTTGAGTTCGGTCGTACCGCCTATAAATGCAATTTTCAGCGGGAACTCCGCGTTTCTGTTGCCGTCAAAGCTGCCTTTCAGCTTCTGGTGCGGTATGATCATCGTGTTGGCACTGTATGTGGGCAGGGAATGCCCAATATGCTGCTGTGCGACCGGAGAGGGACAGATGAAGAACAGCCTTTCTTTGTCAACAGCGTCAAAAATCCCGGTTATCTCGGCGCGCAGTTTGAGGCTGTTTGCCAACGCGGGGCAATCGCCGCACTTTTCCTTGCACAATTCGCCTTCACACAACTCATTTGTGCCCGGCCTTACGAGATTATAGGCAGTGCAAATATTATAATAATCATGGACATAAACATACACACTGCCCGTATATGCACCGGCTATCTCTTTTACGCCGGGCAGATTCAGGCCAAGCAGATGGTGTATGAAAATGCCAAGGCACTCGCCGCCGTCTGCGGTGATACTGTTGAGATACGATATGACCTCTGAGGTATGCAGCATAGCCTGCCGTTTTCCGTCAAGGATCATAAGCCAGAAGGAATTAGGCGGGAACGGCAGCCTGTATGTAAACCGCACAGGACAGAAATAGAGGTATGAAACGCCAATTTCGTTGAACATCCGCTGATGCTCAAGTATTACCTTGTCCGTTCCGCCGTTTGCGGAGAGATAATCCCCATATGAAAATGAAAGAACATACTTCTCCATACAAGCTCCTACATGCGATGCAGCATCCCGCACTTTATTTGCCGTTTTTCGTCCGCCGCAGCTTTTCAGCGAGATATCTTTCAGGTACGCAAATTCGATTCCATACTCTGTAAAGGGTGCATAGTCCATTTCCCTTGTGCAAACTCTCCCGCATATACACGGTGCAGCTATCTTCCATGAGTTTTTCGCGTTTATACCACGAATTAAGCTTCCGTATCGTCGTTCCTTCGTTGTGGATCAAGCTGCTGTCAGTCGCAACGCCGCTTACGTAGCCGCGCCGCTTCGCTTCGGCGAACAGTATCTCCTCCTCATAAAAAAGGAAGGTGCTCTCGCTGAAAAATCCCATACCGGCAAACTTCTCAATATCAGCCGCAAAGAAACAGCCCGGCAGTGCATCGCCCTTTATAAAGGCTTCTTTTGGTGTCAGCTCCTCGCGCGTATAGCGCTTCCCGTATTTAAACAGCGCCCACAGCAGCTTTCTCAGCCACACACTCGACTCCGCAAGCAGCATTCCGGCCGTCGGTATGCGCCATGTGATAAGCGGGATCTGCTTTCCGTATCTGTTATAGACAAGCCCGGTAACAGCGAAAAACTCTTCCCTGCCGGAGAAAGCTTTCAAAATGTTTTCGACACTCGCTTCTGACACGATTATATCCGGGTTAGAAATAATCGCCACGCCATGTGTACCGTACTTATCGCACACATAGCGCAGTCCGAGATTATTCCCGGCGGCATATCCTCTGTTTTCGCCGGATTCCACAAGCTCGACCTTTCCCGTGCACAGCGGCTTAAGCCGAGCGGCAGAGTCGTCAGTCGAAGCGTTGTCCACAATTATGACATGGTCAAGGCATTTATATTCGCAGATTCGCCCAACATATTCGGCGGTCTCCTCCGCGTTGTTATAGTTCAGAATGATTATTGATGCTGACATTCCTTAACCCCTCAAATGCAAACACAGGTCTGCCGCCGTCAACTTGAAATAAAGTCGGCAAACCTGTCCGTGCAATGATCGTCCTCTTTTTTCACTTTATCGAGCAGTTCGGCATATCTATGCCCGGTCTTGTTTTCACTGAGCGAGCGATACCACGCTTCAAGCCTGTCGGCAAATCCATCGTCATCGGAGAATGCAAATCCAATGCCGTACTGCCCTGTAAGCTCATCCATAAATGTGCCCTCGGAGACAAGGAGCGGAAGCTCAAACAGCAAGGAATAGTAGAGCTTATTGGACAGCGCCAGTTGAAGATTCATCGTGTCATTGCCGTAGACATTGTTTATTATATCAGTGCGCTCATAAAAATGAACTGTCTCATTCTGCGGGAAAGCACCGCCGAAAACGACATTTGTTATATTGTTATCCTCACAATAATGCTTGAGAATCTCTGTTCCGCTACCGAAATATTGCAGGCAGAACCTGCTGTCATTTGCGAGATGCTTCAAAAGCAGTCTGTTCTGCTCAAAATAACGCACATTGCCGATAAAACTGATGCGTATTCTGCCATCCGGGTCAGGAATGTGCTTATATGCCGCCTTTATCTCCATAGCGTTCGGGTCAATGTTGTGTATATGCAGATAGTCATGCGGCGGCAGGAATTTTTCATATCTGGGTGAAGATATGACCGTCTCGTATGAAGCGTCTATACTCGCCTTTTCACCCCAGTAGAACGGGGGGAACCATTCATATTGATCATCGCGTATGTCTATCCACAGACGGCCGTTATAGTGCCTTTTCAGGTACGGCTCGCAAAATGAGACAGCGCAGCCATGCGTGCCGAGGAAAATTAGTTTATCGTATCCGTTCTTTTTTATCGTTCTGAGTACAAAGCGGCAGAAAGCCACAAATTTCCACAGTTTGAATGGGTTGCGGTTATTGCTGACATCCGCAAGGCGAAGCTCTATAATATTCGCCTTTACGTCCTCGGCAAGTCCTTCCCTGTTCCAGATTATCAGGTCGAACGGCTGTCCAAGCGCGTTAAGTTGTTTTTCATATCTCAGGTAATACGGCGACCAATGTATGTTACTGCCAAGTATCACTGCGACCTTCTGCATTTTTTTCTCTGCTCTATCAGAACTCATCAAATTACTCCGAACCTTTGATTTTCCCACGCAAAGCGGCGCGCAACGGCGTGTCAATATATATCGAAGCCCGTGACGGCATCCTTCAAAAACGGCGCGCATTTATCCTTTTCGGACAGTATAGGCGCCGTCACCGGCCAATCTATGCCAATATCCGGGTCATTCCAGCGTATTCCGCCGTCGGCCTCCGGCGCATAACAGGCGTCGGCCTTATACAGGAATTCACAATGGTCAGTCAAAGTAAGGAAACCATGCCCGAAGCCCTTCGGGATAATGAACATCTTCTTATTCTCCGCTGAAAGCTCCGCCGATATCCATTGCAGATAAGTCGGGCTGGACGGCCTGAGATCGACCGCGACGTCAAGCACCGCGCCCCTTACGCAGCGCACTAGCTTTGCCTGCGCCTTATCTCCGCGCTGAAAATGTATGCCGCGCAGAGTGCCCTTCACAGTCGAAAGAGAGTGATTATCCTGTACAAAGTCATAGAACAGCCCGGCATTTTCAAAGTCTTTCTTCGACCATGTCTCCATAAAAAAACCGCGGTTGTCGCCGAAAACTCTCGGCTCGATTATATATGCCCCTTTAAGCTTTGTTTCCGTAAAAGTCACGTTTTTACATCCCCTGTCCGTGCGCGTGTATTTCGTTTAAATATCTGCTCAACGCGTCCTTCCAATCAGGCAAAGGCACAAAGCCGCACTGCGTGAGTTTGCCCTTGTCAAGGCGGCTGTTGAACGGCCGCGCCGCCTTCGACAAGCCGTATTCCGCCGTTGAAACTGGGATCACCTCAACACTGTACCCGGCCTGCCGGAATATCTCGACCGCGAAATCGTACCAGGATATAAAGCCGCCCTCATTAGTCGCGTGATAATAACCGTACTTTTCGCTTTCTATCATATTCGCCAGCAGACGCGCAAGGTCGGGCGTATAAGTCGGTGTGCCTATCTGGTCGTTAACGACGCGCAGTGAATCATGTGTCCTTCCAAGCTCCAGCATGGTCCTGACGAAATTCTTCCCGTTGACGCCAAACACCCACGCCGTCCTGACAATGAAGAACCTCTCGACGGCGGAGGCAACAGCAAGCTCCCCTTCCAGCTTCGACCGGCCGTAAACATTCAACGGCGCATACGTACGGCAGTCGGGTCGCCATGGCTCATCGCCCTGCCCGTCAAACACATAGTCTGTGCTTATATACAGCAGCTTGCAGTCGAGCGCGCTGCACACCGACGCAATATTGGCCGTTCCGTCCACATTCACAGCATAGACTCTGCCGCGGTTTTCTTCATCCTCGGCCGCGTCCACCGCCGTCCACGCGGCACAGTGTATCACAGCGTCCGGTTTTATGCGCATAAGTGCAGCGTTTACCGCAACTGTATCCGTAATGTCAAGCCGACAGTACTCGCACGCACAGCGGCACTCCGCCGCCGTGCCGGAGCCGATCACGCGATGCCCGCGTGAAAGGAGCTCCTTCACCGTGTCATAGCCGAGCTGTCCGTTTACACCTGTAACAAAAACAAGCATTCTTTCTCCTCAGTGTATCCCCTCATATATGGAGTCGTGCAGATGCTCGACGTTCTCCGGCAGACTCGTTTCTATATAATGCCTGTCGGAGTCCGTGAAGCTGTACGTTCCTTCTATCGGTATGATATCCGTAAACTTTTCATATCCGGACAGCTCCTTAAACTCTGCCGCAAGGCCGATCATATCGGCAACGGAGATATCTGTATCAACATTTTCCGAAACCGCACCGGCAAGCGACGCGAGCTGCGCAACATTCATGCCCTTGACTTTTTCAAGCAGCGCCGCAAGAACGACCTGCGACCGCGACGCACGCGCAAAATCCGTATTGTCGTCTGACGGGCGGATGCGCATATACGCAAGCGTCTGAACCGCGTTCAGCTCATATGTACCAGCAGCATCTGACGGAAGCATGTTATCACCGGTCTGTGCGCCAATAAGGGAGTTTATATTGTCTATCTTACGCGTCATCGCGGCAATCTCATCCGGCGACAAATGCACGCTTATACTGCCTATCTTTTCAAGCAGCGTCACTGCCTGCACAAAATTCAAGCAGACGTAATGATCTATATCTATCTCAAAATTATCTTCAAACGCATTTATGAGCGCATCAATACCACCGGCGCGGTAAATCTTCGCAAGCCGCGCGCTGTTTCCGCCGGCATCCTTGACCTCAATATACCGGAGAAAGGTCGTAAAAACAAGCTCTTTAGTGTCACTGTTTATTGAAACGAGCATCTCCCCGTCGGCATTGCCGTTGCTGTCCATATCCTCAAGCCGGAAGGTATCATCACCGATGATAAGGATATTGATCACAGCGTTCTGCTTAGCCGAACCTCTGGTAACCGACGTTCCTGCACCGTTGATATCACTGGCCGCATCCGCCGCCGATTTGCGGGAAATCTGTCCTTGGGCGTCCGGCGCCGTCTGACGTTCCATGATATATGCCGATGCGCACAGTCCGGCAATGACGGCCGCGGCGGCAATAAGCATCGCAATTTTCGTATTCTTCTTCATATTATTTTGCATTACCAGTCATCCGCAGCATTCGCCTTAACTGCGGAGGAAAGTTCTGTATATAAACGCCCTGAACCAGCCGGGAGAAAGGCACGACACAACGTTGGCCATAGAGCGCACTATATAGTCGCCGATATTCATCCAGCCTATATCAAGCAGATTATTGTTGCACTCAAGAAGGGTCTTCAGATATTTCATGCCGCCGCGACGGGCATAAAAGCCAACGCTGACACGCACAAAAACAAGCGCCTGCGGCACATTATAACCCTTAAGACCGAGCATCAGCATACGGACAAAGAGATCGTAATCCTCATAATAGAGCGCTGTCCTGTAATTTCCGGCGGCAAGTATCTGGCTTTTCCTCATCATGACACTCGGATGGCAAAAAGGTGTCCTGCGTTTACCGTACTTCACGATGTCGGCGTGTTTCTCGGGAAAAACTCTATTAGCAACAATATTGTCAACAGAGCCTTCAAACTCGCTGACATTGCTGCCTATTATGTCTGCGCCCGTGCGCTCCTGCGCGGCAAACTGGGTCTCACAGCGCTCCGGCGCCGAATAGTCATCAGAATCCATGCGCGCTATCCACTCATTCTTGCAGGCAAGCACACCGACACGCAGCGCCTCTCCCAGTCCCTTGCCCTCACTCAGTTGTACGCAGTTGAAAAGAGCCGGATAACTGTTCATCCTGCTGCTTATGACAGCTTCAAGCGGTGCTGTGAGGGGGCCATCCTTCACAATGACTATCTCATCAGGCTTCAGCGTCTGATTCAGCATAGAATCGACCGCAAAGCCGAACCAGTCAGGGTTGTCCTTGGCATACACCGCCATAAGTACGCTGTATTTGGGGTGATTCATCCCCTTTTGGATATCCGTCTTTTCCATATATCTTCCTCGTACCTATCTAACTTCAACCTTAAATATATACGCGAAACCCCGAATCAACCCCCGCCGCATTCATCCAAAAAGCAATATATGCGCCGGTTAAGCTCTGACAGGCTTTTGCCTGCGCCGGAATCTCTTATTGCAGATGCAGCCTTTCCGATGTTCGGTGCCCTCATATCCATATCGTGGCAGTCAGAACCGATGAACTGAATGCTGCCGCGCTGTAAATACGATACAGCCAGCTTCGCCGTGTCTGAATGCAGAAAAAAGCTTGCATTGACCTGTATCAGCAGACGCCGCCCCTTTACCCTGCCAAACAGCGTATAATCGCCCAACATACGCATGAATCTATCGATATGCGCAATGACAGGAATGCAGCGCAGGTTTTTGCCGGTCTGCTCGATCTCATCAAGCATCGTGTCGGACCACGGCATCATCGGCGGCTCTATCAGCAGGCAGGGCGTGCTGCCCATTTTCAGTCTGCACAGCTCTTCCGCACCGCACATGCCGGGGAAGTACAGTATTTCCGCGCCAAGACAAATATTCATTCCAGTAATGTTCTCCTCCGCCAGCGCAGTCATAAGCGTTTCATACGCCTGCGTGCGCCGCTTCAGGAACGCTGCGGGATCCTCTTGGTCCGCGTAGAAATGCGGTGTGGCAAATATCACATCCACGCCCTGTCTGGCGCTTTCGTGCAGCATGCGCAGACTCATGCGCACATCCTCCGCGCCGTCGTCCATGCTGGGCAATATGTGAGAGTGAAAATCTATCATCTTTATTTATAATAACTGCTGTACTGATATCTCTTGCCCGCGCCCTCCAGCGCGCCATTCATAACGAATCCAAGAATGTTAATATTGGCAAACTTCAATTGATCCACACAGTCTGTCAGAACCCTGCGCGGGCAGTTATTCTCGCGGATAACGACCAGCATACCGTCCGTCTGCTTTGAGACAGCCACAGCGTCGATCACTGCGCCCACGGGTGGAAGGTCTATCACAATATAGTCATAAACCGATTTCAGCGCCTTGAGAAGCTGCTCCATTCTTTTGGAGTTGAGAAGCTCTGACGGATTAAGCGGTGTGGAGCCGCCTGTAATGATATCAAACCATGTATCATCCGTGCTGCTCTGATATTTCTTCACGACGGTGGAAATGGAGTTCGTATCCTCCATCAAGTTACTCAGCCCAGGCGTCAGTTCAATCCCAAGCTTTTTATGTATTGACGACCTGCGCATATCGGCGTCAATAAGCAGCACCTTGTCGCCAAGCTCAGCGAGTGAGTACGCAAGATTGAGCGAAACCGTGCTTTTCCCCTCGCTCGGCTGTGCACTGGTGACGCCGATGGTGCAGCACTTTTTCCCCTGCGGGAAAGACATTATTATATTAGTGCGCAGGCGTTTGAACGCCTCTTTTGCTGCAAATGTCAGATTTTCACAGTTCTTATCCCTGCGCGGCTCTTTTTCGGCCCTGAGCGCATTCTTTTCATCCATATATCACTTTCCCCCTTTGCTTCCTGTGCCGTAGTACGAGGAGTAGTAATATCCCTTCTTTTCCGAAAGGCGCATATCCGGGATCAAAGCAAGAACAGGGATATCGGGGTACAGCGCCTTCAAATCGTCGGCAGATTCGATGATCTCATCCGCCTGTTCACCGACCATGTATTTCACCGCAACGACAACGGCACTTATAAAGCCGCCCAGAAGAACGCCGACAATGGTGTTCACGGTAAAGCTCGGCGATGCGCGGTGCGCAGGAACTATTGCATAATCCACTATTCTGACAGAGCTTCCGTCCACTATCTCAGCAATTCTGTCGGGGAGTATCTTTGCAATGGTGTTTGCAATAAGTTCCGCCTCGATTGGGCTTTCACTTCTGACTGTGACGTTGAAAGCCGCCGTGCCGGTTATGGCCTGCGTCTCTATCATGTCGGAAAGCTCTTCATAATCATACGGGAGCTTCGCCTCCGCAATGACATCCTCCAATGTAGTTCTGGACTCCAGAATGAAAATATATGTTGAAACGAGAGAGGTGGACGCCGTAAGTTCCGACGAAGAAATCGAAAAGCTTGTTGACCCGAACGAGAAAGAACTGTTATTGACATACATGGACGCCGTCGCTTCATACTTGGGCTTTATCAGAAAAAGCGTCACGGCAAAGGTCGCCGCGCCGAAAATCGCCGCAGATAAAATTATGACCAGCGCTTTCCTCCACAGTACCTTGAACAACTGTATAAGGTCTATCTCTATTTCTTCGTTTTCTCTTCTGACTGCCATATGCTCTCCTGCTTTTCTTATTTAAGACTGTTCGCTATCACTCTGTTGAGATAATCGGGGTCGTCTTTCAAAAGCTGCCGCGTGGTCTCTTTTATATAAAGCTCCTTCACGACCTCGTCAAAATATCCGAGACTGTCCATTCTGTCATATACAAGCTTGCCTACCAGCGAATATGCCTTGCCGTTAAGCTCCGCGTTGCCGGAAGGGCTTCTGAAGCTCTCGGGTACGATATTGTATTTTATATTTTCCTCATCCGCCGCAGTCGCGCGCAGCCCAGCGTCGGACAAACCGTCCTCACACAGATATTTGCGCACGTTTATATAATGATTGCCGAAAGCCTGCATCATCGCCGTGTCTATCACGTCGAGGTCGAACGTCGCACCGATGTTCCAATAGCCACCGGTGGAGCAAAGCCCCAGAATTATATACCTGTCGGAGTTATTCGTCTGCCGCGCAACAAGCTCCTTCGTCTGCTGCACCAGCTCATCAGTCGTGTCAAAGCCGCCGTATGTGCCGATGCATATAACGTGGATATAGTCCTTATACATATCCGTTGCAGCAGTCTTTATCACAGTTCCGGCTGAGACCTGTTCCGCACTGCCGGCCTCACTGCGGGTAAAGAAATACCTGTTGGCGTTATATGACTTATAAGAATCAGAATCAAGAGAAAGCACGCCCTCAATGCCGTTTATGGTGACGTTATTCACACCGACGCTGCCACCCGTAAGCGGAGAGACCGGCTTGCCGTTCTGCGATTGAAGCATAACTTCGACCGCTTCACACTCCGCGGGAATCGTGAAATCCGCACTCACGACATACGGCACAACGCCGCAGCGGCCAAGGATAGTGTTTGTATCCTCCGGCCCGCCGCCCATGTTGACGACAGGGATGTCCACCTTATAATCATCCCATTTTAGGCGGGCATAATCCTCTGCATTATCGATGGAGCTTCTGAAATCGTAGATATCGCATATGTAGGCGTCTATATACTTCTGCAGGACATACGGATACGACACGTTGCCGGATGAACCGGCGGTAATGCTGTCGCCCCAGCAGACGATTCCCGGCAGGTACTCCCGCACAGTCTGCATGTCCTTCTCATACTCGGCGTTGATCGCATCCACGGCCTCCTGCCTGGCAGCCGTCTGCTTCTCCTGCTGCTGCGTATACGCCTCAACAAGCTGCGCGTCCTGACGCTCGGTCCTCTTGTGGACGACCAGCATGGCGGCGGCAAGGCCGCCCAGAATGACAACTATCAGCGCAATGAGAATGATCCTGCGCATAAAATTTCTTTTATATTCATCTTCCCACATTAAAGCAATTCTCCGTATCGTGCAGTTCTCGTATATCGCAGAGTGTCACCCTCCACGAAACATACTTTTTCTATTTTAATCGTGTTATTATACCATAGCAGGATTGAACTGGCAATAGTTATTAGAAAAAAGCTTATGATCACCAGCAAAACCGGGCACTAAAAACGGACATGTCGCCGTTACTTTGCAATATATGTATTTTTGTGAAAAATAATGCAAGAGAATAAATTTTATTAAAATTTTAAAATATTATAATCAATAATATGTCTTTTGTCAAAGGCTGCCGCTGACATTTTTCAGGCGCATAATTTCTAAATATTTCCTTAGCTTGCATTGTTTTCGCAGAGGGTGACACTCTGCGAAAATATTATTTATACACACATCATGCGGCACTGCGTTTGCCGCGCGGTAAACGCGCCCGAAAACTATTGATTTTGGGTGCAATTTAGATTAAAATATCTTCAAAATCCCGATATTGATATGTGAACACAAAACTTGCCGCCAGCATCCAGATTTGACGAGGTAATGATGGAAAACTTTTTTTCGATATATGACGCGCTGCTTGGCAGCATGGGCAGAGACGCAGAATGCATCACCGTGAATGAGGCCATGGTCGGCCAGCGCTGGGCAATGGCCGGTGCTGGTGGGCATTTCGGCATCGCCATGGCGGAGCACGGCGATTCTATACCGCCGGTATACAAAAACGGCCTCGGCGGGCTTACGCTTGCCGAAGCCGCCAAGGCCGCAAAAAGCTGGAATCTTGCCGAGGCCGCAATAGGCCACGCCGTGCTGAACGCGTACTTCAACACACCGGCGCGGCTGGAATCGCTTCAGTGTGCGGAGCCGTTTGAAAACTACAGCACGGCAGGTCTCTCCTTCCGCGGCATGACCGTCGGCGTGATAGGCCACCTCCGTCTGACGCCGCAGATACACGCCGAGGCAAAAGAAGTGCTTATAATAGAGCGCGACCCGCAGCCGGGGGATTACCCCGACGCCGCGTGCGACTATATTCTCCCCCGCTGTGACGCTGTTTTTATCACCGGCAGCGCGCTCGTGAACAAAACTCTGCCGCACCTGCTTGAGCTTTGCCGCGGGGCATACACCATCCTCACCGGCCCATCCGTGCCGATGTGCCCGGCACTGTTGGACCTCGGCATTGACCGCCTTGCTGGTTTGGTCGTGACAGACGCGTCGGAAATGCGCAGCCGCGTCGTATCCGGCGTGCGCGGTAGCCCGTACCCGTGGGGGCAGTCGTTCTTACTCAAAAAATAGCGATTCAGAGTCCGTATGCTTTCGCATACGGACTCTGTTGTTTAAAAATGAGAGACGTCCTGACATTGACCGCCCAACTTCCTAGATTTGGGTAGTGTAACAGTTACACCTCTCTAAATGAATGCAGCACAAGGGCCGAAACGGGGAGTCGCCCGACTGAGTTCTCTTGCCGAATCCACAAGTGCTGTATTCATTTTATTTATACCACATTCCGGCAAATAAAGCAATCTAAAATTACATATATCCCCTGCTTGATTATTTCAGGCTGTCCACCTCGTCAAGCCAGATCCTGACGGAAGCATCCGACGGCATACGCCAGTCGCCGCGCGGAGAGAGCGTGACCGTGCCGACCTTCGGCCCGTCCGGCAGGCAGGAGCGCTTGAACTGCTGCGCGAAAAAGCGGCGGATAAACGTGCGCAGCCAGTGCAGTATCACTTCCCTGCTGTAGCTGCCATTGAAGGCGTATTCCGCGAGGTAGAAAATGCGCGCCGGTGATGCGCCCGTGCGCAGCATATGGTAGAGGAAGAAATCGTGAAGCTCGTAGGGGCCGACGAGATCCTCCGTCTTTTGCGAGATCTCACCGTCCTTTGCCGGAAGCAGCTCCGGCGAGACAGGCGTGAGGAGGATATCATTGAGTATGGCCGCCGTTTCCGCGTCGCAGCGGTTCATCTCATACGCAACGATATACCGCACAAGCGTCTTGGGAACGGAGGCGTTGACGCCGTACATGGACATATGGTCGCCGTTATAGGTCGCCCAGCCAAGCGCAAGCTCGGAGAGGTCGCCCGTGCCGACGACTATGCCGCCGGTCTCGTTTGCAATGTCCATAAGCACCTGTGTGCGCTCTCTGGCCTGACAGTTTTCATATGTGACGTCCGTCACGCTTTCGTCGTGGCCGATGTCCGCAAAGTGCCGGCGCACGGATTCGCTTATATCAACGGTCTTGAAGCTCACGCCGAGCTTTTCGCACAGCATTTCCGCGTTGCTGCGCGTGCGCTTCGTCGTGCCGAAGCACGGCATCGTCACGGCGAGAATATCCTCGCGTGGGCGGCCGAGCATGTCCATCGCGCGAACCATCACCAGCAACGCAAGCGTGCTGTCAAGCCCGCCGGATACACCTACGACCGCCTTGCGGCAGTTCGTATGCTCAATGCGGCGCATGAGCCCGTCGGACTGGATGCGGAGTATGGCCTCCGCGCGCTCCGCAAGTATCTCCCCGTCGGAGGGGACAAAGGGGCGCTGCGCGATATGGCGCGTGAGCGCGGTGTCACGCACACTCTGGCTGAAATACACCCTGCGGCATTCCGGCGCGGCGCTTTCGTCGAAGCTGGTGCTCTGATGGCGGGCGCTTCTGAGTCTGAAAATATCTATCTCCGTGCTGACGCTGACCTCCGGCGCGAAGGGCTTCTTCTCCGCCAGCCTCGTGCCGTATTCATAGACCAGACAGTGGCCGGAGAAAGAAAGGTCCTGTGTGGACTCGCCATGTCCCGCGCTGGCGTAGATATAGCCGCATATGAGCCGCGACGATGCCGAGGACACGAGCAGACGCCTGTACTCGTCCTTTCCGATAAGCTCATTGGAGGCGGAAAGGTTGGCGATCACCGTCGCCCCGGCGAGGCACAGCCCCGTCGATTCCGGAACGGGCGCCCACAGATCCTCGCATATCTCCACGCCGATGACGAAGTCCTCCATCTCGCGGCAGCAGAAAAGCATTTTCAGCCCGAAGGGCACGACCTCGCCGCAAAGCTCTATATCATCCGGCCCCGCGTAATCGGCCCCGGAGGTGAACTGGCGCATCTCATAGAATTCGGCATAGTTCGGCAGCACGGCCTTCGGCACGACACCCAAAATGTGCCCGTCATGCAGCAGCGCGGCGCAGTTATAAAGCTTTCCCTGAACGCGCAGAGGAACGCCGACGGCGGCAATGCAGCGCTTCCCGGCCGTATATCCGCGCAGGGCGCATAAAGCGTCACGCGAAGCGTTGAGCAGCTTGTCGGAATAAAACAGGTCGCCGCAGCTATATGCTGAGAGGAAAAGCTCCGGCAGGACAAGGAGGTTCGCCCCCTCATTTTCCGCCGCGTCAAAGCTCTTTTTCGCCTGCTCCAGATTATAGATCGTGTCCGCGACTCTGACCTCCGGGCTTGCCGCCATGACCTTCACGAAACCGTAGCGCATATGTCACATTCCTTTCAAAAAAATCGATTTTGATTAATATTAATCCTGCGTGCGCCCCGTGTCAATCACTTTTGCGCAAAAGCGCGGCCGCACAAATACTATCGGCCCGGCACAGCTCACCAGAACTTTTTTCTTTTGCATATCCACAGACTTACAAGCACCGCGGCGGCGCTCACCACTATCATCAGCGGATAACCGTATTTCCAAGTCAGCTCCGGCATACCCACAAAGTTCATCCCGTACCATCCGACAAGCAGCGAAAGCGGCAGAAACACAGTCGTGACAATGGTGAGTATCTGCATGATGCGATTCTGCTTAATATCGATTTCCGCCTGAAACAGACTTTGAAGCTGTAGGCAGTATTCCCGCAAAAGCTGGGTCTCATCGCGCAGCCTTATGATGCGCTCCTCACAAAGGCGAAAATGACGCTGTTCATTCTCGCTGAAAAAACCGTTTTCATTCTCTTTGAATTCGCACACGACATCATCCATCTGCGAATAGTATCTGAACCATGCCATCGCTTCCTTGCGCATCGCTGTCATCGGTGCGCTGAAGCCGTCCAGTTCGCCCGCAAGCACTGTGTCCTCCATCTGCTGCATTTTGTCCGACAGCTCTTCAAGATGATGCAGATCCTTTGCTATAAGCTGTTCAAAAAAATCGTACAGGAACAATCCAACACTGCCGTATGTCCGGCGCTTTTCCTTGATTATATGCCGCAGATGCGACTCCAGCATATTTGTATCGTCAACCAGCACGACGCGCTTTTCCGTCACAAGATACCCACAGCGCAGCGTGCTCCCGCTTTTGACCGACGCTGGAAGCACAAGCGTGCCCGAAATGCAGTCCGACCGCACCTCTGCCTTGCACACCTTGGCGTCGCGGGCATTCGGCGTATGATGAAACGTTTTTTCGAGACCAGCCGGTGCGGCGCTGTGGACGAGCTCATCCGAAGAAAGCAATACTACAGCCGGCACACCCGCCTCAGGCTCCCTTTCGACTTGAATAAGCGTACTGCGCATTTCATACCAATGCATTCCACTGCCCTCCAATGTATATGTTTTTCTGTATTTTAACACAAGCTGTGAAAATCACAACCGAATTTTTTAACTTTTAATTAACGCACTGCCGCTGTGTATTGATATACGGCGGTTATTCTGCTATAATTCTTAAAGAATTCTAAGAGATATATGATATATTCCATTCTTGAGTTTAATTCTGCATAAATCTAAAGAGGATGCTTTGATGGGTCTTTCTGCAAAACTTGTCAGATCACAGTTGAATTTCTTCAAGCCCTTTGTCGCCAACTGTTCGCTTGAGGTCACACGGAAAGGGCAAGACAAGCTCGGCGAGCTGATGGAGGCGATACACTGGCACGACGTCATTGTGCATGACCACAGCTTTGAAAACTTTGAGGGCGCGTGGGTCATTCCGAAGGAAGAGCGACGCTCCGGCGCGGTGCTTTATCTGCACGGCGGCGGGTACACCTGCGGCGACCTTGAATACGCGAAGGGCTTTGCCTCCACTCTCGCCGCCGAATGCGGCGTGCGGGTTTTCTGCGCGGCGTACCGTCTCGCCCCGGAGACGCGCTTTCCCGGCGCGGTGGACGACGCGGAGGAAAGCTACAGGTATCTGCTTTCAAAGGGCTATACGCCGGAACAGATATGTCTGTGCGGTGAGAGCGCCGGCGGCGGCCTAATATACGCGCTGTGCCTGCGCCTTAAGGAGCGCGGCCTCCCCCTCCCCTGCGGGATAATTGCCATCTCTCCATGGGTCGATCTGACCGTCTCAGGTGAGTCGTACATTACGAATAAGGACGCCGACCCCTCCCTAACGGAGGAGCTCCTGCGCTTTTACGCCAAGTGCTATGCCGACGACGTGCGCGCGCCGGAGGTCTCGCCGCTGTTTGCGGAGCTTGACGGCCTGCCCCCGTCGCTCATATTCGTCGGCGGGGATGAGATATTGCTGGACGACTCGAAGCGCATGCATGAAAAGCTGCTGCAAAGCGGATGCAAGAGTCAGCTCGTCATCGCGCCGGAGCGCTGGCATGCGTATGTGCTGTACATGCTCAACGAGAACATGTCAGACTTTGACACGATAAATCAGTTTCTTTCGCGTGTCATGGCAGCGGAACGAAAGCAGCAGTGGATGCGCCTCGACAATGCGGCCAAGATATACCCCGCCGCGCTTCGCAAGAAGTGGAGCAACGTTTTCCGCCTTTCCGCCACGCTCAGTGAGCCTGTGGACAGGGATGTCCTGCGCGCCGCGCTTGACGTCACGCTCAGGCGCTTTCCGTCCATCGGCGTGCGTTTGCGCAAGGGCATATTCTGGTTCTACCTTGAACGCGTGCCGGAGGTTCCGGAGATAACGGAGGAGCAGAGCTATCCCCTTGTGCACATGTCCTACGCCTCCATACGCGAGTGCGCGTTCCGCGTCGTCGTGTACAAAAACCGCATCGCGGTGGAGCTTTTCCACGCACTTACGGATGGAACTGGCGGCATGATTTTCCTCAAAACGCTGCTGGCGGAATACCTCTCCCGCAAATATGGCATAAGCGTGCCGAACACGGACGGCGTTCTGTGCCGCATGGATGAGCCGTCGCCCGCGGAGCTTGAGGACAGCTTCATTAAAAATGCAGGCACTGTCAGCGCAGGGCGTAAAGAGGCCACCGCATACAGACTTACCGGCACGACTGAGCCGGACGGCTTCGTCCACCTGACGACCTTCATGCTCGACGCGGCCGAGGTCAAGGAAAAGGCGCACAAGCACTCCGCCACCGTGACGGAATTTCTCACCGCGGCAATGATGCAGGCAATATTGCGCCTGCAGGCGGAAAAGGTCCCGCACAGGAGCCGCCGCAAGCCCGTCAAGGTGCTCGTTCCTGTCAATCTGCGCAGTCTGTTTCCGAGTAAAACTCTGCGGAATTTCGCGCTTTTCATCACGCCGGAGCTTGACCCCAAGCTCGGCGATTACAGCTTTGACGAGATATGCAAGGCCGTGCACCACCGCATGGGGATCGACAATACCGCAAAGCAGATGAGCATGAAGATCGCCGCAAACGTCAACAGCGAGAAGTCGCCCATTTTGAAAGTCATGCCGCTCTTTGTAAAAAACGCCGCGATGAAGGCTGTGTTCGACACTGTCGGCGAGCGGAAATCCTGCCTGTGCATGTCCAATCTCGGCAATGTGCGTCTGCCGGAGGTCATGCGGCAGTATGTCACGCGCATGGACTTCATCATCGGCGTGCCTTCGTGCAGCGCCTACAACTGCGCGCTGCTCTCCTACGGCGGCACAACGTATATAAACCTCGTGCGCAGCATAGAGGAGCCGGAGCTTGAGATGCATTTTTACAAGGTGCTGCGTGAGCTTGGCATACATGTGAAGGTCGAAAGCAATCAGCGCTGAGGCCATGTCTACATTGAAAGAGGGTTGAATTGGATGTATTGTATAAAATGCGGCGTTGAGCTGGCAGACAGTGAAAAGAAATGCCCGCTGTGCGGGACCGTGGTGTTTAACCCCGAGGTCGCACGCCCGGACGGCGCGCCGCCGTACCCGAGAGAGCACGGCCCGGTGAATGAGAATGTCAACCGCATCGGCGTGCTGTTCATCGTCTCGGTGCTGTTCCTCCTGCCGATAGTCACGGTGCTGCTGTGCGACTGGCAGATAAACAGGAAATTGGTCTGGTCCGGCTACGCCGCCGGGGCGGTGCTGCTTCTCTATGTTCTCGTCGTGCTGCCAATGTGGTTCAAATCGCCGAACCCCGTCATCTTCATTCCGGTGGATTTTGCGGCCGCCGCGCTTTACCTGCTGTATATCAACTTCGCCACCGGCGGACACTGGTTTTTATCCTTCGCGTTCCCCGTCACGGGTGGGGCGTGCATCATCCTCACCGCTGCGGCGGCGCTGCTGCGCTATGTGCGGCGCGGACAGCTATTCATATTCGGCGGCGCGTTTATTCTCACGGGCTTATATAACGTGCTGATAGAATTCCTGCTGAACCTCACCTTCAAGCTGCACGAGGGCTTTATATGGTCGTTCTATCCGCTGGCGGGCTGCGTCATAATCGGCGCGATGCTGATAGTCATCGGATGCAGCCGCACACTCCGCGATTCGATGCACAAAAAGTTCTTTATATAATCTTTAACTCAATAACACACGAAATACCGCCCCGGCAGCGCAAAGCGCGCACGCCTGGGCGGTATAAGTTTACATGCAGGCTTTGATCTGCCCTTCTATCAGCTTGCCGACGGTGTCGGCAAACCAGCCTATCGACGGGATGCGCGCGGATAAGGTATAATAAGTTGCGCAAATTTAGATAGCAAAAAAGAGAGACATAGTTTGCAGGCTCTGGTAGAATGAAGTCACGACACACCATTCTGAAAGGAGACAGCAA